>CEQV01027584.1_pt1 | contig 10746 bp, 3 predicted proteins | sample 530971 | NCBI WGS metagenome assembly CEQV01 (sample SAMEA2621173, study PRJEB7988) | marine metagenome | biome: marine biome (ENVO:00000447); feature: deep chlorophyll maximum layer (ENVO:xxxxxxxx); material: "saline water (ENVO:00002010), including plankton (ENVO:xxxxxxxx)" | depth 100 m
CCGCTTGTTGATAGTGAACTTGAAGAGCGTGGAATTTCAGCACTTGAAGGCAACTCCCGCAAAGATTGGGAAAAAGCCGGGCTGGGATGGATGGTTAAGGGGCTGAGTAGGGGCGAGCGATCTCAACTAATCAGAGAAGCAAGAAATTCTCTTGGTCGGTTGGAGATGCGCAACGCTTACATTGATGCGCGGGCTATGGAAATCATGGAAGAACAGGGCATGCGTCCTGATCGAAGCCCCAAAGCAATGGCAAAAGCAGAGGCGCAAGCACGAGAAGAAGCAGACGCACTCAGCACAATCGAAAACCCAGCCTCGTTTATTGGCACTAAGGGCGATGTAGATATTGATGGATTGCTCCGTGCTGCCGAAAACCCTACCCTTTTGCGTAAAGCAGATGGTGCAAAACGCGGACCACTTAGCCCTAGCCAGCAAGTGCTGGTTGATTTTGTCCAGCAATTCGCAGCCAAAAATCCAGACTTTGAGGTTGTTGCCGCCCCCAACTCTGCTGCAGGTTCAATGCAGCAGGCTCTCGCTGCGCAGGGCGTAGCAGTTGTCTTTGTTGCAAACAGCGGTCAGGGACAAGGGTTTAGAGATCCTAAGACTGGCATTGTGTTCATTGATGTTATGAACATCGCTGAAGGTGAGGCGACTGCCGATGCTGTGGCTCAACAAATCAATGGTGTGATTGCGCACGAACTGATCCACACGTTGCAGTACGAGGCCGGGATTACATACACAGAACTTGTGCAGCGGTTAATTGAGATTGACCCAGAAGCAATGCGGGAAGGTGCGGCTGAGTATTTGCGCCGCAAGAGTATGCCAAGGACGCAAAAAGCCTTGGGTGAAGCGCGAGAACGCGGGGAGTTGCAGGGAGAAGTTGCTGGGGCGCTGGTAAGTGAAAACATTCCCGGTCGTGGTGAGGGTCCATTTACAGACCAAGACTTGGTGGTGATGCTTTCGCAAGACCCAACACTTGCACGGGAAGTGGTCCCGTACGCAATCCAGTTGCTTGTATTGCGTGACAGTGATTCAGAAAGAAGTATGGAGCGGTTGGTTTCTGCAATGACCAACGGCGATCAAACTGTTGCGCGCAAAGTGTACGAGCGGATGCGCAAGTTGTACAACGCAATTAAAGATGGTTCAGACCTCGGACGTGCGTGGAAAGATGCTCAAGCGTGGGATGCTCTGATTACTGCTATGGCGGACTTTGCCGCAGGCCGCAGGGGTGTTGAGCCAACCAGTGTTCTTGAAGGTGATCGAACTGTTGCTGCGCCAGACCAAACCGAGGTTCGACAAATTGCGGCTGAACAGCGCACGCCAACTGAAGAAGAAGAAGAAGACGAATTTGACCCGGATGATGACCCGCTGTTGCGCGCACTGATTGAGGCTGCCGAGAAAGAAGATACGGCCTCGTCTCCTATGCTTGTACCTGTTGGCCTTATGCAGCAAGCGTTGCCTGATAAGAAAAGCGGGTTGCAAACTCTTTCAGACTTGATTAGTGCTGCAACTACGACTTTGCCGCCTGTGGTACTGAGTGCGCAACAAGGGCCAATCAACGCGCAGAACATGAAGGCTGCTGCTTTGGTTGGTCTTGAGTCAGCCAGACAGCGGGTGTCTGCATTGCGCGAGTATGCAAGAGAACTTGCGTTGGGTGAAGTTGGCTTTGCTGAATTTTCTGGCGCGATAGAAGCGCACATGGAAGCAGCCAGCATTGTTGCTGACATGGAATCTCTTCAGAGAGATGATGTGTCTGACCCGATGCGCCAAGCAATTGCTGATGCATTGACTATGGAAGGCGCTGTCGCGGGGCAACTTGTTGATGCATTGGTTGATCTGGGACTAGAAACTGGATCTATCTCACAGTCAGAAGCCGATGCTGCTATCCGTGAAGCCAAAGCCAAAGGCATGTTTGCCGCACCTACCCTCGTGGATAGGATTACCGCGCAAGGTGTTATTCAGCAAGCCATGCGAGAAGTTGAGGCTGACAAGACATTCAAGGGACACGACTTTGATCCAATGGACTACTCACTGTCCGACATCATTAGTCCAAATGTATCTGGCGACTACAAAGCAAACATTGTCGGCACAAGCCCGGCTGCAAAATTGCAACGGGACAATTTGCGTAGGAAATTGGGCGGGCTGCCTGTAATCACGGAAGTAGCACTCAATGGTACTGATGCACTTGGGGTCTACAGCAATTTCGCAAAAAACTTGCCTCTTGGGACCAGCAAAGGGAATTTAGCGCAAAGACAAAAAATTGCGAAAGAACTTGCTGCGTGGATGAGAAACCACACAGATGTGGTGGGAAATATGGCGGTCACGTTTCCAAAAAGCGACCACCCTCTTTACTCCGGACTTGAGTTGGAAATTGACGATATAGGTACAAAAAATGCAAGCCCAAGTTTTCACCTGTCTTTTGACACGTCACGGAAACTCGGTAGTCGAGCCAAAAAAATCAAGGCACGATTAGAGAAACTGCACGATATTGACCCGTTGTTTGATACTGCTCGGTATATGAGCCTTGATGACTTGATTGCGCAAGAAACGCACCAGAGGCGCGTCGATCCAAAAGTCTCAGACAGCCGACAAGAACGAACCGTTGATGATCAAAAAAGCGCTGTCTGGGACAAGATGCGTAAAAGAATCGTCAACCCCGGCGGGAAAAATCCACAAACCGCGTTGGATCTACTTCGTCAGTATTTAATGGTGCAGTCTTTCGCCAACTACGGTGGCCTCACTTCTTACGCCGATCACAGGTTCCCCGGTGTTGGTGGACACGCAATTGCTTACTCAGTCACTATGGCTATGTCAACAATGTTTTTCCTGAGCAGTCCCGGAGAAGCAGGGAAAGCGTGGCGCGGCGGCGGCATTGATTCAAAAAGAAACTTGTGGTACGGGGCTTGGTTTGTCAACTTGGCTGGCGCTGCAACTTTAAGCACCGGAAAACACTATGTTGGTGGCGGTGGATCTGGTTCGGGTATGCAGTTGATCGAGAGCCGAAGAGATGTTGAAAGGGCTTGGGATAGACTTACTTTCGATAATGGTGAATCAATTTTTGATCCAATGCACAAAACGCTGATCAACTACGCCGAAAATCAAAGCGATCCAGTTCTTCGAGCGTTGGCGAAGGAAGCAAGGCTTCTGCAATCTAACCCAGTGACCAACCCCTCTCACCCGCTGCACAACATTGCCATAAGAATTGGTGACGGTCCAAATGCCTTGCACGGCGCTCTCAAACCAAACACACCAGAGTACCAAGCCGCTAGGCAAAAACAATCAGACTACTACGACAAGATTCGTGACAACTTCACCAAGTTGGCTAGAGAAATCAAACCAATCACCAAAAAAGAGTTTGATGACGAAATTGAAAATATAACCCAAAGTTTGGCAAACACTCTTCCGCACCTTGAACAAAACATTCGACGTTCAATCGAAATCAAAAAAGAACTTGCAGATAAAGGCTACGCCGAAATTGATACAAGAGGTGTAATCTACATTGTTGGCAGTAGAAAACCTCAAGGCCGACCGCCAACATCCGGGCCAACGGGTTCATTGGCCGAGGGCTTGGCAAACCTTAGTGGAAGAACTGGTGATGGTTTGCTGTACCTTCAACTGCTTCGGCTAGAAGGAGACATCAGCCAAACATCAAAAGTAGTGGCTAGTCAAATGGACAAACTTGCAAGTTTGTTCAACATGATGGCTGTGAGTCCTATGGGCAGGGACTCTAATTCAATCGCCGCGTTGAAACAAATGAAGTCTGTATTGACTCGCACTCTGCAACGTGGGATATATCAATCGCCAAGCGTGGCTCAAGAAAAGGCTGCCGTTGAAGCATTCCTCAGATCGGTGGATTTGGTGCTTGAACTAGAAGGTCTTGCGCAACAGCCTCGTAGTGACGCGCGTGACAAAAGAATTATCAGTTTGTTTGGTCGAATCGGCTATGTCGGCCTTTCTATCACCGATAAAACGGGTACAAGGAACTTTGGGCCAGAGAATTTCAAGCAATATGCGACGGAGTTCATTCGCCTGATCCAAAGAGGTGATAAGCCAAACTACACAAAAATCCTGTCTATGACCGGGTTCGGTATTGATGCTAAAAAAATAGGCGAAGAGGTTGGAAATGTTGATGAGAAATTGCTCAACATTTCCCCAAGGTCACAGCCAGACCCGGTTCGGTCAAGACAAGTTAGAACAATGCAGGGCGCAGACAGGCAGTTCCGCGCCAACTACCTTAATCCTGCTCGCATTGCGATTGCAGAAGACTCGACGCAGACTGGTGCTTCTACACCAACTGGTGGCAGAGGGCTTAGTATATTTGGAGATAGAGTCCTAAGCGGACCAATGAGGCGGATGGATTCGCAAGAGTACGACCCGCGCATTGAAGATGTTAGTGACTTTGCTGCATACATTCTTGGCGAAGGCGCTTCTCTTTCTCAACAAGATTTGATTGAGCAATTTGAGTTTCCAGTAGGGAAGCGCAAAGACGAACACAAAAGGTATGGTGGCTCAGAGGTCACATCGTTCCCTGTTCTTGTTCCACCTTTGCCATCTGGTCAGGCTGAAATGGTACACATGGGCCGTGACCCGTTGCCAGCAACCAAAGTCAAGAAAGGAAAACTTCGAGTCGAAGAACCGGAACGTGATTTTGCGCTGTCTGACAAGATCCTAGATCAAATGGTTGTTGACCCTGATGGTCAGCACAAGAACCTTATTAGGTTCCTCGGAGATGACAACAAAGCCTTGGATGAAGACGGCAACATTCCTTTGCTGTTCCACGGAAGTCAGTACGCCGGATTCATGTCTTTTGACCCAGAAAGCACGATGACATACGGGATGCAAAACGTCAGTCAAGACGGCATGATCTTTATGACTGACGACCCGAATGTTGCGCGCAACTATGTTGGTTCTGGACAAGCGGGTGTTGTTCGACACGAAAGACTCCAAACTTCTGATAACGCAAACAGCATTTTTGAGCAATACAGAAACGAACACCATGTTGTTGGGTTTGACACTGCTGGTAATCCAATCTTTGATATGCGTACAAAGCGCTACCGCGCCCGAATGCGACCACCAAACACCCAAAGCGTAAACGAGCGCAACCCAAGCGCTGAGAAAGGGATTGGCATGTACCCGTTCCGCACCTTCAAGGTGACGGAATCTTCAACTGTGCTGCCAGCAACCACTTTGCGTGAAGCCGCTGCAATCATTGAATCGTTGCGCCAAGGACAAAATTTGCCGGGTGTCGAGGATTCAGTATTCCAGCCAACCACTGCTGCGGTCGCTATGACTCGCGGTATGAGCAGGTCTGAAATTATGGCGCGCTATGGCGACCAGATTCAAACTGTTTATGGGTTTGCTGAAGGCAAGATGTCGCAAAGGGAAGGGTTTGATTCTACGGGTCTATCTGGCGATCTCGATAGCGTTGACGTTCTGGCTACGTTTGACAATGAACAAGATTTCGTCAACTACTTCAACAAAAACAAAAAGGCTGTTGCACCTGTTGAGGGTGGCATCTACGGCCTTGTCGTTCGCATGAAGAACCCCTTTATCATCGACGGTGATGGCATGCCGTTCTCGCTCACCTCTTTTGACCTGCCGCAACGCAAAGATAAGAACCTGCGCAAACTTTACGATGAGTTTGATGGCGAAACAATTAGGGGCGTTCATAACGCGGAGATTGCGCAGGCGGCTAGGTCAGACGGCTATGACGGCGTGATTATTCGCAATTCTTTGGATGCGGCAAAAAGAGATGACAACCCTCTTGGCAATGTTGCAAGCGATATTTACATTGCATTCAACAACAAGCAGGTCAAGTCGCCAGCGTTGAACAGTGGTATGTATGACGTTGAAAGCCCGCGCATTGATGAGGCTTTGCTTGAGCCACGTCAAGCCATCAAGATTTTGCAACGCGAGTTCCTGTCTAGGGGTGAGTTGCCGCGCGCTGTTTTTGAGAAGAAGTTTACCCGTGACGCTGAAATGAAGCGCGCTTCAGAACTGGCGCGAATGCGAAACGCTCAGTTGCGCAAAGCAATTAATGGGCAAGCCAAAGACAAGGCTGCCAGAGATGCCTTAGTTGGGATGGTTGACACAGCGATCAAGTCAAATGACTTCAGTGAACTAAAAGGTGAGGTGCGTTATGCGGCAATGCAGATGCGCCACTCTATTGATGACTACACCAAGAAGTTGCTTGACACTGGTGCAATTACTGGTGGCCTTGAAGTCACGTTGCGTAGCAACATGGGCTTCTACGTCCACCGTTCATACCGCGTCTTTGATGACCCTGATTGGTCAAAGAAAGTGCCAAGGGACGTTCGCAACAGAATGAAGGCTGTTTTGCGCACCCAGTTCCCAAGAAGCGAAGGTGAGTCAGAAAGAGATTACGAGAATCGAATTGAAACTCACATTGAAAGATTGCTGTTTGTCGGTCAGGATTCTGGCAGCGCAATCGACGCGATGACCAAAGGCTTGGGTGTTGATCCCAGCATTTTCAAAAAGCGCAAAGACTTTGAGCCTGCGCTAATGGCGTTGTGGGGAGAATACAAAGACCCATACATTAACTTCACCAAAACGATTGAAAAGATTGCGTCGTTTGCGGCTAACTACAAATTTATGACTGAAGTTCATGCTTTGGGTACGACAATGCTTGGACGAGATGACGCGGCCCTTTTCTACCCAGTCGATCACCCTGATAGGCCGCCATCCTTCCAAGCGCAATTCCCGATGGACACGGTTCGATACGACGGCCTTGCTGGGATGTACACCAGTCCTGAGTTTATGGATGCGCTCAAGATGATGGACGACAACGATACAGTTGACCAGTGGTGGTATCGGTCGTACTTGCGCGCAAACTCTGCAATCAAGTGGGGCAAGACTGTCGGTTCCCCAATGACTCACGCACGAAACATGGTTGGCAACGTGTTCTTTGCTTTGGCAAACGGACAGTTGTTCAGCCCCACTCGTGGCGCAGAAAGTGTTGCGGAAACAGTCAAGGTTATGCCGGGCTTGGCTACATTCTTGGCTGCCCTGCAAGGTAAGAGCAAAGAAGAAATCGCACAGGCACGCGAAGAAGCGGAGCGTGAATACTTGCGACTGGTTGAACTTGGGGTTGTTCAGTCAGGCAATATCAATGAAGTTTTAGACCTGTTGCAAAAAGCACAAGCAGATGGGTTGACGGCAGACCAGTTGTTGGACGACTTGATTACTAAGGGTGGTGCAGCCGCAGTTGCTGGCAAGGTTGCAAAAACAGCCCTTGAAGGCGCAAAACACATGAACCGCTTGTATATGGCGGAAGATGATGTCTGGAAAGTTTTTGCGTATGCGTACGAAAAGTCGAGATACGAAAAGGCGTACGCGGATGCTGGTCAGCCAATTCCAGCAGACTTGGATGAAATTATTGCGCGAATCGTTCGTGACACCTATCCGAACTACGACATGGTTCCCAGATTTATCCGGCGCTTGCGTCAGTTCCCGTTTGCAGGAACCTTTGTCTCGTTCCCATCAGAGGTAATTAGAACTGCGATCAACCGGGCAATTATTACTCAGCGAGAACTTCGTGATCCTGCTTTGCGCAACATCGGGGTGTCGCGTCTTGCTGGTCAGTTCTCTGCGTATGTGCTGGTTCAAACCGTTGCCAACGCACTCTCGGCACTCTGGGGCTTCGACGAAGAAGAAATGGAAGCGTTGCGGTCACTGGTTGCTCCTTGGTCACAAAACTCGCCACTCATTGCAATGCGTGATTCTGATGGATCAATCAAATACATTGACCTTGGATACACTGATCCGCACTCAATGTTCTTGAAGCCTTTGATTGCGCTTGCTCGTGGCGGAGATGTGCAGACGGCAATCTTTGGTAATGAGGCGCTTGGTCAACGAGGTGCGCTGCACGAAATCATGGAGCCGTTCTTCGGTGAAGAGATTTTGTTTGGATCTTTGATTGAGGCTTATCGCAACCGTACGGATACAGGGCGGCCCATTTACTCTGCTGGCGATCAGATGTTTACCAAGTGGGGCAAAGTTGCTGAACACCTTGGCGGTGATCTTGCGCCGGGGTTCTACAAACAGTTGCTTGAGGTTCCGTACAAATCAATGCGCGGCATCACTGATGATTTTGGTCGGGTGTTTGATCTGCCCACCCACATGATCTCGGTTGCAACCGGGTTTAAGCGAGAGCCGATTGATATTAAACAGGCGTTTTCTTTCAAGACTCGTACGTTTGCTCGCGCAGAAAACGAGTTGCGTGGCGAACTGTCCAAACTGGTTGGTCGGGCTGGAACTGTTAGCGAAGCAGAAATTTCAACGGACTACGCCCGAATCAACACTGCGCGCGAACAGTTGCACTTTGCGTTTAATCACCGTGTTCAACTGATGCGTCGCCTCGGTGTGTCTGACCAAGAAATTTTCAACATCTTGTATGAAGGTGGGCTTGCGCGCAAACACATCCCCGGCATGCTCAGTGGTGAATACCAACCATTGAATCTTGATACCAAATACCTTCGCCGATACATGACGCGAGCGGCAGCAGCAAACCCAGACGCTCCGATTCTGCGCCAAGGGGAAATGCGAGAACGCATCCGTGCGCTGCGTCAAGCCGAAGCCGAAGCCCGTAATAAATGACAACCGCCCCACCGTGCGAGATGGTGGGGCGGAGGTCTAAGGGTGGACGGTGCGGGGAGGATTTGACCTATGACCTCCAAGGCTACTGTTTGCACTAGGGCTACTTCGCCTACTGTCACCACGGTCCTCAGCCAGTTGGCCCTACTCCCGTGGCTGACCTACCTTACGCCGTGCAGACGTTATTCAGTCACCGCTGGCAGGGTAATTACTCCTGCCGTTTAGTTGTCGCCCCTCCGCACAAGCGGGCCTTATCGGGGCAAAAAGCCAAGGGTGAGGGTGGATTCACCCTTGGCCCGGAGGTTCACTCATGCCTAAGCAGAGTGGGGAGAAAAGCATTAGAAGGGAACGTCACCATCGGTAGCAGCAGGGGGGGTTGCTGCGGCTGCTGGTTGCGCCCCTGAATCGGCTTGGGGTAGCCGACACCGAACGCAGGGCATGTTCCGTCCTTGGAACGAAGCAGTATCCTGATAAAGTTCGATTTGCTTTCCATGCCAAGCCTCAGTCTGAGCGCCGAGAGTAGCGCTCAACGTGTTGGCATTGGTTTTGTTGAGAACAAACATTTGTTGAGTTTCAGAGAAAGAAATTGCTGGCTTTTGAGTTCCATCCTGCATTTGTTCAATCGCCACATTGGTGATTGTCAAACGCTGTGGCTGTGCCACGTCCGCCGCCTTAAAGAATTTGCCCGGAAAGGCTGAATTGATGTCCATTTTTAAGTCCCTTTACACAGTTAGAGGTTCATGTTCGATAGCCCAATCGGGCAGAGATAGAGTCTCAGGTGCATCACTGTACCCCTGATACGTTCCAGATTGTACAGACTTGCTCCAACTAATCAAGACTTTTTTGTAATTTTTTCTACCTTGTTCCAAAGCGGCCTTATCTAACAGGTAGACCCCAACTGCGTAGGGTGGCTGTTTTTCCACGGCGATGATAGTGAATCCGCAGTTTCGGTTCTCTCCGTGCATCATGCCGTCTTGATAGAACGCGGCTTGGGTGTGGTAGCCAAATTTTGCAATGGACTTGGCGAAGTCTGGGCCTGCGTCCTGCGTGGTCTTGAGATCAACAATCATTGGCTTTTGTCGGCCCCGGCCCTCCAGAAGCAAGTCGATTCGACCTTTGCAGTTCAAGCCTGAATCCGGGTCTTCCCATGTCAGACTTTGTTCTACCTTGCCTTTGCGCCTGAGCAATGCGCTTGCGGCTGGATGGCTCCGAACCGCGTCTCGCATGAGCATTGCTGTCTCCCAATCTTCTTCTTTGCATATCACGCGATCCTCGTTGATTTGACAGAATTCTTCGTAGTCCGCTTTGCCTTTTTTGGTTCGACGGTCGAATTTAGGCATGATTGCGTACATGTCTTTGAAGTATTCCTCTTCAAGAACTACCGCATGAACCAACGATCCAAGGCTTAAAGCATCGCTGGTAAATTTGATTTCACCGTCAAGATATGCGCGCATGTGAGCCATGCTTTTCTGCCCATATTTGATAGCGCTTTGATTGATGTGAGGTAAAGACCTGTATTGATCTTCGTCAATATTTACTAATCCCATGATGTTTCTCCATTCCAAACTGGGGTTGAAGGGGTTGTACATAAAATCAGTGTGGCCTGTCAAGAGAAAATCCACAAAATTATTGGACAAGTTAAAAAATAGATGATACGTTCCCGGCATGGATGACCCAATGGACGTAGCCGGACGCATCCGTGAGATCAGAGCCACCAACGCAAGGGTGGGCTTTCTTGCGGTAAAACTAGATACTCCGATGCTTGATAAGCGTGCGCTGATGACGCATGTGGAAGCGATAGACCAAATGTTGAAGATGGCATCCCCAGATATCAAATGCGGGTTCTGTGGCGGCGTTGGCTGTCGCGCCTGCAAAGACACGGGGTATCTCTCACACGAACAAGCAAAGATGCAGCCTGATGCTACGCGACTACCAAATACAAGCAGTTGAATCAGCGCGCCAGTCCCTTGCAACCAACAGGTCGTGTCTTCTTGTGGCGGCGACGGGGGTGGGCAAGACCACAATCTTTTGCGAGATCATTGCAAAAGCCCTTGAAAAAGGGGGGAGAATCGTTGTGATGGCTCACCGGGATGAACTGATCCAGCAGGCCAGACGGCGCATCGAACACCAGACGGG
>CEQV01002512.1_pt1 | contig 10682 bp, 13 predicted proteins | sample 530971 | NCBI WGS metagenome assembly CEQV01 (sample SAMEA2621173, study PRJEB7988) | marine metagenome | biome: marine biome (ENVO:00000447); feature: deep chlorophyll maximum layer (ENVO:xxxxxxxx); material: "saline water (ENVO:00002010), including plankton (ENVO:xxxxxxxx)" | depth 100 m
TTTTGTCACTACAATTTCCGCAGCACCTATATCACTCTTATATTTTCTTTTGTTTTCTTTCGAACCACATTAGACCACACTAGACCACACTAGTCATCTTGTAGTTGTGGTTATCTAGTGGGTTGCTAATGTGGTTCGTGGGAAAAAGTCGCCCATGTTTTACTTGTGAAGGCATGGGGGGAGCCTAAAAAAAATGCTCTTCTCTTTAATAAACCCTCATGACCACATGAGAAGCAATTTGGACCCTAAGAATTACATAAATATTAAAAAGAATCTAAAAATAACGCTTGACTTTACTCAGGATTGCGGTATGTACCTAAGAAGTCCTAAGAAGTAAATTTGACAAAAGAGGAAAAATATGCTATAATATTATTATATTAGGTTGATTACTTAAGTAACTCAAGTACGACCTTTAAGATTTGTTCTTCTTAAACAAATAACTTAATCTACTTAAGACTACTTAAGTATATGTTTTGTCTCCCTTTTTATAGGTCAACTTTGTTGACGAAAAGGTAAAAGATAAAGGAAATAGTGTATATGTCTTCTTCAGATGGTTCCGATTCCCCTCCAGTAAAGAGGAAAAGAGGCAATCCAAATTTATATAAAGGTATGCCTCCCTTAAATCCTGAAGGAAGAAAAAAGGGATCACTAAACAAGTACACAAAATTATCCAGAGAACTTATGTCCAACAAAGGACCAGAGATAGTTCAAAAGGTAATTGACATGGCACTTGAGGGAGATAGGCATTGTCTTAAAATGTGCATGGACAGAATTATCCCCACTTCTAAGGCAGTAGAAATTACACATGACCATCAGGATTTAGGTATTAATATAATAGTTGAGTCCGTAAAAGCGATTGAAAAACAAGAGGAAGAGGAATTTAAGACCATAGAAGCTGAATATGAAGAGAAAAAATGACCGACTTAAACGTCACTCTTCACAACGCTCAAATGGAAATCTTTACTTCTCCCAAGCGATTTAAAGTTGCCTCTTGTGGTCGTAGGTTCGGTAAGAGTTACTTAGCAGCGTGGGTGTTAATTATCAAGGCACTCCAAAGTGATTCTAAAGATGTATTTTATGTAGCACCTACATTTCAGCAAGCCAAGGATATTCTTTGGTCAATACTGAAGACAGTAGGAAAAGATGTAATAAAAGCTGCACATGAGAATACAGCCACTCTGACCCTTATTAATGATCGTAAGATTTATCTAAAGGGGTCTGACAGGCCAGATACACTAAGGGGTGTGGGACTTTCATATGTCGTAATGGACGAATATGCTTCCATGAAACAGGAAGTATGGGAGATGATCCTAAGGCCAACCTTAGCAGACGTAAAAGGGGAAGCATTATTTATAGGAACTCCTGCTGGAAAGAATCATTTTTACGACTTATGGATAGATGCACAGAAAGAGGAAAATGCAGAAGATTGGGAAGCATTTCAATTCAATTCTACTGATAATCCTTTTTTGGACCCGAAAGAGATTGAAGCAGCTAGAGGGGCAATGTCCACTCAAGCCTTTCGTCAGGAGTTTGAGGCTACTTTTGAGTCCTTTACTGGTGGTATATTTAAGGAAGAATGGGTGCAATATGTGGATGACGATGAGTTTGATAGCAAGAAAGCTAAAACGCAAGGTAATTTCGTTATATCAGTGGATCCGGCAGGTTTTGAGAAAGCTCAGAAAGAAAGAGGACTCAAATCCTCCAAGCTAGACGAGACAGCTATATCTGTGGTAAAAATAGCACAGGATGAGTGGTTAGTAAAGGACATTATACACGGCAGATGGGGCATAAAAGAGACTGCCTCAAAGATATTAGATGCTGCTGAGGACGTAGAAGCCACTACAGTAGGGATAGAAGCAGGAGCACTCAAGAACGCTATAATGCCCTACATAGAAGATGAGATGAGAGCTAGAGGACGGTGGGTAAATATAACAGACGTTACTCACGGTGGTAAAAGAAAGCAGGATAGGATAGTCTGGGCATTACAGGGAAGGATGGAACACGGAAGAATTAAATTAAGAAAAGCAGATTGGAATGTTCCCTTTATTTCCCAGATGTTAGACTTCCCAAGTCCACTTTCGCATGATGATTTACTTGACTCCCTAGCCTACATAGACCAAGTTTCGGTATCTGACTTTGCACAGTCAATAGATTTAGAAGAATGGGAACCAACAGATAATGTCTCTGGATACTAAAAGCATATCATATAACGACCCAAAGGCAGCACTAAGCTCATGGGTTGCATCTAAAGTAGAACTATGGGAAGAGCACAGAAATACCACTTATTTATCTAAATGGGACGAATATTACAGGATTTGGAGAGGCATTTGGGCCGGAGAAGACAAGACAAGATCCTCAGAAAACTCTAAATTAATTTCTCCTGCTACACAACAAGCCATAGAATCTACTGTAGCCGAGCTAGAAGAAGCTATTTTTGGACAAGAGAAGTGGTTTGACCTAAGAGATAACGTAGGAGATCAAGACCCTACAGATGTTCAAGTAATTCGCATGAATTTACAAGAGGATCTCCAACGTGCAAGAGTAAAAGATGCTATAGTTGAGTGTCTTTTAAATGCTGCAATCTACGGAACAGGCATAGCAAAAGTAAATGTAGATGAAGAAAGTGTAAAAAGAGCTAAAGAGTCTCCTATACCTAATACTTTTACTACAGATACTGTAATATATGAAGAAGATAAGACTACAGTTAGAATAGATTCTTTAACTCCTAAGGAATTTGTAATAGATCCTGCTGCTACGTCTATAGATGAAGCACTAGGTGTTGCCCAGATAGTCGTAAAACCTAAATATGAGATTATAGAGGGCATAAAAAACGGTATTTACGAAGATAAACCTGTAGGAAGCTACGATAAAGTAGACTTAGGTTTTGATGAAGAGCAAAATTCCTTGTCTTCAGACGATGATAAGGTAAAAATTACAGAATATTGGGGTAGAGTTCCCAAGAAATACCTAGATGCTACCAACACAGAGCAGGGAGCTTTAGGTGATGACTTTGATTATGACGAAGATGAGCTAGTAGAGGCTGTAGTAGTTATAGCCAACGACTATACGGTATTAAAAGCAACAGAAAATCCTTATCTAATGGAAGATAGACCCTTTGTGTCCTTCCAGATGGATCGTGTCCCTAACAAATTTTGGGGAAGGGGCATAGCAGAAAAGGGGTATAACCCCCAGAAAGCTCTTGATGCTGAGTTACGTGCTCGTATAGACGCTCTGGCTCTTACAACTCATCCAATGATGGGCGTTGATGCAACAAGATTGCCAAGGGGGGTTAAATTCGAGGTCAAGGCCGGGAAAACTATCCTCACGAATGGTGATCCAAGGCAGACCTTGATGCCCCTGAATTTTGGTCAGGTTGCTCAGGCTACGTTTACTGAAGCAGCAGAGATGGAACGAATGGTTCAGATGGGTACTGGAGCAATGGACAGTGCTAACAGTAACTTTTCTAATCCACGTAATTCTACAGCTTCAGGTATGTCTATGCTTCAGGCTGCGTCTATTAAGAGACAAAAACGTACAATAATGAATTTCCAAGAGAATTTTTTAATTCCTTTAATAAAGAAATCATGTTGGCGTTACATACAGTTTGCACCAGAAAGATACCCTGCTGGAGACTATGAGTTTGTAGCACATTCTACTATGGGTATTATGGCAAAAGAACTAGAGATGACACAAATGATACAATTGTTATCTCTCACACAACAAGGTTCTATGCCGTTTGCTATGTTGTTGATGGGAATATTTGAAAATAGTTCTATGGCAAACCGTGAGGACATGAAGATGGCTATAGCTCAAATGATGCAGCCAGATCCTCAGGCACAACAAATGCAACAAATGGTACAACAAATGGAGCTTATGAAACTCCAGATGGAAATAGAAGAGATGAAGGCTGGAGCAGCTAAAGAGATGGCTCAGGCTGCTAAGATACAATCTGAAATACAGGGTACACAGTCTGAAGAAGCCTTTATGGAAAAACAAATGCAGTTGACTGAGAAGATGGCTAAGATTGAAAAGATGAAGAGTGAGATACAAAACATTCAATCTGAAACAATGAGGAATATGCCTGAAGTAGAACATCTGCAATCAGAGACAATACTTAATCTTGCTAAAGCACGTAAAGAAAGATTAAATTGACAGATAAAGAAATTTTAGAAAAACGTCTAGAGTTATTTGCTGACGAGTCATGGGGCATCTTTACCAAAGAATTAACTTCAATGGCAGAATCGTTAGAAAATATACAGACAATAGACGATGAGAAAACCCTCTATTTAAGAAGAGGGCAGGTGGACATTCTAAATATGATTGTTAATTTAGAAGAAACCACCAAATTAGCGTTGGAACAATTAGAGTAATACCTAACTCCAACATTGTGTTAACTCCATAATCTTTATAACAGACGGAGGATTAGTAATATGGATAGTGTAGTTGTTGAAGAACCAAAGGAAACTCCAGAGCAAACTAAAGAGTTTTCTAGTATAGTAGAAGAGGCTCCCTCTAAGGAACAACCTCAAGAAGTAGCAGGAGAAACGCCTGAATTACCTGATAAATTCAAAGGAAAATCTATGGAAGATATAGTTTCTTCCTATGAAAATCTGGAGAAAGAACTAGGTAGGAAGGGTCAAGAGATAGGAGAACTCCGGCAGTTAACCGATGGTATTTTACAGCAACAACTTACCACTAATCAAAACGGGACAGAGGTTCAGACAGAGGAAAAACCAGATTTTTTTGATGACCCTGACAAAGCAGTCAGTAAAGCCATAGAAAATCATCCAAAGTTCCGACAGTTTGAAGAGCAGCAAGCAGCACAGACAGCAGCAGCTACAACTCAACAGCTTAAAACTGAACATCCTGATTACCTTGATGTCGTAGCAGACCCCAAGTTTCAGGAGTGGGTACAAGGAAGCCCAGTAAGGACACAGTTGTACGTCAATGCTCATAATTATGATATTGATTCAGCAAGGGAACTCATAGGAAACTGGAAAGAACGCTCGTTGATTAATAACACAAGTGAAGCAGAGGCAGCTAAACAAACCAAAAGAGATCAGGCGTTAAAGGCTGGCAAAGGTGTGTCTAGGACTTCTTCGGAATCCACAGCCGGTAAGAAAATCTACCGTAGAGCTGATCTAATCAGACTTCGTACTAACGATCCTTCTAGGTATGAGGATTTGCAAGGTGAAATCTTACAAGCCTATGCTGACGGAAGGGTTAAATAATAACCTATAAAGAAAGAAGGAGCTAATCATGGCTTTAGGTACTAACCAACAGACCACTACAACGGCAGCGAATTTTATTCCTGAGTTGTGGTCTGACGAGGTTATCGCAGGATACAAGGCAAATCTTGTTCTTGGTAACATCGTAACTAACATTAACCACAATGGCAAGAAAGGGGATACAATCCATATTCCTGCTCCTGTTCGTGGTTCTGCTAATGCAAAAGCAGCAAACACTCAAGTTACTCTACAAGGTGACACTCACAGTGTAGTAAACTTGAGCATCAACAAGCACTATGAGTATTCAGTAGTCATTGAAGACATTGTTGAAACTCAGGCTCTATCAAGTCTCCGTAGATTCTATACGGATGATGCTGGTTATGCTCTGGCTACACAAGTAGACAGCGATCTCTTTGCACTGTATGAAGCCGTTCAAGGCGGTACAGCAGGAGGTTCTGGTGCTGCTCTGTGGGAAAAAGCAGTTATTGGTGGTGACGGTACTACTTTGTATACCGGTAACTCCTCTAACGCTAACGACATTACTGACGCAGGTATACGTAAAATGATACTTACATTGGATAATGCCGATGTTCCTATGGATAACCGTTGCATGGTTATTCCACCTGTAGCAGCTAACGATATGCTAGGCATTAACCGATTTACTGAACAACAGTACATTGGTAATGGCGAAGCTATTAAGACAGGGAAAATTGGTAGCATATACGGTATGGATGTATATGTATCCAGCAACTGTCCTTCTCTTAACAGTGCTGCACAACGAATTGGAGTAATGACTCATAAAGATGCTCTTGCTCTTGTAACCCAGTTGGGTGTTCGTTCTCAGACTCAGTACAAACAAGAATACCTTGGTGACTTGTTTACTGCTGATACTCTGTATGGTGTAGGTGAGCTACGAAATGACGCTGCTGTAGCGTTTGCCGTACCAGCTACATAAGTAGTATAGGGGTCCTTAGAAATTCTAGGGACCCCACTTACTTAAAAGGAATATTTATGCCAAATTATAACTATACTTGCAGGTCTTGTGACCATACTCAACAAGAGTTTAGACCTATGCATAATAGGGCAACAAATACTAAATGTGTCAAGTGTGGAGACATATCAATAAAATCACTATCTAGGCCATCTTTAATTTTAACTCTTCCAAACGACAGGTGGGCAAATGAACACGAGGTCGAAGGAAACGGAATAAGGGCTAACGTATAATGAAACCAGTAAAAATGAGAGTAGCAGGTAGAATCGTTAAACCTAAAAAGAAAAAGAAGTATTCCAAAGAAAGTAAAAAGCGTAATGCTTTAAGATGGAAACAGGAATTACGTGGTATTTAAAACTTGTAGGAGGTATTAAAAATGGCACGATTTAAAATGGTTGATGGTGTAAAAGTCCAATTAACCGATGACGAAGAAAAGGCTAGAGATGCTGAAGAGAAGGCATGGGCTGATGCTGCTCCTGCTAGAGCATTTGAAGGGCTGAGAGCAGAAAGAGATGGAAAATTAGCAGAGACTGATTTCTATGCTCTAAGTGATATAACTCTTTCGGATGCTATGAAAAAGTATCGTCAGGATCTCAGGGATCTTCCGTCTAAATACGATAACTCATCTGTAGTTAAAACAATTACTTGGCCCTCAAAACCGTAAATATTATGGTTTGTATTCATTGTGAACATCTTTGCCACTGTTCTAAAGAAAAGTGTAATAGCTGTTCCTGTAGCGATTGCAACTGTAGGGAAGAAACTGTAGAGGATATAAATAATGAGTAATTATACTCCGCAAGTAACATGGTCTGGTAAAGACTCACTTTCAAGCTCTGATCCAGAAAAAATAATAAGTGGTGCTGATTTTAACACAGAAGTATTAGCTATCCAGACAGCCATTAATTCTAAAATGGACACCACTAGTGGAACAACTACAGGACAGACGCTTATAAATCCTGTGTTAAACACTAGTGTATCAGGTACGGCAGTAAAAGATGAAGACGATATGTCATCTAATTCTGCTACTCATATAGCTACACAACAGTCCATTAAGGCTTATGTAGACGCTGGAACAATTACCTTTACAAATAAGACCTTAACTGCCCCTACTATTAATGGTGCAGTAGGGGGAACTACTACTTCTCAAACAATCACTACTCTTACCACTACAAACGTAGATGGTATTCTAGGTGCTAATACTCCAGCAGCAGTCTCAGGAACTACTGGTTCTTTTTCTGGTAATGTAACAGCTTCCACTGCACCTAGTAGCGCAGCCCACCTAACAAACAAAACTTATGTAGATGCTTTATTTTCTGGAATGGCACAAAGAAGCACTGTACGTGCAGCCACTACAGCTAATATTACTATATCTACTGCGCTTAATAACGGTGATACACTGGACGGAGTTACATTAGCCACTAACGACCTTGTCTTGGTAAAAAACCAAACGGATGCCGAAGATAACGGTATTTATGTTGTTCAGGCTTCTCCAGCAAGAGATGACTTATTTGATACATATGACGAACATCCCGGTGCTTTAATAGCAGTTACAGAAGGAAGCACAAATGCTGATACAATATATTTATGTACATCTAATAAAGGTGGTACTTTAGATACTACTGATTTAGTATGGACAAAAGTACAGCCATCGGCTACATCTTTATCGGGTCTTACAGATACAACTATTTCAAGCCCCACAGCAGGGCAAGCTTTAGTATATAGTGGTTCAACATGGGAAGCAGGTTCGGCAGGAGTAGGTGTCGGATTAACAATAGCATTAAGTTAAGGAGGAAAAATTGGCAGATACACTTCATATGGTTTCAGCAGATGTAGGCACTAGTTATGCTGCTGCTTTAACTGCTGGATCAGGAGAGACATTAACTATTATTGGTTGTCAGATTGCTAATATGCACGCTTCTACAGCGTCACATATATCCGCTAAAGTCGTACAGTCAGGCGGTGGAAGTGAAAGCATAATAGCACATGAAATCAATATACCTGTTAATGATGCTTTTAATCCAGTGCAGGGAAAACTTGTATTGGAAACTGGCGATGCATTGCATCTTAACAGCCAGAACGCATCATCTCTTGAAGCTACAATCTCTTACTTAAAGCAGACTTAATATGGCTGGATATTTAACAGGGATCTCGCCCTCATTACGAGAGCTAGTGACACCCACAGTAGACAACTTTGCTGCTGGAGTAGGGTTTACTGCTGGATCGTCTACATCCGTTACGCTATCATCTGCTCCCGGTGACGAAAATAGAGTTATTGTGACAATGGATGGCGTGACTCAACATCACAATACTTTTTCAGTTTCAGGAACTACTCTTACTTTTGATACTGCCATTCCTTCTGGAGTAGCTAACATTGAAGCTAGGTATGCACAGGAAAATCCAAATTATACTACTGTTGCAGATAATGCCATAAGTAGTGCTAAGATTGCTGACGGAGCTGTTACGTCATCGAAACTTGCTAGTGGAGCAACGCAAAATACATCATTAGCTAGAGACAACCGTGAAGCGTTTCTCCAGATTGCTAGTCTTACTGGAAAAGACAGGCTTAATATGGATGACGGCATTGTTGACCCATATACAGATGGGTCTGATATAGGGACTGCGACAAACGCCTCACTTAAAGATGGTGCCTATATCGGTTATTCAGCTACTAGCAGCGCAAGTGGAGAGTGGACTGATTCAAATTCCACAGCAACTTTTACTGGGGATGATATTACATTTGCTTTAGATGACTCTATCTACATGAATGATACGTTCTCTGGAGATTTCCAGTTGGACTACACATTTCATACTGGTACTTATTTCAGATTTGGGTTTTGGTTGGTTTCAGAGCAAGCAAGTTTTAATGCAAATTCATCCGCTTTCCATGCAGGGTCTGATGTGTGGCACGTGGACAATTATGGCAGTACAGGCTTAGTAAAGTATGGAAGCTCCACAGTAAAAACTCACGGCAATTTTACTACCGGGCAAGCGCATCGCTGGACTAGAACAAGTGGCGTTTTTAAACTTTATCTTGATGGTGATGTAACTACTCCAGCACATACTTGGACTCAGACAAGCACGGCAGCGGTTAGATGTGGTGGCGGTGATACATCAACTCCAAGGCAAGAAATGCGTGATATTTCTTGGGTAGATTATTCAGGATCTCCAGCTAATATGACGTTAATATCTAATGCCTTTACTGCTGATGCAGCTCCGGGTACAGGCCGTATATACATTCATGTAAAGGAAAACGAATCAATTACCATAAACACAGATATTACTGCGGAAATTAGTCGTGATGGTGGGTCCACTTGGACTTCTGCAACTCTATCTTTAGTGCAAACACTAGCTGACGGAACTAAAGCCTACGAAAATCCTTCGGTAAATATATCAAGCCAACCATCTGGTACATCAATGAAGTATCGGCTCAAATCATTAAACACTAAGGATGTAGAATTTCTTGGAACAGTCTTCCAGTGGGGTACATAGCATGAGGATAAACGAATGAGTTATTTATCAGGATTAAAACAATTAGATCCCTCAGTAAAACGACATGATGGAGGTGGCTCTAGTTTTACATTAGACGAAGCTGGTACAACTCAAGCCACAAGGTTAGTAATAGGAGGCGTAGAACAAGTACCCGGAGTTGATTTTACAGTAAGCGGTGCAACTCTTAGTACTACATCAGCAACTCCTTCTGGCACTAACAACGTAGTTACCTTCCAATACTTCAAATCTGGGACAGTAAATACTGCCACTGCTGTAAGTGCTGGAGGCGTGAATAATGCAGCGATGGCTGATGACGCAATCGGAATAGCCGAACTTAGTGCAACAGGTACAGCATCTAGTTCCACATTTCTCAGGGGAGATAATGCTTGGGCTTCAATTTCTTTAGACGGTCATAAGGAATTTTGGGTTAGTCCATTGCATGGAACAACTTCCGCTACAGATGCAGCTTCAACAAGAACTGTTGGGTCTAATACTGTAGATTTTCTTGTTAAGGATAGCGATATTAGCCACACCGTACATTTCCAGTGGCAAATGCCCGCAGACTTTTCATCATTAACTTCTTTATTGGTAGTGAATATTGCGGATGCAACCGAAACATTCCAGTGGGATGTGGAATCTGATTACGGATTGATTGATGAGGCATACAACACAAATAGTGAAAGTCAGGCAAATCAAACTAAGTCATTCGTTAATGAGACATTCGAAACGATAGATGTTTCGGGTGTTTTTTCTTCTGTAACTGCGTTGGATATCTGTGGCGTACATATAAGTCCAGATATAAATACTTTACATACAGTCGGATTGAGGTGTGTTTATGCTTAAAATAGAAATAGATAAATCAAAGTTTTGTGATACTAAATCAATCGCAAAAGAAATTTCCTCTTTTGGGGGTGGTGCAAGTTGCGGTATCTCAAGTCGAATGGATCACGATAGAACTTTCTTTGTAAAGAGCG
>CEQV01005928.1_pt1 | contig 10635 bp, 3 predicted proteins | sample 530971 | NCBI WGS metagenome assembly CEQV01 (sample SAMEA2621173, study PRJEB7988) | marine metagenome | biome: marine biome (ENVO:00000447); feature: deep chlorophyll maximum layer (ENVO:xxxxxxxx); material: "saline water (ENVO:00002010), including plankton (ENVO:xxxxxxxx)" | depth 100 m
GGTGGTGATCCAAAACGGTTTACTGTTGATAATGCTACTGAGTTTTTAGATGGTCAGTTTTTAACATTTAGTTCTAAAGTTAATAGAAGTTTAACAACGGTTACTGTGGTTGCTACTGGTGGTACAGATACAGATTTTACAATGTCCCAAGCTATACAGTTTAGAGATAATGCACCGTTAACGTTTTTTAAACAAAAAAACCATAATTGGCCAGTTGATAATGTTAATAAACTAAAACCAGGCATGATAGTATCTGGCACAAATATTGCTGCCAACACAACTGTAAGTAATTATATAGATTCAACAACTTTGTACGCTGGTACTGAAAACGAAACTGTAATAGTTAATAATAGTGTAGATGCCATAACTACTAAAAACCAAATACCAACCATGGTTAATGGTGTTGTTACTGTGCAACCTGGTAATATAAACTTTAACAACCAACAACTTCTTCCTTTGGCTGGAGATACAATTAAAGTTGGTGGATACGGTAAAGAGCTTATAAAAAATCTTTTTGGTTACACAGTTGAAATAACTGATTTAGCTATTACATTAACAGCACCTACAACAACTACTTCTAGTGCTGTTGATAATAGTACAACAATAGGTGTTGCCGATAGAGAAGGCGTTATAAACAATGTGTCTAGAATCGCTGGGATAGGTATTGATCCAACTGTACAAAATCCTCTTATAACTAGCGGTGGTGGGGCTGATGGCGCTGGTAACTGGACAGCTGGTGCTGCACAAACATTAGAAAATGGTATTACATTAACTGTAGAAAACACAGGTAGAGTAGCTACAATAACGGGTAACATTGAAATTAGCAAAGTTGGTGATAGTAGTGCAACGTTAAGATTTGATGTAGATAAACTGCTTTCTACTTCTGCACCTTAAAAAAACAGCTAAAACTGTGACTATTATAGATATAAATTGAATTAAATTATGTCTAAACAAGAATTAGAGGTACAAAAAATACTTAATGGTGATATAAGTATACCATATAAAGATAGAATACAAAAAATAGAAGATTATATATTTAGTATTGCTGACGGTGAAGTTGCGTGTGGTAATGGTAAAGAAATAATATATCCCTCTGTAGTACAGTACAAACATTCTTTTGCTGATGGTATTTACGTAAGAGAAATGAAAATTGAAAAGGGTATACTTGTAGTTGGAGCAATACATAAATATAGAGAAGTCTTTTTTTTACTAAAAGGAAGGCTAAATATAATGACTGAAAAAGGCGTTGAAGAATATATTGCGCCTTGTTATGTTATAACTCCATCTGGATCAAAAAAAATGGGTTATGCTTTGGAAGAATCAACAGTCGTAACAATACATGCTAATCCAACAAACGTGCATGATTTAAAAAAACTAGAAGATAACATGGTTGTTTATAGTTGGAAAGAATATAATGAGTTTTTAAAAAAAAATAAAGATGAAAAAAATAAATAAAATATTATTAGAACTATATAACGATAGAAAACAATTATTGTTTTTAAGTTTTTTAGCATGTATAGATTTAATAATTAATAACTTTATACCATCAAATCCTAATATTATACAGGCTTCAGCTACTATTGCTACATTAGCGGTTACAGCTATTGGTACTGGGTATAGCATTTATAGTGCAGAGAAAAATAGATCAAATGCTGAGGAGTTAGCCGATGAAGCTGAAACACGTAGACTTGCAGAACAAGAGAAATTAGATGAAGCAAAAGCTAAATATGAAAAGTTAGAGTTTACAAATCCATATAAAGATATACAAACTGACTTTGAGTTTGAAAATCCATATGAAGATTTAACCGTAAACCAACAAGAAGCTAGATTCCAAGCACAGCAAGCTGCACAGCAAAGAACAAATATAATGACAACCCTTAAAGGCGCTGCTGGTGGCTCTGGTATAGCCGCTTTAGCACAATCTTTAGCAAACCAAGGAATCTTAGCAACTCAAAAAATATCAGCTTCTATAGGTAAACAAGAAGCCGCAAATCAAAGATTAGCAGCTCAGGGCGCTGCTCGTGCTGATCAACTAGAGGCGCAGTTAGAACAAAGAGCACAACAGTTAATAGGTTCTGGTGATCAATTTGTACAACAGCAATACGCAAATAAAGAGGCCACACTATTAGGCATGCAAATGGGTGGTGCCGCTGCGGCAAACCAAGAATATCAAAATGCGTTAGCTAATCAAGATTTAATAAACGCACAAGCAGACGCTCAAATAGCTAGTTCTTTAACAAATTTAGCTACAACAGCTATTGAAGCGGATTACAGTGGTCTTAAAACTGATACAACCACTAATAATTTTACAGGAGGAGATGACATGCCAGCAAACCCATCTATAGGTGATTTTGCAGAAATTGGCGGGGTAATGAAACAGTGGGACGGATCTACGTGGGTTGAATAATAAAAAAATATAAACAAATATAAAAATATGGCAGCAGATGCAACATTAGTAAATATGGCATATAAGGAGGCGATGTCAAACGTTAGACAGTTCAGCCCTGAAGTAGCCAAAATAAGAGCAGAATTACCTGGTATGATAACAGACACTCTTGTTGAGGCTATACAAGCTAAAAACGAAGAAAACAAAGCTGAAAACAAAAGACAAAACGATCTTAAAGAAGTTGAGTTGAATAAATTTGTAGAGACCTCGGATTATATTAACAAATATTTATCCACTTATGATAGAGGTGGTCAAGAGGCTGCTATGCATGATCAAATATTTAACAACACGTATGACTATCTTGAAGAATTAAAAAAAGAGTACGAGTTATATAACACTGTCGGCGATGATGATACTTATGAAAATAAAAAACAAAGAATGTCAATATTAGGTAGATTAGATTCTGCTAAAAATGCTGTGGTACAATTAAGAAGTTATGTTCTAGAAATATCTAAATTAGGTGGAGATGCAAACGGGGGTAGCGCCCTTAGCAAAACTAATATTGGTAGAAGTGATTTACATTTTATTCAAGAGGTTATAAATATGGATGGTGATTATAGTAATGTAAAGCAAAGTTGGGATAAGCAAAAAAACGAAATAGTTTTTGAAGTGACAATACCAAAAGATAAGTTTGACACTCTTGACGCTAAAGATAAGGAAAAGGGTCAGGTAAGAAAAATGACTACTAGTGAAATGAAAAAAGTTTTTGACGAAGCTTTAATACCTGAAAAATTAGAAACAGCTATACTAGAACAGCGTAATAGTTATGTTGAAGCAGCAAGAAAAGGACAAACTAATTTTGGCACAATACAAGATTCTGCTGATGCTACTAAAAATGCAATTGGAAATAACAAATCTGGTGCTAGTCACATATTTATGAATAGACTAGATGGTAATCCATCAGAAGGATATGGCGCTCCAGGTGGATCAAGTGGTAAATGGCAGCTTGGTAGTTGGGCTAATGCTTTAGAGTCACATCCTGCTTTAAACGGAAAATACAAAGTGTTTGGTACTGAGTTTGAACACGATTTAAGCGCTGGAACAAAAAAAGAAGTTATTGATGATCTTATAGCTAGTGAGCAAATACAAAAAAGTGATGTAGATACTGATACTAGTGGTGATATTTCAACAGACGAATACGAAGCCTTTATGGATGGTGCTAATAGAGATTTAGCTATAGACGCTCTTGTAAATTATAAAAACAAAGCTTACGATCATGATTTATCTGTTAGAGAGTTTTCACTGTGGAATGCAAAGTTAAACAAAGCCAAGTTTGATAAAAATCAAAAACCAAAAGATCCTACTGGTGGTGCGGAGGGCACTAATAGTATTTATGGTTATAGAACTTGGGCAGACATGCAGAATGAATATAATTTAATAGCAAACGGTAAAGAGGGTGATATAATTCCTATGAAGTACAACAACGTGGATATTACTTTAAGAAGAATGAAAGATGGCAGGTTTGAGTATGATGGCGCGGATGGAAAGATTATTTTCACACCTAATCAAGTATTACAAGGAAGACAAATAAATCACTTAGCACCTTTTGCAGAACCAGAGGGTGGTTATAAAACTATTCTTACTGAAGAACAAATAGCAGAACAAAAAGCTACTGAGGAAAAAACTAAAGCAGAATTTAGTGCTTCAATACCGTTACCAAGAAGAGAAATAACTTCTGGTGATTTTGGTCAGGTTAGTAGTAAAGCAAGAATTAATGAATTAAAAGAACTTTATAGTAAATATGGTGATTTTACCTTTACAAGATCTGGTACAAATCAACTAAGAATATTAGCTCCAGATGGTAAAACAGAAACATTTGTGCGAATGGACAGAATGGGTCTTGGTAATAAAGAGTCTAGAAATAAAATAAGAGACTTTATAATACAACACGCGGTAAGAGAAAGTAATGAATTTGCTGAAGAAAAATAAATATGAATAAATATATATCTGAAGGTATTACATACACCGTCGCGCCAGGAAGGCTCGAAGAGTTCATGAAAAAACATCCTTTTGCTAAAAAAGTAGAAGATGGAGCGGCTGTAGCTGACTCTACTATGGGTGTTAGTTTACAAGGCCCTTCGTTAACCCCTGTACAAACACAACAAGATTTAGGTGCTGCTGGTAATTGGTTTGGTGACGCTTGGACAGCTGGTGAAATTGGAGCTGATTTGTATGATGATGCTAGTGCTGTTTATAATATAGGGAGCGCTGATGAAGCTAGGGAGTTAAGTGATCAGGAGTTGAGTATATATATAGATTTGTATAATAAATCTAAAATGGCTGCCGGCCAAATGAAAGAAGCACAAGCATTTGCTAAATCTTACAATAAATATGATGAACTTTTAAAAGCTGGTGGCGAATATAATAAACTTGAAAGAATGTTTATGTCAAGTTTCATGGGCATTAAAGAAAACGGCGGTGTGCTTGGAGGTGGTATGTTAGGTTTTGCTCAAAACATGATACAAAGTATGCGTAGTCAACTTAATCCACAAATGGTATTTCAAGAAGCTGGTCCCACTGCTTTAGCAGCTGCTGGAACAACTGCATTGGCAGGTACCGTAGCTGGACCCGTTGGTACAATAGCAACTACTCTTGGGGCAATACCAGTTGGGGTATCATCTTTCTTTGCAAGCGCTAACTACGGTATGGAAACTATACATCATTTTAGTCAGCTTTTGGAAGAAGAAATAAGTAAAGCAAACTTAGAATTTACACCAGACAATATTAGAAAAATAATGTCTAATGATGAAATAAGAAGTAGGATAAAATCAAACGCTAGGAAAAGAGGTTTAACCATAGCCACAGTTGAAGGCGTAACAAGTCTCCTTGGTGTTAAAGGTGGTTCTAAGATTTTACAAGCAGGAAGAAGAGCAACGAGTATACCAGGTAAACTAGGTACAAAAGCGGGTGCCGCAGCTTTTGTTACTGGATCTGATATTCTTGGTGGTGGTGGTGGTGAATACCTTGGTGCTAAAGCCGCGGGTTACGAAGCAACTGGTTTAGATATTGTAAATGAAGCTTTAGCTGGAGTTGTTACAACAGCGCCTATGAAAATGGGGGCTGCTGCTATTGACGCGGCTATAAACCAACCTGCTTATTACGTTGAAGGTAAAAAAGTAACTAAACAATCCTTGCTAGATTATACTGATAGAGCACAAACACCTAAAGAACTTGCTGAGTTAAATTTTGAAATTAAAAACGATGCTTTATTAGAAGCTGATTTAAAGCAAAAACAATTAAGAGCTAGTATTGATGTTCAAATAGATCCAAATATTACCGATGTAAATCAAAGAAATAAATTAATAGATTTACAAATAGAAAAAACTAAACTTGAACAAAACAAAAATAAAACAGGTGCTTTTAAGATTTTAAACAATGATAAAAAGCTAGAAAAAGTAGATCAAGATATAGAAAATATACTTGCTGGACTCGAGGGTGTAGAAACAACAGGTGTAAAAGAACAATTAGAAAAAGGTGTACAACAGTATACTATTCAAAATACAATAAATCTTCTTAAAAACGAAGCTGGACCAATACCTAATATAAAAGAAGCTTTTGCTGTTGAAGATAACGATGCCGCACAAGCGGCTTTTGAAAAAGTAAGAGCGGAATTTGGTTTAGAAGATAGAGATGTTACAAACTCAGATGGTTTTATTATACCTACACCAGAAGGTAATGTTATAGTTATAAATAAAGATATAGCTGGACAAACCGGACAAATAAACGTTGGTGGTCATGAACTTTTACACGCTATAGTACAAAAACATTATCAAGGTTTAGATACACAAGGAAAAATAGAATTTGTAGAAGATTTTAAAAGCACTATATCTAAAAAATCTTTAAAATATATACAGGATATAATTGATGCTAGAAACAAAGATAGAGTGGATCCTAAAACAGGTGAAACTATCAAGGGTGAAGGTTTAACATCTTATAGTGATGAATATCTAACTATATATTCAGATGGTATTGTTAAAGGAGAAATAAGTTATGACGAAAACCTTGGTATTAAACTAAAAAACTTTATACAAAATGTAGTTAGAAAGGTTTATAAAGCAGCTGGAGTTGATTATGGTAAAGAATTTCAAAGTGGTTTAGATACATATAACTTCATGCGTGATTACAATAAAAGTATCATGGAGTTTAACAGGCTTAGTGAAAGAGCTAAGGCTGTAGCTGGGGTTGAAGCCGTTGGAACTAAAGTTAAAGGATCTGTAACACCAAAAAGAGATTTAACTCCTGCGCAATCTACAGATAGAGTTAATCAAATTGGTAGGGAAAATGAGCTTGGTGATAATTTAGAAAATGAAGGCGGTAATGAAATGTGGAAAGCAATTGAAGCTGACGATGCCGCTAAAAGAATACAAAACGAAGGTTTATTAGATAATCTTATTTTAAAACAACCACATGCTGGTGTTGATGATCAAACTTTTTTAAACACAACATATACAGAGTTATTACCACATATAAGAAACTACAAACCTGAAAGAAAAAACCCTAATGGTTTGTTTGGTTGGATAAACCCTCAAATAGCAAATAAAGCAAAACAAGCTTATAATGCTATTACAAAAGGTCAAGTAACAGCGCCTACTGTAGATATAGGACAAACAACTAAAGAAGGTGAAGTAAAAGTACAAGTTGCAGCAGAAACTGATGCGGCTACAGAAGCTTTTGAAACAGAAGATATATCACCAGCCGCACAAGCTAGAAAAAAAGCCAAAAAAGCAAAACCAAAAGTACAAAAAGAGTCTGAGTTTAGAAAAGCTATAGGTATTGAAACTGGTAGTAAAATATACAATGATGTTTTAGATGCTGCTCGTAAAGCTTTATTAAGAGCTTACGAAGCTGGTACACCAGTAAGAAATATACAAAGAAAACTAAGAGACGAAGCTAATGTATATTTGTTTAAACCAATTAAAAACTTTTTAGGAACTAAAGAGTATGTTAATAATCTAAAAAAGTTTAGAGAACCTATAATGAAAGTTATGTTTACTTCTGATTTAGTTCAATTAGAAAGAAACGTACCGCAAGATGAAAGAGTGTTTACTAGATTTGTTAGAAAACTTACATCAAAACAAGAGGTGCAAGACGCGGTTAACCAAAAACTATTACCACCTGAAGCTTTAAATATTATAGACAAAGGTACTGCTGTTAATTTGTATGAAAAAGTTGATGTTACAGAAAACGAGTTACTTAGTTTTTTTGATATACCAGCTTTTAATCCTATAACTAAACAAAGATCTGGAAAAAGAGGTACTAGAAAAGATCAATTAGCTAAGTATATAGCTGGTGCACTAGCTTATGATGCAACAATGGAAGTTGCTCAAGAACCAGCGGTAATGCAAAAAAGACAAGAGTTAGCTGATTTAAAAGGAGAAATATTAGCACAAGACAACTTACAAACTTTAGCAGCTGAAATAGGTAGAGAAACAAATGTTAAATTTTCTAAAAGTAATGCGGTTAGCGATATTAATGCCGCTATGGATGGTAATGGTGATTTCAATGTTTACTCTCAAATTAAGTTTTCTAGATCTCATAGAGATGCTTACGAAAAAAGATTAATAAAGAAAAGACCTGATCTTACACGAGAACAAGTGGATAAAGCTGTACAAAACATATTTAAATTTGTTGAAGGTGAAAACATACCAAACAACAAAAAGTCTAAATATGAAAAGTTAGCTATGCACTATACTGCTAACGGTTACTTAATATTACCTGAAGATGGTTATAAAGTTATAGAAGCTGAAAGAATAGCTGACCAGAAGAAGCTAGATCCGTTCTCTTTTAAAAACCCTAATGTTCTAATAGAAACATATGTTGGAGAGGTTAAAGCTACTAGAACTGATCCAGAAAAAGTTAAAACATTTTCTAATAAAACTCAATATACCAATGGTGTTACAGTTTACGATGTTGAAGACTCTAAACAAGGACAACGTGATACTAGAAAGGTAATAGATACTCATTTTGGTAAGAAGGCAAACCCTTGGTGTTTGTGTGCTAGAGCAGGAGAGTATTTATATACTGAAGAAGCAAATAATGAAGCTGAAAAAAACGCTATCGTTAAAGAAGAAGAAGCTAAAGGAAATATAGTTGATGTTCACAAAGCTTATGATGGAGGTTATGAAATAATAGTAAAGGAACACCCAGACAAAGTTAACGAATTAAAAAGTTCGTTTAAACTTTGGAAAAGTTACAACGAAAAAGGCAATGGATTTAAAATAGCATTTCAAAATGGTAAACTACTTGCTTTTAGAGATGGTAATGCAAAGTCTTGGTGGGATAGAATGGATCAATCTAGTGCAGCGCCTGTTGTTAAAGGTAAAAAAGATGCAGATGGTTTCGCGCCTATTATGTTAGCACAACCAAAAGATGTTACAACACCTAATAAAATATTAAAATATATAAAAGGTAACTCTAAAAACGGTGTTTATGTAGAAAAAGATGCAGATGGTAAGGTAGTTAATAGTCATACTAGAGTAAACGGTAAGTTTGATGGGATTAGAATTAATCCTGGTTCTGAGGGTGCTGTGTCTACTGAAACGTGGAAAAACGGCACGATGATTAAAAGTGTTACTAATAGCACGCCTGAAATGAGTATGATTTACAGTAAAAAAGGTTATACTGTTTCGAATCTTAATTGGCCCGATGTTGTAGTTAAAGACATTACTAAATTTGAAATAACTATAGAAGGTATTGAAGGAACACTTGTGCCTGACAAATCTATAACACTAGTTGAGGGTAAAGATTTACAAGGAGAAAAAATTAGTGTTAAATATACAAGAGATATTCGTGCTAAAAAGCAACAAGATGTTGAAACTTTAACCGTTAATGGTATAGCGTTACCTAAAGCACCTAAGTTTTCTAAAAGTGCTGAAAATAACGTTAAGTTTTCTTTTACATTTTTACGAGAAAGAAATAAATTAGACCCTTATATTTCTAAAAAAATTGAAGAGTACAAAGATGGTAACAATGTTATTGCTCATGATTTTTATTCTAAATTACAGGAAGAACGCGCTAGAGGTAATGATGTTATCACATCATATGATGCTGCTTATGCTCAAATTAAAAAGCGATATGACATTGATTTTATGCCAATGCAAGAACTTGAGGATGGTGTAAAAACTTATTATGCAAAAGAAATTAGAAGTGATGCAAAAAAATATGCTGCTGATTTTTACAAAAGTTTATTAAAAGGTTTAGAAATTAAAGAGCAAGTTGGTATTGTGGCTGAATATTTAATAAATGTTGGTAGACCAATAAGATCATCTATGGTAGATTATATTACTACTAACAAAAAACTTTTAGAACAAGAGGTTTCTAAAATATTTGGTAAAGATTATAATAAGTATTTTAAGTTAACACCGGCTGGCAAACGTGGTTTTAAAGTTGAAATTAATTTAGACGGTAAATTACAGCCTTTAGGTTTATATCAAGAAATTACAGCTATAAAATCAAATCCAAGTAAACATGCGGAAACTATTGATAAGCAAGCAGATCAAGCGCGTAAATGGCTTTTTAAATTATTAGATTCTGGTTTAAGTAAGGGGCGTATAAAAGCTATATTGTCGCTAACGTCTTACGGTCAAAGAAGCCCGATTAGAAAACTATCTAGATTAGGTTATTATGTAAAAGGTAAAGCTAAAGATCTTGTACTAGAGCATGAGATAACTGCAAGTGATATATTAGGAAAAATAATGGATCATGTAGATGGTAAAATTGATAGAACTGAATTAAGTGAATTTTTAAATAACGCTTATGTACATGTTTTACCTAATAAAATAAATAGTTTAATAAAAAAGTATCCTGGTCATACTAGTAATCGTAACGGTAAAGGTTACGAAAGCATGCCAAAAGTATTAGAATATGTTAAAGGTTTAAAACTACAAGGTAAAACAGAGTTGCTAAATCCTAAACCTAAAGACAGACGAACAGTTGGTAAAGCCATTGGATTTTCTCGTTCAGTTAATAACCCAACAAAAGGTATTACTGTTCTAGATTTTGATGATACATTAGCTACAACAGAATCACTAGTTAAGTTTACTAGACCTGATGGTACAACTGGTACTTTAAACGCTGAACAATATGCTAGCACTTATGAAAACTTATTAGATCAAGGTTATACATTTGACTTTTCTGAATTTAACAAAGTTGTAAAAGGTAAGTTAGCACCATTATTTAATAAAGCAATG
>CEQV01000644.1_pt1 | contig 10591 bp, 23 predicted proteins | sample 530971 | NCBI WGS metagenome assembly CEQV01 (sample SAMEA2621173, study PRJEB7988) | marine metagenome | biome: marine biome (ENVO:00000447); feature: deep chlorophyll maximum layer (ENVO:xxxxxxxx); material: "saline water (ENVO:00002010), including plankton (ENVO:xxxxxxxx)" | depth 100 m
ATTCATGTTTAGCCTGTTTGATACTACATTGCCTCCACCTTGGGATTGGGTTCAAGCTTTAGCTGATTATACCTTTGGTGATAAGCGTGAGAAAGAAATGGCGTTCTTTGGCTCAAAGCTTGGCCCACTTAATGTACTCAAGCCACCTATAGCTAGAGTACCAGAGGCTTTTGGTGAGTTATTGACAGGTCAATATGAAGATTTTACTAATTATACTATGTATACTATGTTCCCATTTGGTCGTGGAGTACGACAAATAAAACAATTAGCTGACGATAGACCATTTAGAGGTGTAGAAAGAGCACCAGAGATACTTTTTAGGATTCCTTACAATCAAATGAAAAGTAGAATTGAAAGAGCTAAAAAGCAACGAATGCAGTTAGAAGATATAGAAGAATACCTAGATGTTTAAAAAAAAATTATAGCACAAGCCAAACGGTTTGTAGTTAGTTATCAATTTGAATAATTTTCCAAATACTTATGTCTAACTTGTGCTATTTCTTTTAACATTCAGGATCGTCTTGAAGTCCTTTTTTTGTTTTATATGTTTGTTTCATCGCTAGAAAAAGCAATAAATAGTTAATAATATCACTTACACGTCCTTCAATAGATTCAGATGAATGTTCTTTTCCATCTTTAAAATAACTTTGAAGACTAGATAAGTGTTTATTTAGGTATACAGATAGGACTTGCATAGGTTTTAATCCTAATTTTTTACCTATATTCTCAAAGTTCCATAGTACATTAGTATTTTGATTTCCTTCTGTATACTCAATTCGCTTTTCATCTGATAATTTTAGTGTTATATGTAAAAAGCGATCTCTAAATTGCTCGTATTCTTTAGCTGTCATTTTAATTTCCTATATAGTTCTTCAATTTGATTTTTAATAAACCATCTCATTAAATAATGATAGCCAATAAATAATAAGGCTAGATATACTACTATAAATACATCAAAGCCATTTTCTTGTAATGATTGTAACCAGAATTTCATATTATTCTCCTTTACATTGTGAACATTCTTGAGTTTGCTTACCATATCTTGGAAAGTCTTCATAGTAAGAATATATAATTCTTCCTAATTTTCTATTATAAGACGTTTTTGTTGCTTCTTTATCAATTTCCCAGCACCTTTTACACGTACTGCAAAATTTTATTTTCTTATCAGCAAGTTTTGCGTCATATTCGTGTTCTTTATATTTTCTTACCATACATGATTCCTATTTAAAAGGGGAGCAAACGCCAACCTACTCCCCTTTGTCATTTATCATTCTCTTTGTTGGTTTTTCGTTAAAACACAAATCAATTACTGTTTATGTTCTTTATGTCAACCATTGACAAAAAGAGGCACCTAGCTCATGTCTTTTGACATTCATCGCTAGACTATTACCCACTTATCATTTTAAATAAGTTAAGTAAATCTTGGTATCGTATAGTCACTAACGCTTCTTTACGATCTTCTTTGAGAATCTGTCCATACACATGTTCGCATGGTTTGTATAGCTCTCCAATTTTCTTACGACCTTTGACTTGAAATTTGTACAATAATTCTTTATTAATTGCACTTCCTTCACTTGGAATAGTTATTACCATATCTACTTCTTCATGCCAGCCTAGGGATCTGCCATCAGATCCCCAAGCACGCTTAGATTCAAAGCCATATTCTTTAGCTAAATTGACACATTCTCGCTCAATTCTATTGCCTTTTTGTTTTGGTGCTTTACCACTCATTTTTTTGACTCCTTCAGTTCGTCAATTGATTTAGCGAACTCTTGGTCTTTTTCTTCTTGAGTTTTATTAAGCCCTAAACAGAATTTTAGTCCTTTTATGTAACCTTCATGTTTTTCTTTTCCTGTGTATCCTATACTTAAAAGACCTTCAAGACTTTCTACAAGTTCTTGCAGAATGTCATCTTTGTGTTTAACGTAGATTGATTGTCTACTCATTCTTCCTCCTCAAGATTAGGCTGTGCCTTTTCTTTTGCTGTTATAATTTCTTGATATGTTGGCTGTCCTAATAGTTTCCATATGTCATCTAAATATTTTTTACCATCGCTACTCATTCTTTGTCTGTCTGTTATTTCTAACTCACTTAATAAGTGTATTAACTTTTGAGTCATTTGTGATTGTATGTTTGCTTTAGGTATTTTCATGTAAACCATCCTTTTTTAATAGTAAATGATGTAAATATTTCTAATTTAGTTACACCAATGCTTATTTGAATACTATCTCCACCTAATGTTGAATATCCTATTGACATTTTAATTAGCTTACATAGTATCATTATCCATACTGTCCTTTCTTTGTCTTGGATCAAGATCCTCGTTATTAGAGGAAATCCCAATAGATTTATTGTGTTTCCAGTTTTCATTAAACTTTTCCTGTTTTTGGAATGTCATTGTTGTAATTTCATTTATATCATGATCATGGACATATACTATAGCGTTTTGTCCTTCTACTTTGTATAATTGCTCATTTTTTAAATGAATTTCGATTATTGCCATAATGGCCTCCTCGGTATGTGGTAATAGGGCACAAATAAAGGAATCTGTGCCCTAAGGATTAGTTTCTTTTATCAAAGGTGAAAGTATCCCAATTGTAATTGAGAAGCAATTCAAACTTTGATTCGTCTCTTGCTTTTAAAGATTTAACTACTCTAGCCTTACTCATTTCTTTACCTTGAAATGCAATATACTGGTCTGATTTTTGTTCTATGGCACTATTGCCTTTACCGCTATGCACGTCCAATGTATTTGTTTCTTTGAAATTGTAAGATGCTGATTTAGAAATGTGATGTACTGCTAACACAATAACATCTTCTTTCATTGCTAAATCTTTTAAGCCATTTGCGATTACTTCTTGTCTAGCAAAGTCATCTTTTCCAGCGTATTTAGCTGGTATTCTATCAATTGTATCTACAACGACTATTTTTGCTTCAGTTTCTGCAACAAAGCTAGATAAATCCTGTATATCAGGACTTACTGTTTCCAGTTGAATATTATCTATAGATTTCTGTGCTTCTTCTATACTATTAATATTTCCACTTTTTACTATGTTGATAATGTCTGATTTTGACTTTTTCATTGCTGCCTGCAAGAATCTTCTTGACATAGTTAAATCATCTACTTCCAAAGATAAGAATAGTATTTTTATCTTAGGTAGCTGTGTGATGATATAACTGATAAAAGCTGTTTTACCTAACCCTGTATCGCCTATTAGTGTAATAAGCTGACCAGAGGTAAATAAATGCGTTTTAGGCATAAATGTAAAGATGTCTTTTAAGTCAAAAGATCTATCTGTGAAGTCTGATGTATAATGCTCTATCAATTTACTAACCATTTGTTCAGCATTTAATATGTTTGTTTCTTCATCAAGATTTTTGTACTTATACAATAGACATTTACTATCGCAATAAGGTTGTAGTACTGGATGATTACAACCGTAATTGTAATCATTTTTGAAAGCGTCACTAACGATTCTGCTAACTTCAACTGGATCTAATGGATTATTCATCTTAGCCATATAAGCTCTTGCAAGATGATCACATGCTACTTTATCAAATGCATATTTCTTACGCCATATGCTTGTTAAAGCTAATAGGTGTTTATGTCTATTATTTGGTACATGTCCAGCATTATAAATATGCTGTACGCATGTAATGTATCTTGTAGATATTCCTTTTGCATTGTCGAATACTTTACGTACTTCTTCAATGTTTTTACGACTCATATCCATAGGATTTAATCCAGCTACTATTTCTTTACTGATTTTATGAGGTTTGTAGCTAGTTCTAATCTCTTGTGCTAATTCAGCTATATCTAAATAATCTAATTCAGATAATTCTGTATAAGATATAGGTATTTTATATAGCTTTGATTTTTTATTGTAAGAATGTCCAGCACGTATCAACCTTCTGCTATCATATATAATATCTATATATTCGCCAAAGTCACGTTGCATGGTTGCTCTTACTTGTTTAGCCACTTGATTAGAATCTTCAAATCCGTACACATTGCCAAGATGTATATGAAAACCTTTACCAGAAAACCATATATTATAGTGTTCTGGTTGTATTAAAAGTTTTTCCATTTTGTCAATTACGTCTAAGACTTTCAATCGTGTTTCGTTACCCATGTTATTGTCATTTTTAATGTAATCAATGTCAATAACAAGTTTATCTACTCCTTGTACTCCGTTGAATCCAGTTACAGTATCGTTTTTAGCAACAAACTCTACAATATCAGCATCATAAAGAAACATACTTCTGTATATTTCTAGATTCTGATGTTGTGCTGCTATACTAGGAAACTCTTCTAGTTTGCAAAGATGATTTCTATTGCTAACACTTGTGGTAGCGTATTCTACCCACCAGTTATTAGTCTCCATGTTGTCTCCGCACTTTCTGTCTTAACTTCTTTAATCGTTGAAACATCAATATCGTCTAACTCGGTTCCACTTTTTAAATGTCTCCAAGCACGTGAATAAGTACTGGGGGTATGTAATTTCCCCCAATACTCTTTTCCGTAATTGACCAAATTTGTTTCAATTTCATGAGAAGCGACTGTTTCTACACCATTGTCTAATCTATTTCTTAGCCATTTCTTTATTATGAATTTAACAGTTGGTACTTTCATGTTAAATGTCCAGATCGAAATCGGCTTTTTCAGAAGGTTTTGCTGGAGCAGATGTTTCAATATCTTTATCCATATCTTCTGTGAAATAGTTCTTAATCCATCCATCTTGTACATCTTTCATGACTTTCGTCTTTAATGTACCTTGTGGTGCATCTGATCTAGCAACAATCTTATATGTATCCCAGAAATGCTTACCGCTTTTCTTGAGCTTTGTAGTTTTATAAGCACACAACATAAATTGTCTTCCTATAGCTACATCACACCATTTATCTGGAATTGTGTAATCATTATTCATATAAAGATCTTTTTCTTTAAATACCGATTCAAAGAAGTTCTTTATTTTAAATGCTGATCCCCAAGACTTTTGATCCGTAGTCTCTATGTCTTTTTTTACATTTCCATAGATTTCTAAGGTATTGTCCCAGTCTTGTCCATCGTTGTATGTTATAGTTAAGAACATATCAAAAGTGGGATTCCAACTTCCCCACTGTTTTTCAACGTCATAATCTATTTTCACAGATTTGACTGTTCCTGTTTTTTCGTATGGCATCTACGCTGCCTCCTTTTGTTTTTTTCTTAGTTCTTTAATCTTCTTGTCCAATTTATCAATAGCAGCTTGTGCTTTTTCTTCTGTTGGATTTGAATTGATTAAAGTTTTTACTTTAGTAGACGTATCAGTTCCTTTAAATACAGGATCTCTGCTAAGTCTATCTAATTTTACATTTTGATCTACTGTTATATGACCTTCTTTAGGTCTTTGACCATTAATTAATGTTTCTGGTCTATAATCAAGATCTTTAATGTCTTCTCCAAACCATAGTTCTATACCAAAACCAGTTAACATGCTACCTGCTTTTGCTATACAACGTCTGATGGTATTTTCCACTTGTGCAGCATCTGGAGCTGCTTCTGCACTCATTTTAAAGTTACGTACCGCTAGACATTCTTCATGTGTTTGTCTATCACCTTCATTATCTTCTAATGTAAGAGTAACTTTAACTATTGCAGTACCATTTGGTAATAACATATATGGCAATGTTAGTGTAGTACCATCTTTAGTGATTTGGTATTCATGTGTCTTATATTCAACATATTGAAAATTTCTTTTCAAATGGTCATGCATTACTGCCCAAGACACATAGTCTGCTGAGAAATTACCGCCACCTTTTGTTTCTACAAATGGTTTATAGTCTTCATTTCTCAGTATTTCGTAGAATTTATTCATTCTAACTCCTGTTTTTATTAAGTTGACACGTCTAGTGGGGAGGTCGAGTGTGCAATCAAGAGTACGTACTCTTGTATGCATGTCTAGTGTCCCCACCGTCAGTGATTGCAATTTGCAAATAAAGGAAGCAGTGCAGTTTGTCGAACGATGCGGAGTTCAACAATTGGAGGAGCAAACCCGAAGGAACCACACTGCTTCACAATTATGTAAGCACTATTGGTTTTACGTAAGCTCCTGCGTCTCCATCTCTCCAGCTTAAAGCTGTTTGCACTGTACTTTGAGTATTTGGTACACCTTCAAAATGAATTTCAGATGTACTTGGATTTACCATTCGTAGATAATTACACCAACGTGATCCGTCTGGCATTGTTTTATCTTCTACTTTAACTCGTACTACTTCGTATGGTCTATCATCTACTACGTCTTTATCTAAGACTTCAGATTCACAATTGGCAAGAATAGTATCCATTCCAAATGCATCAATGACTTCACGTCTTTCAGATACATTAAATAGTCTAAAAGCGTCTTCCATTTCTATATCGTTAATATTTCCAGTATTACGATATATATCTAAACGTTCTAACGCTTTGAAATTAGCTCTTCTTGCTCTAGCAGATGCATTTCTTTGGATTCTAGTAACTTCTTTCCAATAATCCATTTTCTGTCTTATTTCTTTAGGTGGATCATTTATTACTTTATATGTGTCTAAATCAAATTTCATTCCATTCCAAGCGTATGGAAAATCTTTTTGATTTTTACTTTTTAATTCAGTACAATGTTTAGCACTTTTGATTTCATGCTTTGTTCCTTCATATAAAGTATTTGTTCCCCAGTGATGTGATACTGTGATGTTCCAAGAGAATTGATTGCCAAATACATTAGCTCCTTGTTCTAGTATATTTACATCAAATATAGTCAATGTATTGTTTTTTATATCAATACAAGCTTCTATTTCTCTACTAGGATCTTGTGATTTATCTGATCTTAAAGACCAATCAGATGTAAAGTTAATGGTTTTGTTATTTCCCCATAATAAGATAAAACGACTACCATTTAACCATCGTTTAAACATATGTGTTTTATTAGATTTTAAGCTTTTAAACTTATCTATATAGTCTTTTAGCTCAATTTCATTAACATTCCATGCTCTTTTGTTGTAATTAGCAAATGACATTAGTCTACTACCCTCCTTTCTAATTGTGAAAAGTGATCAAACTCTTTCACAATTTCGATTTTGTAATATCCACTAGGTACTGTGACAGGATTATGCTCTTCATGTGTTAATGTAGCATATCCATCTTTGCCTTCTATTGCAACGTAGTCACATACTTGTGGATTATTTCTACCAAAATGATAACTATTACTATATGCTGTTACTACAGCACCATCAGACGCTGTTTCAAAGCGATGATGATGTCCAGTAGCTTCTCCTAAAGCAACTGTACATTTATTATTGCGTAGTGCTTTATTTTCATTTAGTCTAACTTCGTGTGATTTTAGTCCAGAGGTAATAGTCCAGCTAGTGTATTGTTTTTCACTTTCTTTTTTGCGAAATGCTCTGAACTCTTCTCCACTTACTTTTTTAAATAATACATCTCCTTGTTGTATTTTTATCATTGTTTGCTCCTTTTAAGCTGTTGCAAATTCATGCAGTTGTATGTGTTTTTGTATAATATGATTAGGAGGTGTACTTTTCAGTGCTTCTGTACATGCATTATACAATCCCCACATAGTTTTACCTTGAAATTCAAGATAAGGTGGTTTATTCCAGCAATTTACTGCTGTTGTTAGTTGTCTTGCTTTTAAGACCTTATGTCCAAATAGTAAGCCAAGAAACTCATATGCTGCGTCTGATGTAAGATGTGTATCTTGCATGACTTTCTTATCTTCAACTATATTTTGGAATTTTGAATTTCTCTGAAAGTTATATAGTGTAGACACTAATTGGTCTCTGAGATCTTCAAATACGTTCTTTGTATGTTTACGCATAATGGTAAAGTCTCCAGCAAATATCATATTGTCACAAACTGTTATGTTTGCTCCAAAACAATATCCATTTGACATAGATTTGTCATAGCTGGATCTTATACCTAGAGATACTCCCATATCTGGGTCATCTCCTTCATAGTTCAATACTGCAAACATTCTTTGATCTTTACCAGCCAAAGCATAATGTCCTTCTTTGAACGTATGTCCTGTTAATAAGTCACTTGCTACTTCTTGTGCATTGGTGATTAAATCTCCAAATGCTACAGGTGTATAAGTGTCTGTTTTTTCTGGTAGTGGTACGCTTTGTAGATCTGTAAAATCTACTTTACGTCCACCACAGTGTAGTATCATCATTGGTTTACTCCTTTTTGTTAAACATTTTGATTACTTTTTCTAATTCATCTAATAATCCATTGATTTTATTTTTAAAATCGTCTCCGCCACCGTCAGTTCTCCATTGTTCCATATTGTTTTTATATGTTCTTAATGCTATTTGCATTATTCCAACTTCGCCTGCATCGTCAAAGGCTATTGCTGGCCTTTTGTCTGTATTACTAACTTTTTCTACATTATCCATAATTCAGTGCCTTTTTGATAAGATCATCATATAAATTATTTACATAGTCTCCTGTAGATTGGATTTTCAATAAAGCTAATCTTAATTCAGCGATTTCTGCTTTTTGTTGTCTGTTTTGTTCTTTTAAGACCCTAATGTCTTCTTCCCGATCTAGTAATCTTTCATTTATTAGATGTTCATGTGATTTGACTTTTCCCATGTGATTTACTCCTTTTTTCATTAAGCAATGTAACAAACCATAACCATAGATGTGCGATTACAACTATGGCTATGTTCATTGTTACAAACCATGTAATTACTAACATCCAAGCTGGAATGTCCCAAAATATCATCATGATGTCTCCTTTTTCACATCTGTGATAATTGCTTGGTCTACGCCAACTTCTCCCATAATACGTACAATTCTACTTAATTGTGCACCAGATTGATTTTCTTTAGTTTCAATGGTAGCACCTTGTACAAGTAGTTCTATATTGTAACGTCTTCTATCTGCAAAAGAATCAATAGCAAACCTAGCTCCTGACGTAGCTAGTCTTAACATTTGATTTAATGCAAGTGCTAAATAACTAGCACCTTTTGCAACTGTGGCAAATGTTCCTACTTTACTCATACATTTCTCCATTTTGTATTAGGTATGTAATCGTTTTTACTTGCATTTTGCAACCAAGATTCGATTAGTTTTACCATTGTTTCTGGGTTGATGTTAAATTCATCCATAATGTGCGATGCTTCTCGATCAATTGCTTCTTCAAGAAGTGGAAACACATCTTCTGCTAAATTATCAAAGATAATATCTGATTCTGTTATCATAAGTTGTCCTCTACATCTTGTATGTTTTTTGTTAATAGTTTAATTATATTAATTAGTCGTTTATTAGTAGCAACTGTAGTTTCTAGTAGTTTATGTGATATGTCATAGATTTCATCAATGCTTTGACTAATCATATTTAAATCATCTGGATAATTTTCTAACGTAGAAACTGCTGATTCTAATTTCATTTGTTGTATTTCATGCCTTTTAATGTCTTGCATTATTGCTCCTTTTTATATTTGTGAATAATAGTTTAGGTTTTATATCATGCTTAAATTCTTTTCCTGTTTCATGTTTTTCAAAACATTTAGGGCAATATTCAATATCATGATATACTTTAATTGGTTGATCACTCCAAGATACAAATTTTGTTACTGTAATTTCTGCATATTGAAGTGATTCATTTGGATGATGAATACAATATAATTCTGATAATGTATCTTGTATTGCATCTTTAAACATTTGTTTATGATTGCTCATATATTCCTCCATATAATTAGAAATAAAGGAAGCAGTACCATAGAAGATACTGCTCCCTGTTTTTAAGCGTGCTTGTTCTACCTAACCATAAGTAAAATCTTGTTATGGATGTCTTGTTTACTCCCCCTGTAAAGGGCTTTAAATATACTAATAACTGCACTTACAGTCAATTTGTTTCTTGTTCGACAGTCCAGAATTTTATATTACTGAGCGTAGCACCTTTTTAAAAAAAGCTGTTCGCTGAGTGTAGCGAAGCGTAAAAAAAGCACATAGGATGTACCCATGTGCTTTTGTATAATGTTAACTGTTCATTGGTCGTGCTATCATGTATCGTATAGATCCTTGATCACCTGATAACTTAGCTGTATCTCTAAGTGTTCTCATGCCGTTAGGAATAAGTTCAGTTTCTACGAATTTGTCAAAATCAGACAATCCGTCTTCTGATAATTCTGACCAAACGTTGTAAATATACTCATCAGTTTTATCGTTTACCATTTGATCTACGGTTGTACTGAGATTGATGTATTTACCATCTTCAGTTTGTTTGCTTTTCTGTAACCATACGCTTTCATATGGTCTTTCAGGTGCTTTATCAGCAACACCAGCAAATCGTTTTATAATGTCTTTTAATTTAGTCATTTCTGACTCCTTTTATTATGGTTAGTAATTGGACGCACCATGCATCCAAAAATAGAGGAAGCTGTTTTTTTATTCTTCTTCATCATAGCTATCGCAATGCTCTAAGCATTCTGAACAAATGTCTGTATCATCATATACAATAGCTCCACAACATTCGCTTAATTGCATTTTATACTCCTTTTGATTATTATAGATAGAGGAAGGTGTGAGGGTTGCGACTTGTTTACACAACCCTCTA
>CEQV01022495.1_pt1 | contig 10585 bp, 16 predicted proteins | sample 530971 | NCBI WGS metagenome assembly CEQV01 (sample SAMEA2621173, study PRJEB7988) | marine metagenome | biome: marine biome (ENVO:00000447); feature: deep chlorophyll maximum layer (ENVO:xxxxxxxx); material: "saline water (ENVO:00002010), including plankton (ENVO:xxxxxxxx)" | depth 100 m
GATGTCGCAAAAGCCTTCGGTGCAGGTGCAGACTTCGTTATGTTGGGGGGAATGCTCGCTGGACACGAAGAATGTGCAGGAGAACTCGTCACAGACGATTCTGGAGCGTCTCACAAGGTGTTCTATGGTATGTCTAGCGACACAGCAATGGACAAACATAGTGGTGGTGTAGCGACATACAAAGCATCTGAGGGAAAGACGGTGAAGGTGCCATATAGAGGTCCCGTTGATGATACGATTCAGCAGATTCTAGGAGGCGTTCGAAGTGCTTGTACCTATACGGGAGCAAGAACGATTAAGCAACTACCCAAGTGTACTACTTTTGTTCGAGTAAATCGCCAGTTGAATACTGTGTTTGGAGATTCATGATGATAAATGAATTAATTTTCTTAATTTGTTTTAGTGTTCTTTTCTGTTTGTCCTTGTATTTGTTCTTTAAGGGAGTAGAATATAGGGAATCAATTGAAAGATTGATCAAACAAATCGAAGAACTAAGAGAAGCAAATCAAAATTTGTCTAAAATGGTACAAGAAGATATTGAGAAACTTGAAAAGTTTCAGGCAGAATGTGGATGAAACGAATGATTAGAGAATTGCGAAAACCTACAATTTACATTGCAGGTCCCATGAGAGGATTTGACGATTATAATTATCCTGCATTTGACCGGCAAGCAAAGGTTCTTGAAGATCAAGGTTGGAATGTAATTAACCCAGCAGATCTTGATAGAAATGATGATAAACCAATTAATGGTCCTATGCAGTTTGATCCAGATAACAACTATGAAGACCATGAGTATATGCGTCAAGCACTCAAGCGTGATATGGTTGCTATTTGTGACGAATGTACTGCAATGTATATGATGTCTAAGTGGGAAACTAGTAAAGGTGCAAAGGCAGAATGGCATCTTGCAAAGGCTTTGGGTCTTGATATTTATTATGAATCACCATTACCTTCTCAGTTGGAGTTGAAACACTGACTCGTTAGGGTCAGTAACTCAGTTGGCAGAGTAACGGTCTTTTAAACCGTCGGTCGTGGGTTCGAGTCCCACCTGACCCATTTAAGGAATATGAATGTCTTATACTGTCGGTTCAGAACAACACAAAGATTTAGCCGAGATCACTGTTCGGAAAATGATAATCGAACGTGGTTGGGTGGTTTTTGCTCCCGATGGTTCAAGGGATCATCCTTGCGACATCATATCGTTACAGTCCGAAAATAATGATAAGATGCCACTTTGGCATCAAGTGAAATGGTTGGGGAAGAATAAGATCATTCCAGTCACCAGTAGATCTCTTCCTAAATCTAAGAGAATTTCAAATGAAGATGAATACCCCGAAAGAGGTTCGGTTCGAACTAAATCTGGAAGAGTTTCATACTGGTATTATCAAATAGGTATAGATTGGATGCACGGTGTTGATTCTGAATTAAATATTTACAGTTATCATAAATCTACATTTGATCTACATAGACACGGTATAAATATCAATAAGGTTCCTACGGATGAGTTTCCTTGGCACGAAGTACCAACGGCAGCAAATTCTAGGAAAATTCAAGAAAAGCAAACAAACCTAACACATTTTTATATAAAGGAAAAACAAAATGGGTGATTGTGCAAATAGTGAATTGATTTATATTAAGAATCCCAGTTGCGGTTGGTGTAAAAAAGCCGATCCCGTAATTGAAGAGTTCAAAGAAGAAGGCGTTTGTATTACAACATTAGATGTCTCAGATCCCGAACAGGGAGGTAAGGCAAAGGAAATTATGGAGAAGCACAATATTCGTTGCGGAACTCCATTGTTTGTTGATGTTAAAACAGGCGCTAATGTTTGTGGTTTTAGAGGTAAGGATATTCTGGATAAGTGGGTAAATGGCGAACCTATTCCCGCTCCAAAGATGCCTGAACAGGGTGCTGGTATGCCAAACAAGGGAATGGATCCTCGTATGCATCAGCAGCAGCAGATGATGATGCAGCAAGGTATGCAGCAGGTGGCACTTGAAAATCAGAAGATGCGTTACGACATGTATAAGCATGTTGAAAGTAGAATGCAAGATGCTAATCCTACCCACGAAGATATTATGAATGGCGTTGAAGAGATTTTCTCTTTTGTCAGAAAACAGGGTTGACAACTATGGAGTAGTAAGGTATACTACTCGTATGACAATCAAGGAACGGATGCAGGAGCGGCAAGCATTCAATCCTTTTCTATGTGAAAGCCGCAATCAGGAGTTTGCAAAATGAGCAACACTATGTCTAAGAAGCGTCGAGTTATGGATTATCTTGCATCGGGCAAGACTCTCACCGCAAATGAGGCTCGAAGCCGTTTCGGTGTCGGTAACATGCGAGCAACCATCAGCAACATTAAGTCGCAGGTTGAAGCATACGGTAACTGGAGTGTCAACACTTGCCCTTCCCCCACGGGTAAGACTCGATACGGAATGAAGTTCCACGGTTACACCGATAACCCGTTCGCACAGCGTGCCGGAATCGTCTGATTCGATTCCTTATATTATGCCTTGGGTGGGGTTCTGCTCCATCTAAGGATTTTGAAAACTGAATAAAGATATGTGCGGATTAATTACCCGTGCATAGGACGGTGACAGAATATTTTTAGTTACTGAGAATAATGTATGCGGTTCCCTGTAGTGGGGTGTGAATGCTCAAATGAGTGTAGCAGAGTCTAACTAACTCAAGCGTAGTGCGAGTAGAGAATACCAACTAGGTGACCTCGAAAGTTGTGGGTAAAGTTGATTCCCACCCGTCCATGAATCATAAGGGGACTGAAGAGTAGTGCAAATTGCATGAAAATCAGTCCCCTTTTTCATTGCATTTCTGTCTACATAGTGTAGAATACTTTATATCATTATCAAGGAGATGATTATGAATGATGAAAACAATCACATTTACCAATTAACAGATGAAATAATTAGAGGATTGAAAGCAAAACTGATTTATCAATCCTGTGATTTAGTTTGTACACCACTTGATCGCTGCGAATGCGATAATGTCACAGAAGACATCAGGGTAGCAGAAGAATGGATTTCTAATCTTCCCGGAACAGAAAGTTTTTGTGATGGTTGATGGTAATGCTGGTAAAGGCGATAGTTATAGAAAAGTAGATCAGAAAAAATGGGACGAAGGTTGGGAATCTGCTTTTGGTAAAAAGAAAAAGAATCCTAAAAAAGTTCCACAAACACAGAAAAAGGAAAAACAAAATGGTAAAACTAGTTAGATTGTCTAGTGGTGAAGAATTGATTTCCAAAGTAGATATAAATGAAGATTCTATCACCCTAAAGAACCCCGCAATACTCATCCCGGCAGGAAGAGAACAACTTGCTCTTGGTCAATGGATGCCTTATGCAAGTTATGAAAAGGGTGTTGAAATTAAAAACGAATTTGTCGTCTTTATTGTGGACGCACAAGACGAATTGAAGAATCAATATAACACCAGTTTTGGTAGTGGTTTGGTTGTTCCTACAGCGGGTGCTGGTGGGATTCAAGGTGCTGGTATTCCCGCACCAGATCTTAAACTTACAACTTGAGGTAAATTATAATGGCAAAGAACAAAGGTTATGATCCTTCTGTAGCAAATCGTATTAAGGTTGGTTCACCTCGTAGATCTAAGAAGGGTAAGGGAAACGCACCTTCCAAAACTTCCAGAAGAGGTAATGGAAAACGATATCGTTAATACTATCAACAATGCTTGAAACTAAACTAAATAAATGTATTCGTGTTGCGTTTCCTGTTTCTCAAGAAATTCAACGATCCAAGAAACACGTTTCTCTTATTGTTCGTAAAAATGAAATTGTTTCTGTCGGTACTAATAATTTTAGAACACATCCTATGGCAAAAAAATTTGGATATAGGTTTGAAGAGGTTCATTCCGAATTAGATGCATTGCTTCGATATAGAGGACCGAAAGATAATTTAACATTAGTAAACTTTAGATATAATCGGTTTGGTGACATGAGAATATCAAAACCTTGTAGTAAATGTTTACCTTGGTGTGTTTCTTTGTTTGATAATATATGGCATTCTACAAACGAAGGAATGCAAAGACTAAATATAGAGGATTACAATGTATAAACAAATGGAGTTTGATTTTATGAATGATAAAAATATTTACCAATTAGGCGAATCTCTAGTCAACAGAAACAATCTAAAGACTGGAAAAGTAATTGATGCAGTAGACTCGGATAGTGGAGACACAGAAGCCGTTAAACTGCAATATGAAGATGGATCTAGTGAATGGATGTCTACTAGTTCTGTTTCTAAACTGTTACTGGAAACAGATCCCAAACCAAACTCTTCTGAGTTTTTAATCGACTAATATCCATATCCACCACCACCTCCTCCAGAGGATGTTCTAGTGGTTGTGGAGGTGGTTCTAGTAGTTGTGGACCTCATTGGGGTACTAGTATCCATTGATGGTTGTGTCGGAGTGGTAGTATCTTGAGATGGAATTGGTGTAGTCTCTCTAGATGATCTAACTCTAGGAGAAGTGGTATTTATTGACACGTTATTGGGATCTTTTATTTGTAAAGCAAATCCCATCCCCGGATGATTTTGACAAAACACATAAAGTTCATCATGCAACACACCAACATTAAATGTAGTTGTTGCAGTTTTACCTATGGTTCCTTTGGAACTTACTCCACCGAAAACTACAGTTCCGGGTTTACTATGAGTACCATCATGAACTTTTGATATTCTTAAAGGGTGTCCTTCGTTGCTGGAATGAATTTGTTTGAAAACGTATGTTTTTCCCTTTTCTAGTAGAAGTCGTTTTTGTTCTTTTCCATTTACAAGATATTTGTTTTTGCCATTTATTCTCTGTACACTAATGTTGAAAGTTCTTTCAATTTTATTTCTTTTTCTACCGAGGATAGTTGGTAAATTTTTGGAAAATTGATCAAGATTTAATCTATATTCTTCCGAAATATTACTCCAAAATTGCAGAGAACCTATCGAGTTCGCTGATAGACCGGTTCCCTCCCCATCATGATGCATACCGTCTGAATTGGAGCGAGGTTGCGATACTGGATTTGGTGTTCTATTCGAGTGGTTTTCTTCTTCGTGTTCTTCTTGTGTAGATGTTCGTCTACGAACTGTATCTGTGTGTAATGTCACACCTTCTTTTTTATAGACATTAATCTGTAAAATACCATCAGTTGAGGATAAGAAATTTTCTTCGGTGATATCATTTTGCACATATAAAATTTCTTTTCCTTCTTCGTCTATTTTATAGTTAACAACTTTAAGTTTTCCAGTATTTTTAACCGAACCCCCCACAGTGATCCACACTTCATTGTGTCTTATAAAATACTCATTTAATCCTAAAGACTTAGAAAATGATTTATTGGAATTATACCCTAAAATATTTTGTATCGCTGAAATGTTTTCGTTTGTGTTTGATATATTTTTTGTTAGTTGGGGAACATTTGTAAAATACTTTGCATCATATGTCATATGAACAGAAGATGCTGATGTTACGCTAACTGCTTTTGCTATAATTAGATTATTTTCATAAGAAATGAATTCATAAGTTCCAGATAAATCTGCTGTTTCGTAATTTATATCCAAGGGTGATTGCCATGAAGCATCTGAGAGTGTAAATTGCGTTCCTCTATTTGTGTTTAGAAACAAGGATCGTAATGCTAGTAAGTCTTCTTCATTTCTACCATGACTATAATCAATTAGAACAGTTGAAGTTCCCGATGACGGATCAGTAAATGCAATAGTAGGTGTAGTAGTTATAGGATTATTATTTCTATACAAATCATCTACACTGTCCAAGAATGATATTTGATGCTTTGAAAATGTAGTACTTCTAATATTTTCAAAAACTACAGATCTGTCTTGAACTTCTTTTTTAGATGGTCTGGATCTTTTATAATTTTTTCTACTACTAGATTTTGCCATTTTACGAACCTATATAGTGAATCTTTCCAGAGGTCTTCCCATCACTTCGAATATAAACTTTACTTAAGTTATCACATTCTATGAATATTGCTTCACCGGGTTCGAGAGGATAACCAGCATCTGAATTTCTGATAAGATCAGAACCACCTACCATAATATTTGCAGTATTATTTGGATGTGATTTAATATTTACACCACTATAAACGGATTTATTTGACGCTAATTGTGCTGCACTACTTGTGCTGTTCTGGAATCCAGAAATTACGGTATTTGGTCTTACAGTTTCAGTTACCCTGACTCGAATATTACCGGAAGTTAAATCGTTTCGAATAGAGGAAACCGGAGCAACATTTGTCTTGATTGTATCAAGGGTCTGAATCAGAGGTTTGCTGTTTGATTCTAGCGAGTTTGTGATATTGCTGTCATCAATTGTTACAGTACCACTCACAGATGTGTTCAAGGCACTTGTTGCAGTAATTTCAACTGCACCACTATTGTCACCTCGAATGACAAGTGGCGCACCACCAGAGACACCTTGTACTTTCAATGCTCCGTCTGCTGCTTCTGCATCTACTGTCTTGATGTCATTTGTTACACCATGAGTACTTGAAACATTTATCGTGAGGTTTGCATCTGTATTTGTAATTGCAACCTTAAGTGCATCACCAGAGAATCCTGCGGTAGCACCTTCGTCTTTGTGTAAAATGGTGCGTACTGCGACTTCCCCATCATAACCATAAACTTTAATAGAATCAGTACCAGCGGCTAATGCTCTACCACCACTGATATCAACAGAACCAGTCACAAGAACGCTGTCAACATTTCTGGACACCTGTTCAGTACCACACCACAATCTTCTACCACCAGTTACATTTACGGGAATACCAAACCCACCAGAAGTTCCCTGATCCCACTCTACTTGAGACAGTCCAGCACGACCAGCAGTTGCTCCGTTAATTGTGATCGAATATGAATCCATAAGTCGAACATCACCAGTGATTGCAATTGCTGTTGCTCCCGGAACACCCCAGACTGGACCACTGGTTCCTACTCTACCACCAGAACCATCATTTGATGGACCTGAAGTGGAACCTGCAACTGCTAGATATATCAGATCACGGGGATATGAACCGTGATCATTATTGTAGTTGAAGTTTGCTATTTCTGTGACATCGGAGGTATTGTCCCAAGTTACTCCAATGGGACCTGTTGTTCCGTATAGTTTTACTGGTAATGGTTGAGTTTCGGTTACTCTCTTGGAAAGTGTGCTATCACCCCATGCTATTTTAGATAGGGGAACGTGTGCATGAGTGAGTCCTACATCACCACCTTCAGCAAAATCAGTACCCATTTCTGCGGTATTGCCATAAACCTGAATGATGATATTTGAACCTGTATCTCCACCGTGGGAACTGGTATGCGACATTGTTTTTCTCCAAGATCTTTAAGACTTTAAATCGTCAATATTACAATTATATATATGAATAAGGGTTAATGCGTGCTACAATACCTTATATTTATAATTGTTAAACAAGGGAGTAATTTATATGATATTTGAAGAGAATGTTGAAGATGTATTTTCAAAAGATGTGGAAAATCATGTCATAAACAATGGTGGAGGTTATATTGATGCTGTTCTTGAATTATGTGAAAAGCATAACATAGAACCTCAGTTAGCGGCAAAATTTCTTTCAAAGCCTATTGTAGAGAAACTGCACCTTGAGGGACAAAAAACAAATATTTTACCAAGAAGTTCCAAATTACCTGTTTGACTTGTCTTGGTTGTATAGTATAATACAGACATCGTAGTAGGGAGTTCCTACTGAATTTTAGAACACGGGAGAACCGTGAGAAATAAGGAGACATCATATGTCATTTTCAGATTTTAAGAATCGTTCAAAATCAAGCATTCAAGATCTAACAAAGAAGATGGAGTCAATGACGACTTCTAAGGATTCCTATAAAGATGACCGTTTTTGGCGTCCAGAGTTGGACAAGTCCAGTAACGGTTATGCTGTTATTCGGTTCCTTCCTGCCGTTGATGGTGAGGATCTTCCTTGGGCGAAGTATTACTCACATGGTTTCAAGGGTAAGGGTGGTTGGTATATTGAGAAGTCTCGTACCACTTTGGGAGAGAAGGATCCTGTTTCAGAAATGAACACTGAACTCTGGAACAGTGGAATTGAAAGCGATAAGGATATCGCTCGACAGCGTAAGCGTCGATTGCACTACACTTCCAACATTCTTGTGGTAAGCGATCCTGCAAATCCGCAGAACGAAGGAAAGATTTTCCTTTACAAGTATGGTAAGAAGATCTTCGATAAGATTCAGGAAGCAATGCAACCGGAGTTTGCTGATGAAGATCCAATCAATCCATTCGATTTCTGGACGGGTGCAAATTTCAAGTTGAAGGTTCGTAAGGTTGCAGGATTTATTAATTATGATAAGTCGGAATTTGAATCTGCTTCTGCACTTTTCGACGGTGACGATGAGAAGTTGGAAGAACTGTGGAAGACGCAGTATGCTTTGGGTGAGTTTACTGATCCAACCACATTCAAGTCATATGACGAATTGAAGAAGAGAATGAATGAAGTTCTTGGTTCGGATATTCGTAATGTAGTTTCATCTGAATCTACACCAACCGCAGAGAATGTGGACATGAATACTTCTTCTGAAACCAATTCGAATCAGGAAGAAGAAAGCACAGACGCTCTCAGTTATTTCGAGAAACTTGCTAACGAATCCTAAGTTTAATTAGCGTTTGTAAATAAAAAAGAGGAGGCTTTATGCCTCCTCTTTTTCTTATCCCATTCCACTTCGCCATTCGGGTACTCGGAATTTTCCGTGGGCACTATCTGAGAATTTATTGGAAGAGTTACCAGCCATTCCCATATTTGTATTATTGGTAGTGACAGGTACGTTTGAAACTAATGTGTTATTGCCACCATTTTCTGATCCATTTTCTTTCGGTGCAGATTTAAGTGCATTGTTCATAGCAAGAGAAGTATTTGCTTCTTTAATTGGCATTTTATTTTGCATTTGAAGATCCTGAGACTTTGAAAGAATACCCGGAAGATCTTTCAGGGGAGCAGCAACTTCAGGACCTGCTTCACCAATGATCGCAGGAGTTGGTTGTGTTACAATACCACCCTTTGCAAGACCCGGAATGACAGGTACTTCTTCTTCATTGTCGAGTAGAGTTCTTGATATTTTAGCAGGTATTGAGTGAACTTTTAGTTTTCTTATTCCTGTTCCTGAATGTAATTTTTGGTATCGTCTATTAATTGAAAAATGCTTATCAATAAATGAATTCATTTTTTTGTTCACAGTATCTAAATTCATTACTTTTTTATTCAAACTTAATGTTTGAATGTTCGTCATTGTATTTGGTGATGAATTTTCGGACGCTTCTTGGCTTTCATTGAATGCAAGAGGTTCTACACTATTCATTTTTACATACTTTTGATTTCTTGTGATGTTTGATGTTTTATTTGTAGGAGAAAATGTATTAAAGACACTAGGTGACTTGGTGTTGTTAGATATTGATTTTGTTATTCCATTTTTAAAAGTAGAATATGTGTTGCTTATATTATTATAAATTGGATTGGAGTAATGGTTCTCAACTGTAGTTGACGGTTTGGTATCGCTCACGGAGGATACTTCTTTCGTGACATTTTCTTTTTCGAGAGTATATTTTTTTTCTGGTTCTTGGTATAGGAATTTTGCTTTATTCGAAACAACTTCCTTTGGTTTCAATACTTCTGTTTGGATAATTTTATTATCTTTAGATATAATTTTATCCTTTTTGTTTTTGAGGATTGACAATATAGATTTCCTCAAATCATTTAACGGACGTTCAATGTCTACAGAAGAATATCTGTTCTTATTGTTATTTTGTGTTACTAATGGTTTCTGTTGTTGAACCTTCTTCTTTGGTTTTTCTTTTGATTTGATTTCAGTTTGTGTATTCTTTTTTGGTTTTATTGTTTCTATTTTATTTGTTGGTTTTTCTTTTGGTTTAGGTTCTGGTGATACAGTTTGATCGACAGGAGTTTCTATATCAGGCATATTATAGAATGAGGGTTTAAAATTTAATTGAGTATCACTCTTTGCTAGAGGAGTTACATGATACTTTATAAATCTTCTTTCTTTTTCTTTTCTATTTCGTAATCTTTTGGTTTTTGCTGGAGCAGAAGCAGATAAAGATGACAACAAACCTTTCTTTTTACTGTTTGCTGTACTCTTCTTTGATTTTTTTCTATTTTCAAAATAATCTATTATTGATTTTTTAAAATTAGGTTGCTTCATTACATTCCCCTATATGGTTTATTCATTGATTGCTGTTGTAGTATTTTCTCGTTCTCTTGTTCGATGTAAGCCCTCAGTAAAGCCAGATAAATGTCTCTCTCCCACGGTATCATAATATCTAATTCTGTCAGACTATATTTATGATGTTGCATGAGTTGGAAGTTTAGTTTATAATACTCCGTGAGGTTTATGTGGCTGAGGGCTATTCGAAAAAATCTCCTAACCCGCTCAATACAAATGTTCTTTCCTTTCCATCAGATGCAGTATATTTCACTTCATGTTCGAGTCTTGGACAAGTTATGAAAAAATCAAGAAGTAGATTGAATTGTTCCTTCGTCATACTATCAACAAATTCTT
>CEQV01006749.1_pt1 | contig 10563 bp, 7 predicted proteins | sample 530971 | NCBI WGS metagenome assembly CEQV01 (sample SAMEA2621173, study PRJEB7988) | marine metagenome | biome: marine biome (ENVO:00000447); feature: deep chlorophyll maximum layer (ENVO:xxxxxxxx); material: "saline water (ENVO:00002010), including plankton (ENVO:xxxxxxxx)" | depth 100 m
AGATGTGCAAGCATTAATGTTAGCTGTTATGCAAGAGCCAGAGGAGGAGGAGGTGGCAGTCCCCACCGACATGAAAAGAACTAGAAAAGCAGCTACGGAAGGATAATTTTATGATGCTTTCCTTTGGAGTAGCGAAGGAATTAGGAATGACAGTCCAACAGCTTTATCAAAATATTACTTTAAATGAGTTGTTAGGGTGGTCTGCATATTTTTCAATCATCAACCAAGAGCAGGAAGATGCTATGAAAAAGGCAAGACGACGCTAAACTATAAAATAACTGAGTTAAGTTAAGACATTGGCTGTATACGCTGCTGATATTGAAGTAAAGATAAAGAATAAAGGAGAATTAACACGTCTAGAAAAGCAGTTTAAAAAGTTATTTGACGTTTCGGTTCAGTTAGATAAAACGATAAAGAGTTTAGGAAAATCAAATGTAATTAAGGTTGATACAAGAGGAGCAATAAGCGCAATAAACCAATTAGAGACAAAGATTAAGAGTTTGAGTAGGACAGTTAACCTCGACGCACGTACTAGAGAAAGTCGAAGTGGCGGGGGTGGTATGTCCGGCGCAGCTATACCAATGATGGCGGCTGCTATGAATCAAGGGAGAAATAGACCTACTACAGATAGCAGGATCGATCTTTTTAAAGAAGGTGATGAAGTTTTTAAGAAACATATAAAGAACATAGGAGAGGAGGTAAAGATGCAAGAGCATGTCGTAAAAAGTTATGGGGAGACAGCAGAGCGAGCGTGGACTAAACACTCTAAGGCGGTAAAAAATTTTAATAAGCACCAAGAAAAGACGACAAGGACTCTAGATGAGTTAGAGAAGTCATATTTAAAGAGTAATTTTCATAAATTTTCAAAGAATGCCATATTCGGAAAACAAGCGGCTAAGAACTTCGAGATATTTGCAAAGGCATATATAAGGACTAATAGTGAAGTTGCTGAATTATTGCAGAAACAGAATAAAGCGGTAGTTGATCGAGTAGGAGAAGAAAAAATACTTAAAGAGAGAGCCGAAGGTAATTTAAGGAGGGAAGAGCAAAGCCTACAAAATAAGAAGGATGTTTTGCGTTTGACTAAAGAAGAAACAGAGAACACTATTAATAGAGCTTTAATGACCGATAGAGAGAGGGAATTACACAGAGATATAAATAAGCACAAAAGAAAAGGATTTGAAGCTTTAGCACAATCTTATAGACATCAAGAGGAAATAAATGAAGCCATAGTGCAGGGGATAAAACCCGCTAAAAAACTTACGGATCAACTTGAAGAGTCAACTCAGAGAATGAAAGAGAGTTTTGATAAGGTAAGAGAATTGAGACATGAGTTAAATAAACCTATAAACACAGGGCCACAAGGATTAATTGGAGGAATGAGAAGTTTAGGAATCGGTGGAGCCAAAGCAGCTTTTGGTAAAGGGGCGTTAGGTGCATCAGCGATGGTTCCGGGTATGGCTCCCTTTGCCATTGGAGCAGGTGCAGGGGCTATAGGTAAATCAGGAGGAGCAATGTTAGCTGGAGGTGCTTTAGGTGCAGCCGGGGCTGGTGTGTTAATGGGAGGATTAGCGTTAGGTAATTTTATTAAAGAAGCAACCATAGCTTCATCAGAAATGAAGAAAATGCAGTTAGCCTTAACGGCTGTAGTTTCTAGTAATGAAGATTATAAAAATGCTTTAGATTCGGTAAATGAGATATCAAATAGTCTCTTAATTCCTCAAGCTAAAGTAACAAAAGCTTTTACACGATTACAGGCTGCAGCATCAGCTAGTGGCTTCGAGGTAAATGATGTAAAAAATATGATGAAAGGCTTTAGTGCAGCTTTAGTTGCGACGGAGGGAGACACCAAGAATTTCAACGGAGTTATGCTTGCCCTTGGACAGGTCATGGGAAAGGGCAAGGCTGCTGCAGAGGAAATTCGTGGGCAAATCGGGGAGAGACTTAGCGTGGTAATTCCCGAATTAGCAGTGTCTATGGGTAAGACAACTAAGGAGTTAGATAAGATGTTTGATGATGGAAAAGTAACGGTACAAAATATAGTTGATTTAGGCGTACATTTAGAGAAGAAGTATGGAGAATCAGCCGCTAATATATTAAAAAGTCAAATGAATTCGGGTGAAAGATTAAAGTTTGAACTATCTAAGCTCTCACTTGCTCTTGGTCCAATATTTGAAGGTATTGGTGCACTTTTTCAAAATTTAGCGAGTACGGTAGTAGAGGCTTCGACTACAATGGTTAAGCATGTTAAAAAGATTATTGGTATCGGACTTGATAATCAAATCAACAAGTTAAAAGGAGAGTTATCTTTTTGGAAGGAATTTTTAAGCATTCAAGAGGATTTGAATACGAAGCTAAAGAGTTTGGGATTAAAGAGGGGGCTAGAGGGTACAGCAGGATTTGAAGGCACTAAAAATTTTGTAACAGCGTTAGAGAAACGGATAAAAAATTTAAAGGAAGTAAAAGTATCGGGAACAAAAGGGAAGAAACAAGGAGAAGGTCTAAGTAAAGAGGAACAGAGACGACTAGCTAACTTTGAAAAATTTAAGCGTAATAATGAAATAGAAAGAAGATTTTTAGAAGACAAATTAAATCTAGGTACTAAACAAGCTGAGTTAAATAGAGAGATAGCCTTAATGGCTGACACACACGGATTAGATAAGATAGATGTAATAAAGGAAGAGTTAAGGAAAAGAGACGAGTTAAACGAGAAGTTAGAGAGCGAAGTAGTTACCAGAGGAAAGATCAATGACATGATCGAAGAACAAGATCAGAAATTAAAAGATCTAGTCAACCCGCTAAATCAAGTACAAGCTGCGTCAGATGCGATTGGAACAGCATTTGGAGAGGCAGTAAGGGAAGTTGTTAAGGGTACGAAGAGTATTGGTGATGCTGTTGCGAGCATGTTAGATCGTATTGCTGATCACTTCTTACAGACAGCCGCCGACATGATGGCACAACAGACCTCAAATTGGTTATTTAAGACACTTGCTAGTGCAATAGGTGGAGGAATTAGTAATGGAGTTAGTGGTGGTATTAGCGGGAGCACAGGTTTACAAGACTGGATGTTAGAGACACCTGCGTACCCCGTTGCTCTATCTTCTGGGGGATATGTAGATAGACCAACCAAGGGTTTGATAGGAGAAGGCGGTGAAGGCGAGTATGTCATTAAGGAGTCTCAGATGGCGGGAGCAATGAATCGTTGGTCTCAAGGGAATAGAGGTAAAGCAGTTATACATGGTAGTGATGGAGGTGTAGGCAGTCAGCAAGCCGGAGGTTCGACTGAGTTAGTTGTTAATTACACAGGACCATCACTTGTATTTAATGAGCAAGAGTATGTACCTAAATCTGCTGTACCTGAAATCATTAACTCAGCAGCTAAGAGGGGTGCGGAAGCGGGTCAAAGTAAAGTTCTTAGTCAACTAAAAAACTCTCGTAGTCAACGTTCTCGGATTGGTTTATGAGTATTACGACACTAGTAACGTTTATCCGATTAACGGATTCTCAAGGAGATTTAAAGGATCTATATCAGAACGGTAAGCGTGATGATACTTCGACTACATTAACTAATGAATCAAGAAACATTGATACTATTAACTATATAAAAAACACTAAAAATTTTATTACTTACCAGTCCGTAGAAGCCACGACAGCGGAGAAGTTTTATTATCTCCCTTTTTTATATCAAGGTGCCGCTAAAAATAGGACGGGAGATAATTTAGAAGCTGGATTAATATTTGCTAATAATGTTCTTGCGATGAATAAAGCAAGACAGGCAGTAAAAGAAAAATGGCATGTTGAGGTAAGTGTTTGCATTGTTAATCCGACAACACTAGAAGTTGAAAGAACATTGACTAATGATTCATGGTTAGCAGCGTCAATGTCATATGATTTTGAAACAGTTGAGGTTATGTTGTCTTCTGCTATTGATGCAGTAGGAAGTAATGCACCTACCTCTGTGTTGACTACAAGTATGGTTGGAGCATTGCCTACTAGCGCACAGATTCAGAATATATGAATCCAGCGGAAATTATTGGTATGCCCTATCGTTTGGGAGCCACACCGGAAAAGCATCAAGCGGTTGATTGTTTATCGTTAACTAGGTCGGTTTTAAGTGGGTACGGAATAAAGTCACCACAGCCTACGAGAGAATGGTATCGACGATTAAGAAAGAAGGACTATTCAATTTTTAAGGAGCAACTTCAACTTTGGGGAAATAAGACGAAGACCCTTAGACTATGCACAGTTGGACTCTGTAGAGCGAAACAAGGTTATGGACTTTGTATTTATTGGGAGGACGGATGGCTAAATTGCGGAGAGTTGGAGGCACGTTGGAGTCCCACCGACGTATTGCAGGTCGAAGAATTTTATTACCCGCAGAAGCGGAACTTTGTAATACCCTCGGATTAACTGAGAGCGAGTATTTTTATTTTCTTGACTTAACTGAGTCAAAAATAGGTAAGCGAGTTAGGGAATATGAGTACATACCAGATATAAAAAATGAGCCTACAAGTTTTGCAGCGAAGTTAGCTCTTCAAATTATTGTTGGGGTTGTTATTAATGTAGTTGCAGATCACTTAGCACCTAAACCACGCGAACCGAAAGCTCCACCTAATCTTACAACGGGAGGTAAAACGGGTAATCAAAGATTCGCTCCACAGACAGGATTTAATTCAGTACAGGAATTAGCCAAGTTAGGAGATATTATTCCCTTAGTTTTTACTAGACGAGAAAGTGGTCACGGAGGGATACGAATTAACACCAAATTAATTTGGTCCCAGATGAAAAGTCATTGGTCTGGACAACAATTAAATGGTTTATTTTTATTATCTAAAGGGGAACTAGATAGCGAACCTGATTTTGCGGGTTATGCCATTGGAGACACAACTCTAGCTAATTATACAAATGCAAAATTAGCTTTATACAAGAGGTTATCGGGAGGAAGAATTTTAAATAGTGATAGATATAGCGAAGGACTATTAGAAAATGAAGTAGATAATTCTGAAGATGTTTTTTCTGTTTGGTGGGATCGATATACAGCAAATGCATCAAATGTTGTAAGCGGTACACGAACACCCGGTAGTCAAACGCAGTTTGGCGCGTTTGCTCCTATGGCAAATGGTATGCGGTTTAGAGTTCCTTATGAGTTAGTTTTAAAATCTGAGGATTATTCAAAGACTCTTAAACAGGACGTTACTAGAAAGAGACAAAAAATAGAGACATCTTTTCCTAGATATTCGGGAGTAACTTATGCGTATAGTGCAACCTCTGGAACATCAGAAGATAGAACTCCTATTACAGATGCGTCGGGAAATTTAATTCAAGTATTTAAAGATTATCAAGTTCAGTATGAGGTTAGTGATCTAAATCCAGCGGAACAGGAGAATTACGATAATGAATTTAGACCATACGGAATGGAAGATGTTAAGTCTTCTATAGATTCGGATCGCATTACGACTGATAATAATTTAGCTATTGGTGATTCTTATTTAATTGGATCATCTTTAGCAGTTTGCAGATACGTTGGTTACACAGATTCTCGCGGGGTTTGGGCACCTGATACAGATACTAAGATTGAAGCAAAGTTTGATATTACTGACACCGGATTTGTAAATGCAATTGGACCTGATGTTATCGAAAAAGCCTACCATCCTTACGAGTTAGCAGTAATACAAAGAGTAGCGTTAGGGACTATTTCTAATAATACAAAGTGCCAAGTAACTGAGATAGGAATTAAATCAACGGTATGGAGACAGATAACAGGTTTTGCTAATGTTAATTCTCATCCCGATTCTAAAACTATAACGAGATACGAGAAAAATAACGGAAGTATTTCGTTAGGCCAGATGTCTAAATATATTAATCGTTATAGCTTTTTCAGATTACAAGGACGAATATCAGGCATACATCCAATTAAAGATTGGGAATATATAGACGGGGGTATTCCATTTGCTGTCAAAGGAAACATACCTCAACCCCAATATAATTTTATTCGCATTAATCATTCAGATGCCTATCAATATGAATTTAGATTTGTCCCTTATCCCGGTAATTTAATACAGAGGGAACTAAGAGATAATGGGATCACTTCTATTAGATTATTTCAAAAAAACTCGTTAAGTAAGGTTGATAATAATGCCAATCTTTTTGACGTTTATTACTCTGGGGATTTATACGTTTTAACGGGGAATAGAGCGAGTAATTCCGAGTGGTATTTAGGAGAGATACCTAAGACAGATAGTTATGATACTAAGGTTTTAGGGCTGAGTAAAACGGATAATGGTAATGGAATACCTGTTTCAAAGGGTTGGTTACTCGAAGAGGCAAGAGGGTATAAGTATGATTCAAGTGACTACGATGTTATCGATGGTGTTAAGTGGGAGTATCCCTATCAAAAAAATGCTAGTAAAAATGGTCGAAGTATTAATGCAAGGTTTTATTGGAAGGGGTCAAGTGTAGGGAGCATAAATAAAAGGCAACCCGGTTCACTTCCTCATAAGAAAGGGTCTGCTGTGCCTTGGCCTTCACGGTTTGTTGGAGTTTCGGATAATGAAGAGTGGTCTGTAGAGAGCAATGGGTATCAGTACCGCATAGGAAGTATCTCATTCGGTGATAGTTCATCGAGAGCAGAGAGCGCATCTATCAAGAGATATGCGTGGGAAAACTCTGATGCGAACACTGTTTATGATGACTGGGAGACAACGACGGTTACAGGCGCAGGCAGTGGTTTAACTTTAACTGTAAGGGTATATGAAAACACACCAAGAACAATTGCATGGGAGATAAAGGATGGAGGATCTGGTTATGAATCTGGGGATAGAGTTAAATTTATTCCACCTAATCAAACTTCTAACGGAGAGATTGAGATAGTAGTAATAACGGACACAGGAGCATTGGTAATAGACGAACCTTGGCCTATTGGCAAAAACTTAAATCCTTATGATGCTATTTCCGACTTCATACAGTATGACGCAGAACAAACCAGTCATTTAAACTCACCTGAACATGAGTTGGTGTATGTCAATGAAATGAACAAAAAGTCAACTATTGATTATCCAAATCTTGCATACGCTGGTATGCGTTTGAATAGTTCTAAAGAGTGGACTACGTTTTCGCAGTTTTCAGCATATTTAAAGAAGGGGATCAAAGTAGACCGACTTATTAACAGTAATACTGAGGCAACTAATTTATTTCCTGAGATTGCTTATACCTTACTAACTGATTCAGAATTAGGTGCTGGAGAGTTAATTGGAACTATTGCTGTTGATAAAGAGCGCATGACTATTGCGGCTAAGTTCTGTGAAGCCAATGGTTTTTATTGGGATGGTGTTATTACAGAGGGGCAGAATCTAAGAGAGTTTATCTATCAAATGTCAGGATATTGTTTACTAGACTTTACTATTTTAGGCGGTAAATTCTCTCTAGTACCCGCTGTACCTTATGACGATAATTTTGTCATCAATAAGAAGGCTAGTTTTAGTGATCCTGACGGAACTAGCAATTTAAAAATAAGAGCTTTATTTACTGACGGTAATATTAAAGACCTAAAAGTAAGTTTTCTAACACCCGAAGAAAGACAAATATTTCAAGGACGTGCTTTATATAGACATGAAACAGAAAATGGCTTTCCCGAAACCAAAGTTGTTGATATAGGTTTAGCATTTGAGCAGAGCCAGAGTAGTTATTTATCAGGGAGTGCAGAAGATCCTATTGAAACTTTTGATATGTCGGTTTTTTGTACGTCGTCTAGACATGCCGAAACCTTTTTACGCTATGCACTTCGGGTTAGGCAATTAATTGATCACGGTATAACTTTTAGTACAACACCACAAGCGGCTATGTTTTTAGCTCCTGGTCAATATTTCAGACTTTATTCAGAGAGCACACATACCTCCAGATTTGAGAACGGTTCAATTAGTTCTGATGGAACAGTTCAGTCGATTGGGGAAGATATTTTAACTAACGCAGATATTTATTATTGGAGATCTGGCATGGAAGAGGTAAGAGAAGCTAAATTGAAGGTAATAGAAGGGAAGACTCAAGATTCAAATTTGTTTAATAGTGTATTTACAGTAAAGAAAACAAATAGATCTGATCGTGTTTATAAGGTGGAGTCCCTAAGTTATGGAGAGGAGGGATTAATTGAAGTAGCTGCTAGTCATGTTCCTTTAACGGCCACAGGGTCATTGGCTATTCTAGATTGGACGGCTTCTGATTTTACCTAATGGCTATTGTTAACTTCCCTTCTGGTTTAGCTCCGAGTAGTAGATCATTTACAGCGGGTGAATATCCTCAAACAGTATTTGAAGCTCAAAATGGTACAAAAAGTATTATCCGTTATGGAAATAAAGCGGTTAACGCCAAGCTAGTATTAGGTTTCACCAATATTACTGACGATGCAGCGAATGACATTTTAAACAATTATGTGAGTGTTAATAGTGACTGGGATTATGTAAATTTTGACTCAACTAGAGGTCTGCAGGGTATCGAGAACAGTTTGCTAAAAGATAAGATAAGAGAGGGAGGGGGAGTTAAATGGAGATATGATGGACCTCCAAAAGTAACCAGTGTTCAGCCGGGAATCAATAATGTTTCTTGTAAATTTGTGGCTTGCTTCGATGGCGACTAGAATAATAAGCAACTAAGTTAAGTTGTGATCGAATGGCTAATTTTTATTCAGGACAAGACGGACAGTTGTTTGTTGATGGTGGTAGTACTGCTGTAGCAAAGGTAAGATCTTGGTCATTCACTGCTAGTCAAGCTGTATTAGAAACAATCTCTTTAGAGGATACTGATCGTACCCTTATCCCAGGAATTAGAAGTATTACAGGAAGTTGCTCAATCTATTATTACTCTGAGGCAGGTTCAGACACAGGTGCAGGAGGTGTATCGACTCTTTTACAAAAATTTGTTAAACCGTCGGGCGGATCAGTAGCAGGAACAGGTAAGACAGCAAAAGCAAGTGACGTTAAGTTAAAACTAGCAATCGATGACGGATCAACATTTGGGCGTTTTATTGAGCTTTTCGCTTATATCACTAGCTTTTCGATGACTAACGCAGTGGGGCAAGTGCTAGCGGCGGATATAAGTTTTGAAGGTAACGGAGCACCTTTAGGTACTGGATCTGCAATATCTTTCTAATCAGTGGCAATTTATTTCGGGTCAAACGGTCTCGTTGAATTAAAGCGGGATACAACAGGTTCGGGGCTAGTTACTCAGTTAGACCCTAATGATGTCAATGTATCTAAGCGTCGTTTTTCAGTAGATTTTAAGAGTAGCTCTTTAATCACTGGGGATCAGGTTGATATTGAAACTACTGATGGATCGACTCTTGATTTAGTTTCAGGTCATAGTTATCCCGATGTTAGGAGATATATCCATGTTGATGAAGTTGGAGGTATTCGTCTTTTTTCAACATTTGAATTAGCTCTTGCTGGTAATCAATCTGATGCCTCAGTACTAACTGCCCCTTCTACAGCAAAAAGGATACGAATTACTACACGTAATAATCGATATCGTTGTTTAGCAAATATTAAAGATTTTGAGATTACAACAACTAGGGATTCAATTGATCTTACTAACTTAGGTGATGAGTTTAAGTCCCAATTTGATCGTGGTTTAATTTCCGGTCAGGGCACTTTAAATTGTTTATGGCAACATCAGTATTTGATTTGTGACCCTCATTACGATGCTAATGCACCTGAATTTCCTGCCTATTTAGCACAATTAATTTTAAGAATAGAGCAGGGAGCTGATTTTAAAGGGCAGTTTTTTGTTTATTACGATGGATCAGCAAACGTAAATAGTATTTGGTATGAGGCAGATTGTTTAATTTCTAATGTTGCTATCTCGGTTCAGACGGAGGGAGTTATAACAACCAAACTGGACTTTGTAACTAGTGGTCCTTTTCAATTAAAGAGTGGAGCACCACAAGAGTACCTACTGCAAGAAAGTGGAGACTTCCTACTACAAGAGGATGGAAGTAAGCTTACACTTGAGGATACGAACTAGAATTGATCTATGATGCCTTTACAAAGTTAAGTTGAGTTATGCCAGATCTCGAAATTAGCCAGTTAGATTATTTAGCTGGTAGTGGTATCCAAGCTGATGATGTATTAGCTCTAGCCGATTTGAGTGCTAGTCAGACTAAGAAAGTAAAAGCTAAGGAGTTAGTAGCGCAAGGTTTAGCCTTAGCTGATAGCAACTCAATACCTCCAACAGCATTACAGTATCCGCTTTCAGCATCGCAAATTGTAACGGCTACAATTGCAGACTCAGCAGTAACTAATAATAAATTACAGAACTCAAGTATTAGTTTAGGCGGTCTAAGTCTTGCTCTGGGGAGTGTCGATGCAACACCAGCTTTAGATTTAACTGATGCAACTAACTATCCTACGTCGTCTTTAAGTGGAACGATTACTAATGCTCAATTAGCAGGGAGTATTGAAGGTAGTAAATTATCAGATACGACGATTGCCTATGCCAAGTTAAACCTATCAAACGGCGATATACCGGGAGCAAAAATTACAGCGTCAAGTTTGACTTCAACGCAGCTAGGGACTG
>CEQV01084112.1_pt1 | contig 10550 bp, 7 predicted proteins | sample 530971 | NCBI WGS metagenome assembly CEQV01 (sample SAMEA2621173, study PRJEB7988) | marine metagenome | biome: marine biome (ENVO:00000447); feature: deep chlorophyll maximum layer (ENVO:xxxxxxxx); material: "saline water (ENVO:00002010), including plankton (ENVO:xxxxxxxx)" | depth 100 m
TCAAGTGTTGCTGTATTGGGGCTTGTGTAATCAGCGGGTTTTGAAAGCGGGGTTCCCGTAAACGGGTCAGATGTAGCATCCATATTCCATACTAAAAAGTCTTCACCGTTCCGTAACGAACCGAAATTGTCTAAATTACCTTCGGAATCTGTTTGGTCTGCAAAGTAAAGGTCAAAGGTATAATTTTCATCTATTGGGTATTGAAGACCGAATGATGTTTTTCTTTCTTCTCCATCAGCATTTGCATTACCGTTGTTTCTCATGTCGGACCAAAGAAGCCAAATGTGTTTGTAATCGTTATCTATATCTTGCACACGGAAATAGTATTGTCTATTTGCGGTATTGTTATCCGTAGGATATGTTCCCTGTATGTATTTAACTCCGGTTAAATAGTAATCAGAAGATACTTGTTGTTTGCCTTGATAAATAAACTTTTCAAGATAGATTGCTCTTGTGCTATCCCAATATAAACCAAGACCTGCGGGCGGGTCCACAGCCCATATTTCGACTATGCCGGAGTTTGGAAAGTTCTCGTATGTTTTTTGTTCTATTTTAATACTCTTAGTGGTAGGAGAAAGACTTACACCGCCAACAGAAGTAGGCTTACTGTAATTTACTCTCGTTACACCAGAAGGTAAAGTATTATTTGTATAGTTATATTTAATTTTACCGAAATTGTATTGGAACCATAAAGACATAGGTAAATCTCTCATCCATTTGCTATGCAAAGCCCTATATTTAATATCAGAAGCGCTATTAGAATCGAATATATCTTCTATATATGCTGTATCTTTAGTCCAAGAAAACCTTGCTGTTCCGCTTAAGAAAGAATCCGTTGTGTATGTTCCATGTGATTCAGACCCGCTATACGGAGTGTTTGTTTCAACCGACCAAAAATAACCTGCTGTGGTATAGTCGCTACCTGCATTAACAGACAAATAAGACCTGATTTTTGAGATTTTTGTTACTCTATGTCTTACACGATAAGAAGCGGTTAGGTCAGCAGAAGCAGCATCATTTCTTCTATTAATGTAAAAATAATCCCCAACTTTTAATTGCGGGTCTGATTCAAAAAATACATTTGTATAGAGAGGTGCATTACCGATGGGGTGGAATGCCGAAGGGCCAGCAGTATAAATATAATAAAATGCACTATCAAAATCCACACCATACCAAGAAAGATACAAAGCGGAATTAAGGCCCGGATATTTACCGATATAGAATATCTTAGAAGAATCATCAAAATTACTGTAAGCAAGGTCGCTTGCGTTAAAAGTTATTTCTCCTGTTGTTCCATCAACTGCTGTAGCACTAATAGTACTTGTGGTAGCATAATTATCTGCTGTAATATGAACATTAGCAAAATCACCTACTACTTTACCATGTGAAGCATTGTTAGGTATGGCTATAACTGTAGTGGCTGAACCTGTTGGTTCAGTAAAACCAAGAATGTTAAACGCTACATAATCATTTTCAACATTGTTTGGTCCATAATCATCTTCATTATTATACAATTGAATAGCATGACCCGAACCCAACTGCATTCTTTGGTCTGCTGTTTCTATGTAAGAGTTTTCTGTATCAAAGCCTATATTGTTATCAAGAAGTTTTAATTTGCCGCCACCAAGATTCATAATATCTCTAAAGCCCTGCGCGCCATAACCCCAATAATCTGTAGGCTCACCGCTACTATCTTTATTTTTTTGTCCTATATCCCAAGTAGGAATTTGGTTATTTAGTTTTTCTATTGAATCTTTAGCGGAAATGGTTAATACTCTATTTCTATGTTTTTGTTTTATTGAAAATCTATCAACAAACCCACGCCATAACGGACGGTCAATTCTTTCGTCTGTGTCGCCAAAGAATAACAAAGACCAATCAAGCGGGGCCGTTGCTACAAATAAACTTTGTAGGTTTAACACATAATCAGTTGCTGCTGCGCCTCTTACTCCGCCTGTTAAATCGGGGTCGTCTGCTATTTGCACTACACATGAAGAAATCCCGTTTGTTGGTTGTCTTAATTCTAAATTTGTAATGTGTGCGTCTGAACCTGTTATATCATCTGTAAGGTATCTAACTAAACCTACTCTATCAAGCATTAGATAAGATACCCACCCTTCGTCGTCGGTATTAGTAGCATTATTTACTGTTATTTGATAACCATATAGATTTGATGCGGTAGTAGCACTATCTGATGTTCCGTCTTTAGCGGCATCAGTCATGGCTTGATTTGTAGCGTGTGAACTTCCATTAATATAAACATCAAAGTTATTATCTGTGTAATTAAAAACAAAATCAACATCAATCCAAGCATTATCGTTTGTATAAGATTGTAAAGAACCGGATGAATTGTAAAGTAAACCTTCTTCGTCATAAGAAATTGCGGATAAATCTAAGTTGTAGTCTATAGCGGGAGTTCCGGTATAACCAGCATCATTAAGAATACCCGCTTCGCTTGCTGGAAAACCTATTTCAAACTTAACTCTTGTATCATCCCATGCAGCATTTTCTGCTTTCATAGTTCTCACGGCTATTCTTGCCGTAAATATATCTCCATCAAGGCGTGTATTAAGAGGGCCGTCATAAATTATAGTGGGGGCTGTAGCAGAATCGCTTTCGGCTTTTCTCGATGACTGCACACATAAAAACGGCATACCCGATGGCGACTTAACTTCTGCATAAAGTGTTAGGGGTGTAGTATTACCGCTAACTTGTTGTAGTTGTTCTCCGGTCCAAACGCCAGCAAGATGCGCTCGTTGCACGAAATCGCCCGTTGTATCAATTAAACCCGCTTCTTTGTTTGCATAATTAGTATTATCATAATCCTCCATGTTTTTTCTTCCGAAGGATGCGTCGTTATCTCCTACAGGAACTAAGTAAGATGCGTCGCTGTTATGTCCGTTTATGAATCTATGATACTGTGTGCTGTAAGTTGAAGTGTCGTTGTTAAAGGCATAGCGGTTTGCTACATGGCCGTCGGGATATTGTAGTTGGGCTCTCCCTGCCCAATTATAATTATCAATCCGAGTATCGTCAAATGATAACCATTCAAAAATACCATCGTTTTTTAACTCATTATTACTACTTGATGCAACTTTAGTGTTGCTTGTAAGACCGCTATGTATAACCCTATCTTCTAAAGAAAAGCGATATTTAGGATTTAGAAAAGCCTCTCCGTTCATTGGATTTCCAAAATGACTGTTAGAAATACTATAAGAAGCATCGCTTGGTTGGTTAAGGTCATCTGCTATGGCTCTCGCACCGTTAAAATCATCGTAATAGCCCGCAAGCCATATTTGATATTTCTTTTCAACTGTTCTTACCATACACTCACCTAAGCAGTTAGCGGATTTCCAAAGTCATAACCCCTTCGTTCTAACTCATCCATCAATACATCAGCCATCTCCGGTATAGTCATACCGTTGAAAATGTTAGTCATAATTACTTCGGTTGTTGTTATTAAGGTTTCGACTCCTTGTTGTTTAACCTGTTTTACAAGGTCGCCTGTAACATTTGATGCCGCAAAACCATAGAACAATTCTTCTCTTTCATTAGCAAACTCATGCACCGCTTGTTTGGCTTCATCCATACCACCAACTAAAGTCTGTAAAGCATCCTTTTCTTTTTGGCTAAAGTTTTCTATTTCTTCACCAAATAATTGCATAGATACTCTCAAGTCATCTATATTAGTAATACCGTGCCTTTCAATATAATTTGCTAACATTTCAAAATCTTCTTGGAAATACCCTATTTCTTGTCTTGTGTCCCTTAGCGTAGTTCTCCAATTATCTTCACCCATCATGTTTTTAGATAAATCAGTCATTCTCGGTGCAAGTTTATAAGGGTTGATTAAATCCAAATTCCAACCTTCTTCTCCATATTTTTTTAGTATCTCTCCTTCTCGCTTCAATAAATCAAAATATCTTTGTGTTTCATCTTCATTTGCTAACCCTAATTCTGTAAACTCTCTAATATCTCTTGCTTGTCGCAGATTTACAATTTCTTGTTGTAAGCCTTCTATGGTTGTTTGTGTTAAAGTGTCTTGGCTTTGTTCAATTTGCCCTAATAATATCTTTTTTCTTTCTAATTCCTCATTAAGTAATGCCGCAGTATTAAACTCTTGCATATATGAGGCAACAGCCCCCGAATCAGCAACTGCTGTATTGTATTCTTCTTGTGCTTCTGCCGCATCTAATTGTAAGTACCCTAATTTTTCTATTACGGTTATTGCAGCATAAGCAATTACTAATCTTTTAGTTAAACGGTGAATTGCCGCCGACATTCTGGTTATATTTTTAGTGGTAAACATGGCTGTTTCACCGAAAAATAAGTTTGCTTTTGCTCCGCTATTTGTTGCTAAATTATTAGCATTTTGTGCTTTTGTATCTTCTTCTTTTGCTATAGTCATAGCAATTGTTTTATATATCTGAACACCCATAGCAGCGATATTCAAAAGCATACCCATTCGTTGCGCTTTTTCTGATTTACCAAATATAGTTAAAGCCATACCGGCGGCAACTAATTCATATTGAAGTTGGTTATATTGCCTCGCCATCGCCATAGCAGTTTCTTTATTTCCCTCATTCTCCACGTTTCTTTGAATAGCCATTCCGGTCATGTTGCGAGCCCTTCTTTCATCATTTCTCGCTATAGTTTCTTTTAATTTATCTTCCATTATTAAGTTTTGTGTTGTTAAACCGCCTCTTACACTACCCGCTCTTTTTCCTTCATGGTATTGAACGCCTTGTAATGAAATTATTAAATCGTTATTAGCGGCTATTCTATCTCTTATTGCTTGTTCTTCGGCCTTCATATCAGCAATTTCTTGTTCGGACAAAATATGACTTTCATAATTTTCAAAGGCTTCCATTTCTCTCGCGTTTTTAAGTTCATTGAGAGAGGCGGTATAAGCGTTTGCTATTGGTGTTGCTTCCATCATAACACCATTTACATTTGCTTGGGCCTGTGCGCCCGCTAACTGCTCATTGTTCAATGCTCGCGTGATTGCATGGTAAGTCTGCATAGATATTTGCACATTTTTAAGGGAGATAAGCATATTAAAAATTGGACCAGCAAACTTTTGAAATGCTTGTGCTGTTCCCATAATACCGCTAATTATGGGCCCAAAGAGTCCGCTTTGTGATAAGGCGGCAAGGTCGCGTGTGTATAACGCTTGTTGATTAGTTACCTTTGTTAAAGAGGGCAACAATGACTCACCAAGAACACCGCTGTATGTTTTGAGTCTTGCTTCTGCTTCATTTAGTTGGAACAGTTCGGTATCACGCCTTCTTTCTATCTCATCCATAGCAGGGAACTGTGCTAATATAGCCTCAAACTCAAGTTCTCTTACCCTATCAACATTTTCAAGTAATTTAATTAGACGGGTATAGTGTCTGTTTCCGGCGACAGATTGAGCAAGAGCCTGTTGTTCTGCACCATTCATAGTTTCGTATCTATCTGCTAACTCAACTAAGATTTGGCTAAATGGCCTCATATTACCTTCTGCATCTTTTAGAGATATACCTAACGCAGTTACAGCATCTGCCGCCCCGTTGGTATTAGCACCTAATCGAGCGTATATCATACGAAGGGCACGACCACCCTTACCCTGTTCTTCTCCGGCCTCAATCAATGTAGCCGACATAGCGGCCATCGCCGCAATACTTTCATTAGTTAGGTGGGCCTGTGAAGCAAACTGATTCATAACGAAAGTAATCTGCTGCATAGTAGCAGCCGACCTGTTTTCGACCGTGTTAAGTTGGTCGAGAACGCGAATAGAGTTTTGTCTAATTGCTTGCGCTCTTTCTTCGGCCTCCATATTATCTTCAAGACCTTGAGTCATAAACTTTGTTTGTTGTTGTAAGTTAATCATTCGCTGCATAGCGGCTTCGGTTTCCATACCGCTTATCAAACCAAACTCCATACCCAACCGAGTTCCAGCACTTACTGTTCCTTGACCGAGAACACCGGACAACTGAGCCATTCTTGCCGAAGCCATAAATGCTTCATCAGCGGCAAACCCATACTCTATACCTATTCTTGATATGTCGTCTTGAACTGCCCTTGCCGCTTCTCCTGTAACATCTAAGAACTTTTCCATTTCAATTCTTGCTTCTTCTATTTCTCTTGTAGCCGGTATAACAGCATCCATTAGTTCATTAAATGGTGTTGCTATTTCTTGCGCCGCTTCTTGAATACCCATTATAGCATCCATATATAACGCTTCAAAAACAGTAGCCGCTGCTCTTGTATCTTGAATAAGTTTAGTTGCTTGGAATGTTCCCACAATGTCGAAGAAAACTCTTGAAGCACCCGCACGAAGAACGACCATCGCCACCGCACAGGCAAACATTACGAGAGGAGTAAATGTAAGAGAAGGAAGTAGCATTTCACCTATCATCGCTTCCCTCTCCACTATGGGCCTCAACAACAGGGACCCCGCTATCTCTCAGTATATCGAGAAGTTCGTTGTTGTTGTTTAATAGTTTGCGTTGCTCACGCTTTTGATTACGGCGGGCAACCATACCCTTAGCGTCCTTTTTAGACGCTTTATTAGTTGCTTCGGATATTTTATCATTGATGTCTGCGGCTATAAGCAGGTCTAATTCCATCAGACGGCGACCGCCCTCAACAGAATACTTTAGCCATAAATCAGACGGTAATGTTCCTTTGAAGGCCATGCACAGGCTCGGTGCAACCATCAGGAACTCAGAAAAGGGACTGCTCCCTCCTCATCATCGCCACGCACGAACTGTAGTATTGTGTTTAGTTCTTCAAAGGTAAGCATATTAGGGTCTATATTTTCATCAAGAATGCACGCTGGGACCCAATCTTTAATTTGGTCTTCAACGCTACCGCCCATTTCATCAAGTATATTAGCGAACTCCTCGTTCTGCTCATCAGTCCACTCCGACGGCTCGCCAGCGTGGCGCATCTTACGGAATGCCTTTCCTTGAATGTTTGTGATACGCAGTCGTTCCATTCCTGACGCTTGCCTAACCCAAATCTTTTTTCCATCATCTAATTCTATTTCTTTCTTCATAACCGGCATGGTTTTCACTCTCGCTCTAATATAAGGCACGCCTTGCGGCCTTATTAAAGATTTCACTCATCTTTTTCAGTTTTTGTAGCCTTTGGTGCGGGTTTTTTTGCCGCTGGCTTAGGTTCTGCTTTCTTAGCATCGGGAAATCTTTTACAATATCGCATGACTACCTTTCTATCAGCCATTTTTTCAATGTCTTCTAAATACTTTTCCGGTATATCTTTACCCAAAGAAAGTGCGAATGCTTTTAAGTCCATCTAAAACACCTCAGTAGGCAGTTCCGTCAAGGAGAGAAGAACCGCTCATTTTAATTTGCATGGCTTTGTCTGCGCCGCCAGCATCATAAAGACCTACGAAATTAACAGTCATTGTGTTGGAATCTCGACCACTTACGCTTGCTTCGGGTGCTTCAAACCTTACTTTGTAAAAAGATACTTCGATATAATCTGAGCCGCTTTCTTCATTAAGTGTTAGTTTGATAGCAGGTGTAGCCCCACTTGGGTTATACAAATCACCATCGGCTTTAATCAAATTGTCGTATGAAGGGTCATCGCCCGTTGGATTTGCACCATAAACAACCATGTTTAATTCGATTGTTCCGGTAATTTCCCTACGTTGTGCCTGTGGTGCGCGACGGTATGTTGAATCGCCGAGAGCATAAGCGTTGTCTGTATCTCTATTCAAGTTTATTTCAAAAGAAAAAGACTTTACGGTTGCCGAAGCAGTTGTGTTGCCGCTACCATCGTCAAAAACTATTGAACCGTTTGCGAAGTAAAGAGCATCGAGAGCATCACTAAATGTAGGTGTTTGTAGGGCTGCGCCCCCCGCTGTATGGCTTTCTGCACAACCTACGAAATCAGCAGATAGCATTACATATTCGCCTACACTTGCGCTCATAGAAAGTCTGTTGCCTACCATACCTGTGAACTCATTTTCAACGCTTTCACGGCCTACTTGAATTGTGAATGAAGGCAAAACATCTGTTCCGCTTGGCTCGGTAAAAGTATGAACTGTTCCCGAAGCACTATCTTTGAAAAAGGCACGCATTACATTTGCTGCGAATGGGTCTATTTGTGCCGCTGCATTAAAACCACCTTCTGCATATTCAGTTCCTGTTACTGACTTTGATGCAATAGAACGGCTCATATCTTGTCTTGTTAGTAAATCGTATCGGTGTGCAAAAGACTCATCGTCTATCTCACCATATACTTCTGTTCCACCGCTACCTGTTGATTTGTAGGTGGAGCCTTCTTTCTGTATGGAAATATATCTGTTATTGAACTCAACCATAGTTAGCACCTCTATGTGATTGTTTTAGGCATCGGCTGTCCTATAAACATTATCATCGGTGTCGCATATCAATCCTACGCATATATGTGAGCGTGAGAACATGAACGCACACTACTTCGTCGTTATCCATTTTAGGGTCAAGGTCGGCAGTATAGTTTATAATACTATCCGTAGTGCCCTCCACGCCCGTTTGAGTGTATAATTCATCAAATACTTCTCCCATAAGATTAAGTCCTTTACGATAAGCATTCTCATAATTAGTTCCTTTTACGCTAATAAAAACCTTTACATCATATTCTTGCGTAATTTTAGCGCCTCCGAGTGATTCAAAGGTGGGTGATGATAAGCCCTCAACTAAAACATGAATACTCGGTGAGGCTATACGGTTAAGCATCTGTGAAGATATATCATACCCATAAACAATAGATGAGTCATCAACTTGTGTTTTTAAGTATGGTCTGTTTGCATTCTTGATTTGCTCGACAATACCCAAACCCATGCGGCCCAATGTATCTTGCGCGAAATCGGACACCAATAGTTCTTCGGGGGTAAATGCACCAAACTTACTGTAATAAACAGATGCCCACTTTACATTACCGGTAGTATTACCCCACCTAACAGTCTTACCGGACCCCGAACTACCGGTTACACTTAAAAATGCGTCATTAGCGTCATCATCGTCAATAATTTCATGTTTATATAGTTTGGCTGTACCGTCTGCCGCAAGAGTTAATCTTAGCATAAGACTAACGGGCTCGTCTTCGGCCAGCGTTAGGTCAAGGTCTGTTAGTGTAGCGGTTGTAGCGCCTACGAGTGAAAGGCTTGTGTTTGTGCCTGTGGATTGAACCTCGACCTTGTGTGTGCCGTTATCTAACCTCATCAAGACTTCGCCGCTATTAGGCGCTGTAGTGTATTCTAAGCACGCAAATAGCGTATAGGCACTTGTGGTAGGGGTGATGGTAAATGTGCTGTTAGTAATGACCCAATAGCCATTAGAGGCACTACCGCCGCTACCGGACCAACTGTCGTTAAATGTTCCCGTTAAAGCAGACGGGTCTGTTCCGTTCATTCGGCTATTCCAATACTGAGTCTTTGTTGCTATCGCCATCTAACCACCCCTCATTCTCGCGGCAGGGTTTTCTCTAATCCTTCTGTAATATGCGCCTATTTTACTTATTTCAAATGGTCCTGTTCCGCTTTCTGTTAATTCGACTAAAGATTCATCTCCACTTCTCATTCTCCTACCCTTAACCCCGCCGGTATCTAATTCACCCATATACATATTTTCTCTTGAGCCAGCAATATACGACACAAATCTTCCGGCTGATGACCCATATTTTTCACCCCACGTTTCTTCGTAATCTAAGGAATCTGCTATTGTTTCGTAAAGGTCGCCATCTGCTTCTTTGTTGGGATGTAAACGGCTTTTGAAGTTTCTTCTCATGTTTTTTACATCTCTTTGAGTTTCATCTCTTGCTTCTTCTAAAGCATAGTCTAATGTTCGTTTTCCAATTTCCATTACTTCTCTATTTATGTTTTCGTTTATTTGTCTATACCCTGCTTTATCAAAAAATGCTTGAAATTGTAATGTGTCTTTATCTGATTGCCTAACTCTAAAAGCGTTTTGCTGATTTCTGGGAAAATCCCCTGCTCCAAATAAACCATATTTATTTTCGTTAGACATAGCCTGTAATTCTCTTTCAAAATAACGCTGTGCGTCATTTAATTGGCTTTGCACATTAGCACGAAATATATCTATCGCGCCTATTTCAGGAAAACCCGGATGGAGTGCAAGATTTCTCGCCATTATTACACCTAATCCACACTACCCAAGTGAGCCAACCTTTTTAAGTTCATCTCGCCTCGTTCTCTCAATACTGTTCCGCGCAACGAGCCTTCGGGTCCTGTAGTCTGAAATAGGCTTTCATCCTCAAGATAATATGATGCCGCAAGGTCCGCGCATATCTCTCTTAATACATGGGCGAACTCGCCCTCTTGAACTGCTACATCATCAGCGTGGTCGAAAGAAAGACCGCTGACCCCTGTAAGGGTATGAGTTGATTTACCGGTCCATTTGAAAGAATCTCCATCCACATTACCATTACCCGCAGAACTAAATCCTGTGCCGCTGGTAAGGACTATAGAAGTAGCACCTGCTACTACTGCGCCGTCAAGTGTAGTGTCTTTAATACTCTTGCTCGGAACATCTCGCCCATAA
>CEQV01014923.1_pt1 | contig 10548 bp, 4 predicted proteins | sample 530971 | NCBI WGS metagenome assembly CEQV01 (sample SAMEA2621173, study PRJEB7988) | marine metagenome | biome: marine biome (ENVO:00000447); feature: deep chlorophyll maximum layer (ENVO:xxxxxxxx); material: "saline water (ENVO:00002010), including plankton (ENVO:xxxxxxxx)" | depth 100 m
TGTTGCCTCCTCGTGTTGTGATTAGTTATCTAATTTTTTTACCTTTAAAACCTTTTTTTATTTGTCTCTGCATTTCTTCTTCTAACTCTTCACCTGAAGATACTCCATATAACTCAAGAGCTTTTTCTATTCCTCCCATTTTTTCTAGTACTCGCTTTTCTTCTATAGTAAGATTTCTCAACATAGAAACAGCTTCATAAAGAGGATCATTATTAAACTCAGAAGGAAACCTAGTTTTCATATGGTCTCTAGCTACATTTCTTAACATGCTTATTAATTCTTTCATATACAAAGCTTTTTCATAGTCCCCTTTTTGTTGGTATGAGTAGCTGTCTAAATATTTATTAATATCAGGCGTAGCAGAATTTAAACCATAGCTAAAAGCTTCTTTATAAGCGTAAGTTAAAGCAGGAGACTCATCCCAAATTATTGCATCTTGATATTTAAAACCTAATCTATCCATTTCAGATTTAAAAGTATTTTCTTTTCTCATAACTTGAAAACCTGTAAGTTGAGAAGTTATAGGTGCAGTTTTTCTTCTAAACCCTGTGCCAAAAGGATCTGGAGCAGGTATTTCTTTTTCTAAATTTATAAAGTTTAAAAATACTTCAGGTATTCTGTTTTTAAATTTACTAGTAAGAGGTTTAAATCGTGTTTCTCTAACTATGTCTTCTGCCCCATCCCATGCTCCTAGTGCATCACTTGCTACTGAAAAAGGGGTAGCAAACCCTGATATATAATCTCCTGCTAAAGATTGAAAAGGAGAAAGTATGCGTAGCATGTTCTTACTTGCCTCTTCTTCTGTAAGGTCTACTCCAGGAGTGAAGATATCATCTAAAAAAGATGACAGCACTCCTACTCTAGCTTGTGTACCTATAGTAGCTTTACTAAATTCTCTCCAAAAACCACCCCATGTTTTGTATGCTCTAGGTCCTGAACTAACATGTCCTAGTTCTTTTAGTTTATCTAAATCTCCTCCATACTCATCAATTATAGCATTTGTTAAAGGTTTATTACCTTCTAAATTTTTCTTAACATAATCTGCTATAAACATATAAGGACCTACATTTGGACCTATAGTAGCTAAACTCATAGTTAAATTTCTATCTTCTACAACATTACCATAATCCAATAAAGATCCTTTTGGTATTCGCACTTCATCCCATTTATCTCCTGCATATTGACTGTTTCTAAATTGGTATGCTCCTACATACATAAGTGTTCCTGTTAAACCTTTTCCTATTGCAGAAAAATCATAAGTACTTTCAGAGGTTCTTTTAGATTTTCCTATATTTTTTATGTTTTTTCCAACAACCTCGTCATCTATTTTTCCTTTATATTCATAAAAATTTTGTCTTGCTTTTCTAAATACAGTAGAACTTGCTGCATCTAAAAGACCAATAGGACTATATTCCCCCATATATTTTAAAGCGTTGTATAAAAATCTTGGAAACGGAACAAGAGGAGTACCTCCATATTGTGTTACTATATTAACAAAACCTTTCATAAAAGAATCATATGCGTGCATAGCTTTAGTTTTAGGTCTTGATCGTGAGCCAGGTAAATCTTCTATATTTCTAGCCGTTCTTCCTTGGAAAGTAAACTCCATAGCATCGTCTATGGCTCTTCCCATTACATCCCAGTCTTTATTTAACCATATAGCAGTATCTTCAAGACCTCCTTTAGATATTAAATCGTGCATACTTGAATACCTAGCACCTCCTTTTTTAACATCTCCTATTATATTTAATCTTCCTAATTGTCTTTCTATAGAACTCATAAAAGCTACTCGTCTAAACAAATGTTCTTGTGTTCTGTTCATTATGTTTACAAAATCGGTTAGTTTTTGTGCTCCATGAAGAGTTTTAGAAGCTATGCTACCGCCTTCTTCTTTTGCCATTCTATAACTAACTTCATTATAAGCTTGATAAAAAGATCGAGAGGCATAAGAATCTCCGTCTATCATAGATAATAGTTTATCTGTTAAAGTTCCTGCTTCTGCGTTATTAAATAAATATCTAAAATATGTTGTAGCGTCATTCATATTCACATTAGATATAATGCCCATTTCTTTGCCTTTTGATTTATTATATTTCATTAAGCTTAAAGCTAAACCGTTGTCTATGTATCTTGCAAACATATCTGCAGGCATTTTTATGCCTACTGATAAAGCATTTCTTATTGCTGTTTTTGGTTGAGACACCATAAGCCCTCTTCTAAGATTATCAATAGCTCTAAGAGAAGAACCTAAACTCATGGTAGAGTTGCTATAAGCTGCTTGAAAAGCTTCTTTTTCTAATTGTTGTAAACTTGCTCCTGTTTTACCAGTTAAAAACCCTTGTCTTCCTAAAGTCTTTAACCATTTAGTCATAGCCTCATCGTCTACGCCTTTTTTAATAAGGTCATCGTAGGTTTTATCTACATTAGAGTTCATGCTTTTTCTAAGCTGTCCCCATATACCTAAAGTTTTACCTGCGTTAGACACAGAAGACCACCACATAAATCTCATGTCATCTAAACCTACCCCAAACTCATTCATTTGTTTTCGTAAAGAATCTAAAGGTATATCGCCTGATTCTAAGTGAGCAAAAATATTATGAGTTAATTTTTCACCTTTTTTAGGCATTAAACTTTTAAGTAAGTTGGGGTTTTCTTGAATTAAATTATCAATAACATAAGCTAAATTTTCGTTAACTCCTGCTCTTACTTGTGCATGCGTAAGAGAAGTAACACCAAATTTTTTAGCTAATAATAATTGTCCTTTTTCACCTATTTCTTTAAAAGCTTCATCAGCTTCTTCATTTACTAATCTTTTAATTTTAGCTACATTTTTTATTCTAGCAGGATCTCCTGCTGCTTCTTCTTTTAACTTTTTTATATGTAAATCTTTTTTATGTCCTCTATATTCTATAACATTAGCTATTCTATTTGCTTTATCTGCTTGCCATTTTGCTAAAGGATAAGTTAATCCTCCTGCTATTGTTCCTGCGAATGCCATTGCTCCTACAGTTTGTCCTAAGCTTCGCTTATCTCTTTTTTGATATTCTAAATTATATTCTTTTCCTTCAAGTTCTACAGATTGTCTGCCAACATCTGCTAGTCCTGCGATACCTGCTTCAGTTAATCCTGCTTTAACCGCTTGCCCTGCTACAGGCACTCTATCTCCAATTACTTTTTTATATAAATTAGATTTAGCTTCTCTTGTATACCCTTTACCTGCGTACTCTTTACCAAAATTTTTTAACATTTCTTTTCTTATAGAAGCATTAAAACCATCTTTAGAATATTTCAGTCCGTGTGTTTTTGCGTATTGTTTAATTGATTCTTGAGTTAATCGGCTCGCTGCCATTTGAGCTCCTTTACCTGTTCCTCCTATAAAAAGAGATAAGTAAAGAGAAGGAGATTTAAGAAAACCCTCAGCATAATCTGCTATAACATTCCAATTATTTTCTGAAGTTTTAAAACCACTTTCATAGTTATCAAATAAGTTTGTAGATTCTTTATAATTTGCTAGACGAGTAATTTGATCTCCGCCATTTATAATTCCTTGGTCTCTTACATAACTTAAATCATTAAACACAGTAATTTCATTACCTATGTTAAATTTTCTATTATGCTCTAACCATAAACTAGCGGCTTCTTTAGCATCAGACACATCCATATTATACTGATATTTTAAAAAAGGTCTTATAACACTAGTTTGAACATCATCTGTAAGAAGATACTCGTAGCTTAATTTTTTAGTCATTAGAATTTCCTATTCTTCTAAACCTAATCCTGCAGGATCTCCAAAAGTATAGTCTGCTCCACCCATAGCTTGTTTATAGTTATCAAAAGCTGATGTTGTTGCGTCTTTACCAAAAATAGCTCTTGTAAGAGGATTATCAATAATTTGTTCATCTCCTCCAAATTTTAAAAGAGTATTAGTTAATTTATAAGTCCAGTTACTGCCTGTTATTCCTTGATCTTTTAAAGGAGTTAAAGTAGCTGCTTCTATACTTTTAGGTAAATCTTTTTTAAATTCTTCTTTAGCCATTTGACTATAGTTATAAGCTTCATCATATCCTTCGTCATCTTCCATCATAGCGGATTCATATAAATCAGGATCAAATGTGCCATCAGGGCTTTCAGGATGAGAAGTGTCTATGCCTCTACCTATTTGAGACATTAAGGACATACCTACATCTATAGAAGGTCCAGTCTCTCTTTTACCAGTTACGGTAGTAGTATCTGATCCTTCAAATCCTTTAGGAGGAGATCTCATAATTCCACCTGTGTCAAATCTAGGTATAGCTATACCTCCGTCTTTTTCTTCTTGAACAGCTTCTGCTAATTCTTGTTCTTTCTTTTCCCCTTCTGCGTAAAGAGTTTGTAAATTATTTTTATTTAAGTAATCAAAAAAGGCATTTTTAGAATACGCTGAAGGAAAAGCTTCATCTATTAACCATTCATACGATTTTGCCATAGTGCCCATTCTTCTAATACGATTTTCTAATTCTTGGGCGTTTAAACTGCCTGGAGTCATGTATCTTGGGCTTAGTTTTTTAAACTCGTCAATAATTTGTTTTTTTCTTCTAGCAAGGTTTATTGATGAACCTGCTACCTCTATTAATTGAGGTATAATGTCTTGATTTAAATCTATCAGTTTTTTGTTATTGTCTACAACGACACCGTTAGAAGCATCATTAGCAACTTGCTCTACAGTAGGTCCAAACAATTCTTCCTTGTCAAACTCTATAGCTTGAGAAGTTTCTATTCCTAAAATGTCTGCTATATTAGGTATGTTTTCACCAACTATATATTGTTCTAATTCTCTTAGTTCTTCGTCACTTGTCTCTTCACTAGTTCCTCTTGGAACATCAGGATCATATTCTTCTTCTCCAAAATATTCTTTTCTTATTTCGTCATCAAGTTCTTGTGCCTTTTTAGCACTTTCTGCAATTTCTTCTTCAGGTATTTCAACATTTGAAAAATCTACATTTTCTATTGCTATTCTAGGGCGTTCTGCTACAGCATTTCTAATAAGACCTTCTCCTAAACTTGCTTGTACTTCCCCTGATTCAAGTTGAATATCATTCATAGATATTCCGTTAGAGTTTAATGCAGCAAACTTAGCTAAAGCTACAAGGTCTTTTCTGTTTGCATTTCTAAGGCTTTCTGGAGTGTTTAAATTTAAAAAAGGCTGAGTTGACTTATAGCCAATTACTCTACCTTCACTATTTTTTACATACACAGGTATTTTTACATTAGCTATTTTATATGTTCCGTCTTCAGCTAATCCAAATTTTTCAAAAGCGTTAACTATATTATCCATTACACTATTTTCCACAGGATTTACTGTTGTGTTTAAATCTGCACCTTCTGCTTGTCTGCTTAATAAATTTTCAAGACTACTTGGTCCACCTGATATATTTATAAGTCTTGAAAAATCTTCAATGTCTTTAGCTTTTCTAAACATATTTGAATAAGAAGCATCTACTTCTGCTAACCATACAGGAGATATTTGTTTTTGCGTAGCATAATATAAACTCATTTGTTGTAAAGGAAATCTATAAGCCTCTTGTACAAATGGTTTACTTTTTACTTGATTCCAAGCTTCATTTTCAAAGTTAATATCAAATTCTCCTAATTGGCCTATTCGGTCTAAAGCCTTACCTGCATTAGGAGCTACATAACTAGCTGTATTAGCAAAAGATTTTGCCCATTCATTTCTATATTGGGTAGGAGTTGTGTATCCATATATTTTTACTATATTAGGTAATCTTAATTCCGCAATGCCTTTATCATTTACATCTAATTGTATGCCTTGACTTGCATAAAAATCTCCAATATTAGAACCATATTCATAAATGTCTCCTTTACTTGCATACATAAGTCTGTGCACATCAGCCCTATCCATAACATTTCCTTTAAAATCTAGTACCTTTGATTTTTCATATTTAGTAGCTATGTTTCTTATTGCACCTGCTTCATAATCTGGTCCTTCACTAAAAGGATTAAAGTACTCTCCTAAAAATTTCCCAAAAGATGGTCTAGGACCAACAGGATCTTTACCATAGGTAGTGGCTTTATCAGTAAATATTTCCATATTAGATTCTTTAGGAGTAGGCCCATAATAAAAAGTTTGATTTTTATTAAATAAATCTAGTGCAGTATCAGGATCAGTAGTAATATATTGAGTATTTCCTTGAGTTGCTCCTGATTCTATTTTTTTTAAATCAGGATGTCTTAAAAACTGTTCTACCTGTAATGCTAATTCATTGCCACTCAGATCAGGATTCCTTTCTTTAAGAGCATCAAATATTCTTTTTCTAACTGCGTTAGTATTTGTTACATACTTATAATCATCTGCTGCGGCTTTACGGTATTGATCAACTGAATCTTGAATTCGTTGTTGTTTGTTATTATAGTATGCTATATTAACATTTTGTCTTCCTACAATAGGGTTAAGAACTGCACCTGCTTCGTCTTCAAAAGCCATATTATTCTCCTTTTTTACTCATTAAACTAGATCCACCTACATCACCATAACTTATATTTTTAATAGCTTTGTCAGCTCTATCTTTAAGGGTTTCTTGTATTTCTTCAACTTCTTCTTCGTCTATTTTATTAGCTTCTTCATATTCTTTTACTACATCTTTATGTATAGGTATGTTGTCTTCGCCAAAATTTATATCTACATCTGCTTCTGATGCAATAATAGTTATATCGGTAACTATAGCAGGTACTAATACTTCTGCTACATCAGGAGTCCATAAACCTCTGCTCCATCCCATATTTAATATGCTTTTAGCTATTATAATAGGGTTTACATCCATTTCTAAAAGCTCTATAGTTTGTATAATCGTTTGAGAATTATATAATTTTTCTACAATGTAATCATACGCATCATCAGGATTAGTATATTTAGGAGGGCTATCCCAAGGAAACTTTCCTTTAGGCTGTGTTAAAGCATATCCTGGAGGAGCTTTTTGATAAAAGTCAATTTCTTTTCCACCAGGAGTTAAAAAAGTTTCATTTTTGTCTGTTTCTTCGTTTTCCATATTATTCTCCGTTAAGTAACCCATCCTGCCATTCTTAAACCTCGTTGCATTTTTGAAAATCTTACAGGATCTGCTTTTTCTAATTCATTTTCAGCCTCTTCTCTTTTGTTTTCAAAACTTTCTTTCGATCCTATAACTTTAGCGTTTCTTACATTTTGTGTTAGTTTAACTCTTCTTTTACCTGCCACTTTATACTTATCAAGACCGCCTCGCATACTATGCAGAGCTAGGGGAGTATAAGGAGTTTGCTGTCCGCCTCCGCTTCCTCCTGATCCAAGTCCTAAAGCTTTAAAAATTGCTCCTATTATCATTATTTATTTCCTTCTGAATTTTTAAGAACTTGATCAAATAGAATAGCTAAATAACCATCTTGTAGTTTAACTAACTCAGGATATACTTTTAACACTTCTTGAGCAATAAACCCTTCTGTTAGTGAAGAATTTACACCAGGAACAGATAAAGCTTCTTCTGTCCAATCCCAAGAATACCATCCTAAACCATTACTAAATTCTTTATGTTTTACAATATTTGTTTTTAAAGTTATGTCAGACATCATATATGCAGCATATATATTAGATACAAAGTTTAATATATTGCTTGTAGTGTTTGCTTTTGATTCCTTACTAGCAAAGAATTTTTGTAATTCCGCATCCATTGTAGCTATCATTAAATTAAAATCTCTATCTTTTTGATTTTCTCCTGCATTCCAAGCGTATGCAGTTTGATCTCTATATTCTTGCCATATATTAGATAATGCTTGATTAGATATTTCTAATTTATTTAATGCGTTAATTTGGTTAGCAGCATTCTGTCCTGCTGTATTTAAAGTATTTAATTCTCTTCTATATTGCACATTAGCTTGTTCAATCTCTAAAGCATTCTGAGCATTAAATTGTTCTCTTTGATTTCTTAAAGTAGTATTATATTGTTCTAAAGCATTTTTTTGTCCTGCATTATATTGTTCCATAGTATTTAATTGTGCTGTATTTGATTTTCTAATATCTGCTATAAGAGTATCAAAAAACTGATCTACTTGATTTTGGCTAGTAGCATTAAATTGTTCTGCTGCGTTTATTGCTGCTTGATCAGATAATAAAGCTTGTTGTAGTTGCTGTGAATGTAATATAGTTGCTTGTTGAGCATTCGTAAGATTAGCTATATTCATAGATAAAAAGTTTTTAGCATTTTCTACTTGAGCTGTTTGTCTATTATTTAAACCTATTACATCCATTTGTGCAAAATTAGCAGCATTTTGTAATGTACGAAGTTGATCAAATTCTAAATTATCTATGCTTAATGTTTCCATCATTTTAGAATTTGAAAATACTCTAGTTTGTTCGGCAGTAAAATCAAGATTACCTGCTTCAGCGTATCGAGAAGCTTTTACTATATTTGTCTGCTGAATATTGTCAAGCTCTTGTCCCTCTAAAGCAGCTTGTACTTGCAATTCAGCGAGAATTGCCTTCTCCTTAACCGATAAATTTGCCATATCTACTTGTAAATTATTTGCTTGATTTGCTATACGAGTTTGTTGTTCGTTTGTTAAATTCATATTTTCTAATTCTGCATATCGAGCAGCATTTACTACTTGTTCTTGTTGTCCTCTAGTTAAATCTTGTTCTTGTAAAGCATTAGACATTTGAGCATTTGCAAGCATTGCTGCTTGATAATTACTTAATGTTCCACTTATTAATGCATATCTTTGAGCTGAATTTGCTAATTCTGTTTGTTGTGCATTTGATAAATCTGATAATCTAAAATTTCTCGCTGCTGCAGCATTATCAAGTGCAAACTTATTTTTATTAGCTAAATTAGTTAAATTCATATTAGCGTATACTTGTGCGTCTGCTTGAGCAATAGGTAATGCAGCTTCTTGAGCAGCTTGTACAATACTTGCTGCTGCTATTGAACTATTACCTAATCCTCTTTCTGCCATAATTTGATTTGCAACTCGCATAGAACCTGCCGCCCAATCAGGAGTGCCGTCATTAAAATCTTCCATAAGAACTGCTAATTGACCTTGTACGGTATCTAATGCTTCTACATCTCCATTAATAGCTTGTGGAAAATATTCTCCTACTATTCCTGATACTTCATCTACAGCAGGTGCTGCAGCTAATTCTGTTGGATTTAAATCGCTAGTGTCTTTGCCTAATGCTCTTTCCAAGATTTGACCGCCTACAGTAGCAGCTACTCTTTCTCTTTCTGTTACATCTTCTTGTGCTCTTTTAGCAGCGTCTTCATCTGCTACAAATTCTGATTGTGGTCTATCTATTACATTTAAAGCTTCTGTACCTAATGCTTGAATAGTTGCAGCAGTTGGTATTTCAGCTCCTGCAGGTATAACACCTATTACCTCACCATTTGCACCTAGTATTTGAACAGGTTGATCAGATATCATACCTCTTCGTGAAGGTAATTCATTAGCATCTACAGTATATGTATTAGGATTTCTTGCTATAATTTCATCAGCAGCTTCGTTTAATACTAAAGCTCCTAAAGAAGGTTCTCCTAATTGTTCTTCTACAGTTCTATCTATTGTAGACCTTTCTCCAAAATATCTTTCTACTTGATTGCGTATAGTTTCTGCATCATATAAATGAGCATTTTTTATAACAGGTAATTCAGATATACTTGCTCTACCTTCTCTAAAATCTGCTTCTAGGTTAGGATCTAAAATTGAACCATCAGGAGCAACTAAAAGCTCTCCTCTTCCTATTTGTTGATTAATAAACCGTACATCTGTACCTTCAGGTAATGAAGGTGCTCTTACTTGTTGAGTATCATAGGCTACAGGATCAAATAAATCTGTTACTGGAGGTCTATCAGGATCTTCACCGTCATCTCCATCCCCTGGATCGCCTATAGGTATTTCTGAGTTTTCAAGATAGGTAAAATCTTGTGGAGTAAAACCCATAGCATTACCACCTTTACCTATTAAATATCCTTTTGTGTCATACACCATAGTAAAACTAGGAATAAATCCTCCGCCTTGTTGAGAAGAAACATATACTGGAATAGCAGGATCTCCTCCTAATTCAGGTCCTGCCCTAAACAACATTGGAAGATAAGCTCTTCTAGCTCCCATATTTCTTAAATTGTCAAGAGATAATGGAACAGGATCAGTATTAGGATCAGGTTGAAATCTGTTTATACCTCTTGCTTCATAATATGAACTATAATCCATATCCCATCCTTCATCAGGGTTTTCAGGATTGTATATAGGACTTTCTGTTTGGTCTTTTTTCTGTCCTTGTATTTGTCTTGTTCTTCTTTGCCCATATGTAGGAGATTTAGGATTTTGATCTACTTCTACAATAGTTATTATACCATTTTCGTCAGGCTCTGATCTAGATATTTCTCCCCATTGAGGATTTTTATCGGTAGGTTTTCCTTCTGTTCGAACTTGTGTTTGTCCTGCAGTAGGTGAATCAGGGTTCATGTCTGTAAAAATTACTAAAAAAGTGCCATCTGGGTTTTCTGATCTACTTGTTTCTACAAAATT
>CEQV01022485.1_pt1 | contig 10544 bp, 13 predicted proteins | sample 530971 | NCBI WGS metagenome assembly CEQV01 (sample SAMEA2621173, study PRJEB7988) | marine metagenome | biome: marine biome (ENVO:00000447); feature: deep chlorophyll maximum layer (ENVO:xxxxxxxx); material: "saline water (ENVO:00002010), including plankton (ENVO:xxxxxxxx)" | depth 100 m
GAGTTCTCTATTCAAATCAGCAGCAGCTTGCTCTACAGATAAGGTCTTACCATTACCTGAGAGTCCAGTAATAAATGCTGGATAAAATAGTTTAGACTTGATGATCTTTTTAATAGAATTGAAATTACCAAAAGGAACATAAGTTGGATCCTTATCTGGAATATAATTCACTTCAATAGCAGGTGTTGCAGCAGGTGCTTCATAAGCATCAATTAAATCTTGTGCTGTTAAGTACCACTTGCCACGAGCAACTTTAGTTAAACGACCAATCTTGTTCATCCTTTTAGTAACACTTTGAACTTGGACTCCAAGATGGTCAGCAGCAGATTTAACATTAACTGCTGTGATCTCCTTTCCGAATTGTGAAAGGTAATCGATTAGATTTTCATCTGTAAATTTGCGAGAGAAAGGCATGGGTTCTTTTGTTTATACATGTATTATAACAGTAATGGCTTATAGAATCAACATGGTGTGGACAGTTATTATTCCGTCCACTCTCTCTTAAGTTGACGAACATCAGAGACACCAAAGAGTGCTTTACATTTCTGTTCAGCATCTTCTCTTAGATTAGAATGACAAAGGAATTCTACTTTTGTTAATCTATTTGAATTTAATAGGATTTGTGCAGACCATTTAATTTCTTTCATAAGGTTAATAATGGTGGTGGATTATCAAATAAAACATTATCAATATAATTATCTGCCCATTCTTTATCAAACCATTTACTAAGAACTGCTTCAGTTTTCCTATTCATTTTCTGTTTCTTACAATAGTAAAGTTGATCTTGATATCTTTTATAAGCATCTTCTATAGATCCTTTCTTAGCATTATTAACTTCCTTACAAAATACTTTAAGATATTTGTCCACTATTTGCCAATAAGCAACCTTCTCCCATTCTTCATTCAACCTCATAAACTTACAGTAAGGTGAAAATATATCTGCCCATGCAGGTAACTTACGATAATCAAAATCGTGAAACTCTTCACAGATTGGTTTTATATCTTTATAGATATCTTTCACTCCATGAACAGGAGATATATCAACAATAGCAGCAGTTACTCTATGTTGATTAGCAACAATATCACATCCAAATATAGGAAGATTGTAAAGAGGGTCTGGAAAGAATACACAATGCATCACTTCTAGACTACCTGTCTCTCCATATTCTAAGTGTACTTTACGGAGACCATCACATGTCCACATTTCATTTACTAAGTGAACATCATTGTGACGTATTTCTGGGAACTCAGATTCCTTAGTATTAACATTAGGAAGGGTATCCACTGCATTGCGGATAACCCTTGCCATCGAAGTTACGATACTTTCATCATCTTTAATAATCATGCTATTTGCTCAATGAATTTATTAAGAATAGTTTTGTTGGACATTTTAGAACCCATATGTTTTTTAAATGCACGAGTTAGTTCTGCTCTAGTTGCTTCTTCACCTTTCTGTTTAACTTCAAGGTTTGCAGTGCCTTCACCAATTCCTTGATCTGGCATAAAGAATGCTTCACTAAATCCACACTTTTCTTTAATGGATGCAAATCTTTCTTTCTTCCATTGCTTATCAAGAATAGAATAATTCTCATCAGCAAAGTAACGAAAGACTCTATTCGCTTCTGACTTACTGCATAGACGAATACCAATCCAGTTATAGTTAGTTATCCCACGAAAGAATGATACAATTTCTTTTGTTGTAACATATGGACTTGTACTAATCTTCTTAGTAACTCCAGTTTCAGGATCCCTTATAAAGAATACCCTTCCACCAGAATGACATAACTGTCTTGGAAGTAATCCATCTCCATAGTAATCAGATGAACGTTCTTGTAACCATTGTATAGGATTTGATTCACCATCAGTTAAGCAAACTACATTTACTTTCTGAACCTTGTCAGTCCTCTTTAAGTCATTAACAATATCACGAGCACAATATATTGCTTCTGCTAATGGTGTTCCACCGAGATTATAACCTTGATGAATTCTCATCCTCCAACTATTCATAGCAAATGCTTGAGCATAAACAAGTTTTAGAGATTCCTCTAATGATCTTGGATTTTGTCTAGAAGAGAAGAATTCGATCAAACGAAAATCACTCCCAATATGTAGTTGATTTTCTTTTGGGTTCTTAACACACTCATGACTATAGGATTCACTCCTACTGTAGTAACCATTCTGGAAAGCAAGAACTCTAAATGGGATATTAGATTTCTTACAGAACCATATAAGATTGTAAGTTTGCTTAAGAGTGTCAAGTAATACTTGATTCATGGATCCTGACCAGTCAAGAAACATTACAAGTCCATGATTCTTACCATCACTAACAGTAGTAATCTTCTTGAAAATATCTTCAGTCAATTTATACTGATGAAGTTTATTAGTATCAATAACACCAGTCTTAGAAGTTGCTGCTCTCTTATACTGATCTGCTGCTTTCTTCATTTCAAACTGTTTCACTAGATAGTTGACAGTTTTTTGAGTATCCTTTTTAAACTTTTGATAGTGTTGTATAGCATACTCAAGTGATTCTTCATGCTGCTGTAACTCTTCTTTAGAAGAAACTGCTAGTCCATAGAAATGGAAACGAAGATCTTCTTGTACTTGAGCAGCAGGAGTAACAACCTTCTTCACATCAATTTTAGGAAGATCTAAATATACCCACTCCTTTGCACTGTCATCTATAAGTGTTTCAAGTGCTTCTTTAAATGCTGAGTCTGTTAAACTTTCAGTCTCATCATAATCTTTTGGTTCAGGTTTAAAATCTTGTAACCCTTCTCCACCATAATTAAGTTGATCTAGTAACTCAGAATCAGACAACTCTCCTTTATTATCTTGAGACTCATCTGTTTCCTCTTTAGAAACTGGATCAATTTCTAATTCCTCTTCCTTATCAACTGAAATATCACCATCCTCATCTACTAGATCAGGGGAGTCAGGAGCATCAGCAATCTGTTCTTTTGTTTCTTGTGCTTGCTGTGCGTAATCATATAAGTCATTTGCTAGATCAAGAACATCCTGAAATGTTTTTGTTTTTGATGCACGACTTACAAATATTTGCTCTGCATCAGTAAACTCAATAGTACTATTACCTTTAAAATATAAATTGATACGATCAATTAAAGGAATCTTAGTTAAATCTTCATTGGCAACAGAGAAGAAATCTCTATCCCACAACTCTTTATACCCATCAAAGAATGTCTTTCTAAGACCAGGATAAGTTACTTTCATCATGCGTTCAATACGAGCATCCTCTAAGACATTTACAAATGCCTTGGGAGCGTCCTCTAAACCCTCCTGTGGGGTGTAAAGAGCATGTCCTACCTCATGTCCTACTAGAAGATCATATACAGTCTCTGAAGCAGTGTTCCAGATAGGAAGACAAAGCAATCTTTTCTCAACATCGAAATATGCTGTTGTTACTCTACGATGCTCAACAGTTAGGTTCTCTGTTGCAAGTAATCTTGCTAGTGTGCCTTTGACTTCCTGATTTACTGTCATGTGTCTCCTCTTGATACTCATAGTATAGCACCATCAGCAATGCGTTGCTCAAGAATAGGGACACTTTCTGGACTGTCACCCCAGTGTCTTATAACCCCCGCAACGATAAAGCAATTAGTGACAAGATAAGTAACAAAGATAATAGATCGTACAATGACCACAGGATTGTCATACCGCTTCGTCTTCTCATCAGAGAAACTACCCAACGCATACTTCCAAGTCCTCCATAGTTTTTTAAACATCTTCTGTTAATTTTGAGAAATCGTTTATTTTTTCAAATCGTAAAGTCTTAGGAAACTTCTCTATTAGTATATCACCTTTATGAGATATGACAAATATATTTGTTGACTTTCCTAAGTTACCAAGGATAGCAAGTAAAGCAGCCGTGCTATCAGCATCTAAAGAACTATCAAATACTTCATCTAATATAAGAAGATTAGTTGCTGCTGAATTCTTCATACGGGCAACCTCTCTCCATGTAAACAGAAGTGCTAAATCAATCTTCTGTTTCTCACCCTCAGAGAAGGAAGAATAACTAAACTCATCTCTAAACCTACTCTTAAGAACTTCATTAAACTCTTCATCAAGTGTGAAATTCACAAAGAAGTCCATACTATGAAGATATTTATTAATGAGGTTGTTAAAAACAGGAACGTATTTTTTAATAATTTGTTTCTTAATACCAGAGTCTTTTAATAAAGATGACACTACAGTAAACTCATCTATAGTTTTACTAACCTGACCACAATCAATTTTAGTTTGTTCCAACTCTTCTGTATATACATTAAGAGTCTTTAACTCTTTTTCAATCTTAGGGGTACTAGTTAATTCACTCAACTCTTTTTCTATTTGTAAGTTATCAGAATCTAATCTAACTAGATCTCTTTCAAAAGAAGAAATATCACTTCTAAGTTCATGAGCCTTCATCGACAACGCATCAGCTTGCTCTATCAAAGAAACTACTTTTTCAATAGCTTTTTGTTCTTTCTTATAAGCTTTTGATAATTTAACACCACTCTCAGTTAAAGAGGATATCTTTGTTTCTTTAAAATCTTTATCAATAGACTGATGACAAGTAGGACAATCATCATGTGACTTAAGGAATTTCATATCCTTAGATACTCTCTTGAGTTCTGAATTAATATCAGATCCTCTTTGTCTTAATTCTTGAAGATGAGATGCTTTATCTTCTGTTCCAGATATTTTACTTTCTATCTCTTTAAGTTCAACTTCTTTATCAGATATGCTACTTTGTGTTGTACTTATTTTAGCCTTGTTAAGTATTACTTTATCTTCTTTTTCTTTTCTTCTAGTAGTGTTTATTTCTCTTAATGATTTTATAAGATTCTCCTGTGAATTTACCCTCTCTTCTGCCATACTGAGAAGATAAATACAGTCCTTACTTTTTACTTGTGCTTCACGAACTCTCTCCTTAAGGAGTAGATTCATGTTTGAGAAGATCTTGATGTCCAATAAATCTTCGATAACTTCTCTCCTGTGAGGGACGGTAAGTTGCATGAAGGGGACAAATGTGGATGAACCAAGTATGACGACTTGGGTAAAACTTTTGTAGTTGAGTTTAAGTATTGATTGTTCCAAGTGTTTCTGCGTGTCCTTGACTGCAGCGTCTTGGTCAACCATTTTATTATTTTTGTAAACCTCGAACCCATTTGGTTTGATTGTTCTGAATACACGATAGTCATCCTTTCCTATACTAAAATTGACTTCAACTTTGGTACCCTTTTCATTTATACTATTAACTAATTGACCCTTATTAATCCTGCGAAAAGGTTTACCAAACAAAGCAAAGGTTAATGCGTCAAGTAGAGTTGATTTACCAGCACCATTTGATCCAACTATCAACGTTGCTTTAGATTCACACAATGAGATCTCAGTCCATTGGTCACCAGTGGAAAGAAAATTTTTCCACCGAATACTTTCAAATGTGATCATTATTTAAGGTTGGCAGGAGGAATTACGAAAGTGTCTGGAGTTATTACAGTATAGCTATAACCATAGTTACCACATTGAAGTGCTACTAAGTCATGTTCTATCTCTTGTAAATGAAGTTCTGGTTTATAATCATCTGCTTCTAAGAGACCTTTGTACCTTTCGGCATCATCTCTTTCTTCAAAACATTGGACAATCTTTTTCTTTTCCTTATCAGGGACAGAGTATACTCCACCCTTCTTAGTAGTTAATATGAACATTATAATTCTGATGCCTCCATATAGAGAGATCTCATAACATTCTTAACATTAGATTTATCAACTTTAAGATCTATTTCATCTATGTAGTTGTCCAACATAGTTAAAGTGTCTTCGGTTTCCATTAATGGATCCCCAGACTCAAGTTCAACACTAAGATCTTCAACAATCTTAAGATCCCCAAGGGACATATGTTGAAGTTTCTGAACCGTATAATCGAATTTAGAATAGTCTCCTTTGTCTTCTACAATGAGTTTGACGAAGGTTCCTTTAATTTCTTCTTCAGACGGGAGAGTAACTCCACCATTATAATACAACTTATGAAAAGTGTCAAAGGGATTTCTATAGAAAGTAGTTCGTAGAGTCTCTGTATCAAAGACATGGAACCCTCTTTTTGATTTGTAGTCATTCCAATATAATTGATAGGGGTTACCAAGATAATAAACATTACCCTTATTAGATTTAGAATGGTAATGTCCTGTAAATACCTTTTTAAATTTCTTAAAGATATAAGGATCCATTCCTCTATCCATTATGTGACCAGGATGAGCCTCAAAGCCGTTAAGCTCAAGATGGCCCATACAGACAGGAGCAGTACTTTCTGTGATGCATCGTAACGTTCTCTCATAGTTATCATCACATATCCAAGGGAGAAGTAGAATATCAGTACCACCAAAATTACAGGTAGTAGGTTTATCGATGACGGTAATGTTCTTATATTCTCCCAATAATTCTGTGGGAGCATTTACTCTAAGTGTATTTTTATAATAGATGTCATGATTTCCTATAAGTGCTGTCATAGAAACATTAAGATCTCTCAAAGGATCAAACCACATATCCTTTGCCTCATCAAGAGACATGAAATTAATACTTCTACGCTTATCAAACGTATCTCCTAAGTTGATAATAGTATCAATCTTAGCCGCCTTAATAAAGGGTATAACTATCTCACCATAAAATTTCTTATAGTGATTAATAAAATGTTGGTTATCATTACGAACACCAAAGTGTTGATCCGTAATTAAGAGAACTTTCATCGTTTAGTATTCATTTCTACACGTGATTTAATTTGATTATAATCAGCACTACTATCTCCATCAACAGAGAATACATGATCGTATCCAGATTTCTCTAGAATTTTATCTTTAATATCCATCTGGCGTTTCTCCTTAGCAATACGGCGTAGGAATGCATAATAAACTATCTGCGTAAAATAAGCAAAAGGGTTTTTACTCTTTGCTGGATCAAAATTATCAATATACTGTATACAATTTTCTATGCCATCACAAACCATATCATCTTTATACATGTAGTTGATGAAGTTTGGTCTGTACGACAAGTGTGTTGCTATTTTTAAAAAGCATCCACCTATGTAATTACTGACACGAGGTTTAGCCAAACCTTTCAGTTTTGCAATCTCAACCTTTTCTTTATATTTGATAATAGCAGCAAGAAACTCCTGATTATCAACGTAGTGTTGTTTCTTTTTTGTGTTCTTGGCCATATAGGTTTGTCGCTTGTCGTAATTATACCACAAAAAATCCAGTCATGCAACTTGACAAACTAATCAATTACATGTAGACTAACCGTGTAAGGGTTCAAGGGAACAGATTAGCTACTTTTAAATAGGTCTTCTAATTTAGAACGATACTCCTCAACCTTTCCTATAAAACCAATAGACTTGTGTTTATCAGGATCTAGATTGAGCTTTGCTTTCTTAGCTGCTGCTCCATCTTCTCCATTGATAAAAGTTTCATACATGAAGATAACATCTTTACTCATAGACGAAACTGTTATAATATCTTTCTCTCGTAAAATATAAAAATCTTCATCAGATAGTTGTTGCCATTTAGCAAACCCTATCCCTCGTGCCATCTTATTCTCATCCAATGGTTTTTGAACTATATGTACTGCCACTGGGTCTTGTAAGAAAACTAATGTCTCAACTGATCCTTGACCTTCATCTTTTGTTAATACAGCCCTACCCAAGACTTCCTCGCCATTGACGAGTTTAAAGACTCCATAAAATTCTTCTTCGTGTTTTGCGTAGTTTAGTGTCATAAAGATTAAAGTTTGACTTCTATGATTTCATAATTAAATTTCTCTTCGCTATAAATTTTGACTCTTTCCATTAAATGATTCAACGTGTAGTTGTTTCCTCTATCTGTAGAAATGTCATCAGCGATATCATATAGAGTAGCCTTTGACTTGTTATCCCCCTTTCTTAGAACTCTTCCTATTGATTGTAAGTTGCGAATCCTTGATTTAGAAGGAGATGCAAAAATCACATTATGTAGATTTCTGATATTGATACCAGTAGAGAACGTTCCATAGGATGCTACTATTATAGCATCATCTGACCTTTCAGTTAGAAAACGAATCTCTTCACGATCATCAGTATCCACACCACCATGAACAAGATAGACAGGACTGTCTGTATTACTATTTATCAATTCATGCAGGGGGATTCCGTGACGTTCTACATAGTTGAAGAGCACCAGTGTGTTTCCTTTTAGATCAAGAGCGAGATTTTTAATAAAGTTATTTCTCACATCATGTTCAATAAGATAATCAATTTCATCTTGGTACCCCTCGAAGATTTGATCCTTATGTTTAAGTAGAATTATTTTTACTTTTAACTTAGCAACATAACCTTGTTTCATCAATTCATTTGTTCTAGTTACTTTAGAACATCTACCAAACACACCCTCTAACACTAACTGATTAACGTTAGCACCATCTAATGTTCCAGTAAAACCAATACGGTATTTACATCCATGCAACTTAGTCATCAACGTTGTCAAAGACTTAGCTTTGAAAAGGTGAGCCTCGTCACCTATCACAACATCGAACCTAGAAAAAAACTTGTTCGGTTCCTTGTAGATAGATTGCCAAGTGGAAATTACCACATCATGATTAGTGTATTTTTCCTGCCCTCCATATATTTTGTGGCAGTGTTTGGATGCCATCCATCCATATTCCTCAAAGTCTTTATACATCTGCTCCACCAAAGAAGTGGTAGGAACTACGATTAAGACTTTCCTATTAACATTTACATGAAAACGTACCAATGAATAAATCATCAAGGATTTCCCGCTTGCAGTTGGGGACAATAGGAGTCGTCTGTTGTATCGTAGGCATTCGTATACTGCTCGGTATTGGTAGTCCCTCATCTTTACAGGAAGAGATAAAGCTTTTACGAACTGACCCACCCCTTCAGGAGTTATCAGAGAGTTCTCCTCAATAGGGTTTCCAAAGTTTTCATCTTCTTCAAACTTATAATTATATCCTTTCTCCTTTGCCCAATCAGTTAGATAACTAACTAAACCACAATATATTTCTCCAGTGGCAGGGGAGTATAAACGTATCTTTCCATCCCACCCTTTCCAACGACGTTGCTTCTGCATATACTTTGCAGACTCTACCTCAAAGGTAAAGAAGTCTGCTAGTTCATAATTGATATGAGGTTCTGCTTCAACTTTTAAATAAACTTCATTCTTCTTACGAATAAGGAGGTCCATAAAACCATGCTACAATTGATTTTCTTACACCAGAGGTGACGGGACGTACTCTATGCCATTGATCTGCTTGGAAAAAAATAGCAGACCCCTTTTCAAGTTTAAAACTTTCAAATCTAGGATCTGTCCCTGGTTTATATAGCTCCAAATCAAACTCCCCTCCTTCATAATCCTCATTGAGGAAAAGAGACATGCTTATTTTTCTTACTTGATTTAATCTGGCATTATGTTGATCTACATGCCAGTCATAGAAACCACCTTCAGGATATATACCAAACTGAACAGGTTCAACTCCTTCTATATCTAAACCCCAATTACCATTATTACAATAGTCACATGCTTCTAATAATATATTATTAACACTCTCATCATTAATCCAAGTTACCTCAGACTTTCTTAAAACTCTACCTTTTGCTTCGGGTACTACACCAGTTTCCCACTCCATTTTATTATTATTAATTGCACGATTAATCTTTTGTAATCCTCGTGAATCAAAATTAATTATCCTATAGGGAGACCCGTACCTCATCACAAACCATTTTTAAATTTTTCCCAGTCTATTGCATTTTTAATTTGAAAGTTACGGTTATTCAACATCCGTAAAACGCTGTCAAGAAAATATAAGACCTGATCTATGTAGTCTATTTTATACTGAAGTTTTCTGACCTCTTCATCAGCACCAATAAACATTTCTAATTCTTTTTTATCTGTTAATTTTAAATCAAAAGGTAGTTCTTTATATACTGTAGCAGGTGCTTTACCTTTATAATATATCCATTTCTCTTTAACTAATCCTTTCATTTCACTTTCACGTTCTTTCTTCATCAGAGCAAACGTATTATAAGATTCCATATACCTCATATGTAATTGAGGTATTCTAATAGACTCTTCACAGTAGAGATCAGTATCAATTACACTGTCTTTCTTCCACTGCTCTTGGAGCTGTTCAAGATTCATTATATGCCTTGGTCTTTAGTTTTGTTAAAAAATTCCTTTAGTGATGATTGTACATTAGGTGGTTCAGGTTCTTTAATACCTTTTATCTTCTTCCATTTATTATGTAATGCACCCATCATCCATGACTGAGATAAACTCCTAGGACCATTCTCAAGCAGTTCTAACTCATACTTGCTAGTGGTGTAGGCTTTCATCTCCTCTCGCCAATTGGATTCTTCTTGCTCTGCCATTTGAAACTACCCACAGGTATATGAACTCTAGCACTATTTACGAGTTTTGTCAACTAGAGCAGTATTGCCCCTATAACAAACCCCTTAGCGAATGCTAGACAAAGCATTTGATAATCAGTCAAGTTAAACTT
>CEQV01026193.1_pt1 | contig 10505 bp, 18 predicted proteins | sample 530971 | NCBI WGS metagenome assembly CEQV01 (sample SAMEA2621173, study PRJEB7988) | marine metagenome | biome: marine biome (ENVO:00000447); feature: deep chlorophyll maximum layer (ENVO:xxxxxxxx); material: "saline water (ENVO:00002010), including plankton (ENVO:xxxxxxxx)" | depth 100 m
AGAGGAGCAAGAATGACTATTGAACAATTAATTGAACAACTCTCGCACATGCCCAAGGACATGCCTGTGCGAGTTACACTCCAAGAACCTGTTGATGATATAGACATCAATCAATGGGTTTATGAGGTCTACTACGAGCGTAGTAATGATTCGTCAAGCGTTCAACTATTCGTAAGTGAATGAGAATGAGTCATGATACGTACACATCGTATCGCTTATTTAATTTATTCATATTTATATGAATAAATAAATTAAATAACCAGTTTGAAAGAAAGGAGAACATTATGGTTTGGCAACCTTTACAGAAAAAAGCTAAGAGGTCAATCGTTATAAATGCACTAAACACTATGGGCATGAACATCGAGTCTACAACATCTTGGTTTGAACTAAAAGAAGTTTGCGAAAACAACGGCTTAAATGCAAACAAGATTTTGCAAGAAAGCTATAGCAAACCTATTGGGTTTACTGCACCTGCAGAACAACCTAAGAAGGCTAAATCATCAGACAACAAGGCAGTAAAAACTGCATCTGATGACAAGACGCCTACACCAACTGCAAAAGCAGATGGGGACTATATCGTATAAGACCAAAAAATGCTCAGTGCAAGAGTGTGGTTTATTCTATGCTCTTGCACAACTTATACGATTAATGGTAAACTTGTACATAGAAAGGAGAACTTATGCAAGTAACAATCGGAGAACGATTACAAGAACTAGCAATGAGGGCACAAACGCTTATCTATGCTATTGAAAAACTAGAGTCATCGCAAAGAGCAGAACTCATGAAGTCTTATGAATATAAGTACCTCATGGCTTATGCAGAGGACGTTAGAAAACGAGTGCTTAAATAAAGGAGAACACATGGCACACATGCAATTAAAAACAGTTCGAGAAAGAACTCATAAACCAAGATTTACTCAAGCAGGTCTCGACTTGATTGAGGACATAAAGAAAGTCGCACCATTCCCTGTCGCAGTGCTAGGTACTGCAGGTTGTGGTAAGACACAAGTAATGCACGAGGTAATTAAACAGTCAGGCAAGAAAGCCGAGTACGTTGGTTGCCATCCGGGATTGGACATCATTGACGTAGTTGGTGGTTGGCAATCAAAAGCCGATGAACAAGGACGTCCTATTATGACTTGGGCAGACGGTCCGTTAACGCGTGCATCAAGAGAAGGTTCGTTCTTATTAATGGACGAAATCACAAGACTAAACCAACAACACGTTGGCAGAATTATGGGGGTCACAGATGAGACTAGGATACTTACTCTTACCGAGAATGGTGGAGAAAAGATTGAGGTTCATCCTGAATTCCAGTTACTTTCCACTGCGAATCCACCATCAGCAGGATACAACGTTGTGAATCTTGACGAGGCTCTCAAGTCTAGGATGATGATTTACAAGTTCGTTACAGAGCCACTATGTGAGGAGAAACTCGCATTAGAGGACATACTTGGTGGAGACCAACAGTATGCTCAGGCATTTATGAATTGGGCAGACGACATGAGGAAAGAACCTGTTACATACATTTCTACAAGAGATTTGTGTTACTTAGCCAAACTTGTGGGTAGAGGATTTGAAGCAGTTGATGCTATCAGAATTAACCTCAGAGACAAGGTACAGGCTGACTACCAATCAGTTGTTATGACATCAGCAACTGCACACTTTACATCGTAGGAGAACAAATGAAAAAGCAATACAGAAAACCACAAGACGAGACCAAAGACCACATGAATTTCCTGCAACACGTTGCAGGGCTTAATAATGAGGTTCAGGTTGAGAATTCTAAGGGTGGCACGTACGATTCAGGTGTAAGCACCTATGGAGACGCGTGGGTTATCAAGAAACCTACGGGTAGACTGCCATTCAATGCTAACTTGCTTACGATAGGGCAAGTTAAGTTCCATCCAAAGAAGTTAGCGAAGCAGGTTAAGGCAAAGTTAGCGAAGCAACTTGCAGGAGAAGGCGACCCCATGAATCTGTCTAACAGTAGGGTTGCTTTAAAGATTTTCGATGAGGTTTATAGCATATTCGAGAATAGACGTTGCGCAAAGAAAGCTAGTGAGCATTTCCATAGACCAAAGATATGGCGAGACCACATTAAAGACGTGAAAAGCTTAGATGCAGAATCAGGGTACTTAAGGGGTGTGCACCATTTGAGAGGGAATAAGGGGGATGACTACGAACTACGCTTTGGTTGGTTCCGACAATACCTGTACCAAAACGCTACTCTTCGCGACATTAAAGACCCGATTATTGAGGATATATGCAGAAAGCATAAGGATGCAATAGCAAGGGTTAGAGACTCAGTTAATCCCACTACTAGCATACTTGCAGCATTGGAGATTGCATCTAGGTTTCATCTTGAGAAAGAGGAGAACACTGCTCCACAAGACGTAGCACCCAACGTAAGCACCGAGGATGTTGTGGCAGAGACTGTGAAAGCAGTAACGGATGCAGTAGTGCAAGAAAGCAAACAAGGCAAAGATAACGCAGAACGTATGGTTGCAGGCGTAGCTGAGATACAAGAGGATGCGACATTTCAAGATGTTGTTAATGATGAGGTTGAAAACAAAGATGCGATAGAATCTGCAGAAAAGCTGACTACAGGCAATAAGTGTGGAGCTGAGATTATAGATGATGCCGTTAACTTGTCCTTTGAGACTAGCATTAGGCTTGACTCTCAAGAGTTGGAAGGCGCGTTGGATAGGAATTCACGCAAGATTAGTGCATCAGGGCATCGCGTTTCAAGAAATGCTTGGAGGCTACCTGCTTTAGGAGACCCAAACATTTTCGTTAAGCACCCTCAGACTGCAACAGAAATGGTTATTCTTGTGGATATGTCGTCCTCTATGGGGGGCACTAGAAGCAAATTTAGTCGAATGCACAAAGCGCTAAGCGTAACTACTGCAGTAATGGACAGGTTTCCTGACACCAAAGCTTATGGGTTTACAGGTGGAATAGGGCATTCTAATAGGATTAAGGGGGTTAATGCAGTTTTGGTTCCTATTGCTCCTAATACCTATCCTGACATTTCTAAAGGTAACACACCTTTATGTGGTGCCATGAAAGGTCTTGAGGAAAGCATTGACCTAACGAATGCAAAGGTTCTCATCATTACAGACGGGGAACCTAACAACTGCTACACAGGCTTGTCAAATTCAAGGAAGGAAGCCGAGAAAAAAGCTCGTGAGTGTGTGGCATCAAGAGCAAATGCTTGGGGAAACAAAGGTATAAGGTTTGCAACCATGTACCTTCAAGATGTCAATGGGAGTTACGGCAAGGATATGAATAAGCATCCACTGCCTGTAGAACTGTCCATACAACATGACGATTACAATGAAATAACAAACCACGACATCACGCAAGTGTTGACGTTTTTCAAGGGGTAATAATGGAAAGAAAAGAACTAGATAAAATAAGTAACGCAATGGTTCAATCGTTAAAGTTAATGATAGACCAACAGACGTACACTACGGGGCAGGTTACCTCGGTTCTAATGGTATTAGCCGATAGAACTAAGGTTCCCCCTGAGATTCAAGACCATGAAGACAAGTTCTTCAAGGCACTAACTAGGTTTGGAGTAGATAGAAAAATGCTCAAGACCATGCCATACCCTGTTCTAGCGATGCTACCCGAGGACAAATCGATGTGGTCAAACTTTATAGAACATGTGGCAGAGGATACAAACGCAACTATGTACGCAGTTATTACTGAGGCTACAGGTGCATCTAAGAAATTAGTCAAGGAATATGGAGACATGAAGTCAATCCATCCTGACAATAAATCAGATTATGCACTGATAAGAGTAGGTATGAATGGGTACAAAGGTCGTTCGTTTGCTGCTCCCATACGTTACAGCATAGTCGATAGGCAAGGTAACAGGGAGAGAAGGGTAGGCGAATGGAAAGAACAAACTGGCGAATACAAACTACCATTGAATTGGGAAGGAGAACAAAATGCCGGGTAAACCAAAATTTTGCCCTGAATGTAAGGGCTATGGAGACATATACGTGCAAACAATCTCACGTTATGGAGACAAAAGAATAAAGAGCAAGACACCTATAGCAGGGATGCCTTGCGTAGATTGTAAAGGTACAGGAATGATTACGCTCAAGACTGAGAAGCAACCACAGTTTACAGTCAGTGTTCCAGAGGACGCATTGGACGAGGTGTTGGCTGAGCGTGATGAGCCTACTGTAGAGGCTAAGGCAGTAACTGATGAGGAAATGAATCTGGAAAATGATTCATTAACAGAGGAGGAAAAGCAATCAATTCCTTTGGTTGAGGGCTTTGGACTAGACGATACCGATACACAAGAGGGAGAGGAAGACCAAGAGGAAACAGTGTTCGATGAGAAATACATCGAGCCTAAGGAAGGAGAAATGCCACTATGAGTGAGGACTATGAAATATTCCCGGACGAAGTAGAGAGTTACTTGGTTTGGGAAGCACTTGCTAAGTACGCAAAAAGTCAGGCTTCTAAATCAAAACAGGATATAATGCAAAAATTTGCTAAGCATCCTGATAAGCTTGATGCAGTAAATGTGGCTGACGTAGAGATTAGGAGAGAGTACACATCTGTGGACTGGGACCCTGCGATTATCAGAACCATTGAGGATATTGATGGTGTTAGTGATGAGGATAAGGCTAAACTATTCAAGCCCCCTGCAAGACCAAAAGCAAATGGAGTTCACTTGAATTCTATCTCTAAGAAATACAAAGGGACTGTTGCTAATCGCATCGCAGATGCAAGGCGTGAGTCAGGATTGACAATTAAAATCAACCCAAATAGAGTGATACAACAACAAATTCTTGACAAGGCTCAAAGTCTTATCAAGAACACAATCGAAATAGAAGGAGAACTGTAATGGCAGATAACTTACCTATGTCGTATAACGACATGAAAGGAATTGCAAAAGACTTTGTTGAGTCAGGTCTTTTCTCGCAATTCAAGAGCCCTCAACAAGCCTTGGTTACAATCATGGCAGGACATGAGTTCGGGCTAGGACCTTTTGAAGCAATGACAAGCATTTATGTAGTGCAAGGGAAACCCTCGTTTTACTCACATAAGTTTGCTGACATGCTAAAGAGGTCGGGGAAATACAACTACAGAGTAAAAGAGCACACCGATAAGGTGTGTTCAATAGACTTTCTTGAGAAGTCTGAAAGTAATTGGGAAATTGTGGGAAATTCAACATTTACTGTTGAGGATGCACAAAAAGCTGACCTGCTTAAGAACCCAAACTTTACAAAATACCCACGAAATATGCTCTATGCAAGAGCCATGACTAATGGTGCTAAATGGTATTGTCCTGACGCATTCAATGGCACAGGTGCATACGAGCCATCTGAACTTGGTGCAGATGTAGAGTGGGCAGAGGATGGTACGCAAACTGTTGTGAATGTACCTGAACCTGAAGTTACTACCAAACCATACGTTGCTGACTCTGTTCCTACGGAACAGAGCGACACAGGTAACGCTCAGACCCATTTCAAGCAGGAATGGAAAGATGAGACCAAGATGGGAACAGAGGCAAAAGAACTTACTATCAACACGTTCACTGAATTGCAATCAGCAAATGGGAGACCTTATGCCAAGATTACTTTCTTGGATGTGTTTACAGTTGAGGGATACAAACCTAGATGGGATGAGTACAACGTATCTCCGTTCATCTTTGAGGAGCGTCCTGAAATGTATAGAGGTCTTGAGAATGGGACAAGAGTCCTTGTGAGCCTTACCTTTGAAAACAAAGGGGAGAAAAACTACCAGAACTGTGAGATTTCACGAGTTATGGAGGACGAGGTAGTAATAGAAACAGAAGATTCCGTATCAGACGTACAGGAAGAGTCGAACCTGTAAGTCACAATAGTTCTTGCGTGTGTGTAGGCGCGCACACGCAGAACGTTCAAAGAACAAACGAATAAAGAAAGAGAGAACTATGAACTGTATTATTTGTAAGAACGAAATACACGGGTATGGGCACAACCCACACCCTTTAGCAAACAAAGGAAGGTGCTGCGATACTTGCAATAGTGTTGTGCTAGGCGCAAGGCTTATTGCACTTGAAAGGTCAAAAATGCCCGACACACCTGACATTGATTCAATTCAGCTTGGGAATTGGGAAAACAGGGTGGCGTGATGAGTGATGAAAAAGAAAAGTTAGGCATGGGGGAAAGAGACGATTGGGAAGTTTACTTTCACAAGGAAGGACACCCTTTGAGATGTATCTACAAGGGGAGTACAGAAGACATGATATGGGCAATAAAAAATCCTGATGAATTTGAAGGGGAACTTTCATTAGATTCTTATGATTTGAGGTTTAAGATATGAGTGAGTTCAAACCATTGTTTGATGATTTAGACCCAAGAAAAGTAGCACAGGGCAAAGTTCCTGTGCTACCTGATAAGTCAAACAAACTATCAAGTAACTACACAATGGCAGAGTTAAACGAACTCTCAAAGTCTGCAGAGAAAGACCCTAGTGTGAGGTGGAAGGCACCCAAAGAATGTGTCTGCGAGGGAGATAAGTGGCTAGGTGGGAACTTTGCAGTAGGGCACCCTGATTTTGGGAAAGCTTTTCCATGTGCTTGTTTAATTGCTGAGACTGCAGGTAACCAGAAACAGTTTCTTTGGGAGCAGTCGGGTCTTGTGCAGGGGTCAGACATACCTATGTTTAGCACGTTTGATGGCTCTATGTATGATGATGGAGCACACGCAAAGCAAACTGTTATTGATTGGATAAACGACAAGGCTAATCCTTGGTTAATCATGACAGGTCCTCCGGGTCTAGGCAAGACACACTTAGCTAAGGCTTCGGCATCAAACCTAATCGGGATGGGCAAGTCAGTCTATTACACCACGGTTCGTCAAATCATGAGCAACAGTAGGTCATGGATTTCTCAACACAGTAGCGATAAGTGGATTAAGTACCTTGATAAAATTGAAAAAATAAACTATCTTGTGTTAGACGATTTAGGGCAAGAGTACGCTACTGATTGGAGTAGGCAGGTCTTGTTCGACATAATAGACACACGTTATGAAACCAAACTCCCAACATTTATCACTAGCAACATCAATCAATCTGAGTGGGCTAAATATCTTGGCTCAGCGTGTGCAGATAGATTACAAGACTACTCGCTATCTAAGCACGTAATCTTGCAAGGGGCTAGTGTAAGGAGAAAGGCAAACAGAAATGGATAAGTCAACTTGGAAAAAATGGGAACGTTGGTGGGCTGAAGCTATTGGTGGTCGCGAGGTAGGTGCAAAAAGAAACCCTGTTACAGGAAGGTCTGGCACTGACGGTCATGTTCCTGATGTGGAATCACACAGGTTTGCACTTGAAGTTAAGGCAGGTAAGGTTGTGTCGAGTAGGACACTTAAGGCAGTAGAACAGGCGCGAGATGCTGGCAACGCAACTAGAAAGATACCTATAGTTGCTCAAACACATAAGGTAAACAATAGCAACGCGGTTCACTTAATCACAATGGAACTAGAAACATTCCTAGAGTTAACTGCAGACATAAGAAAAGATGAAAGACGCATACAAAAAAGTCTTGATTCCTCGTTAGATGTGCCAATATAAAACATTCTGAAAAGCATAAAACCAAACTGTCCTATTGCGTAAAGGACTCATTCTAAAATAGAATTTAATTAGAACTGTTGAAAAATAGTTCTCCTTTCGGAGTATGGGGGCTTATTTGCCCCCGTGCTTCTTTACAAAATAGTAATGATGCTCCTTGCACAATCCGTCTCTGTATACTCTTAGTTTGCAGTAATTCCTTCCGTGAGGTAAACCCTTACATTCTAAAATCAAACTGATAGAACTTCTTTCTGTCCGTGCTTCTTTCTTTACACTTTGGGCAAGTCGCTATTTCTTTTTCTTCGTAACTGCTAAGAACTTCAAAAGCGTTAGTTTCGCAATCATCATTGTGGCATAGATACTCATACAGGGGCATTAGTCAGGTTGCCTCGCTACTTCTGCCATAAGAACTTCAATGTTACCTGTTACTGACCAATTAGCACTTTTAACAGTAGAACTCACAGTAAACGCTTTGCTTACCAATGAACTATCTCCACCTATTCTATTGAACTCAATAACAAGTTCTCCGATATTCAGTTTCTTTAAATCACAAGTTCCCCCACTAGATACGATGTTATCCAATATCATTGTGTTAACCCTAGTTACTGATGTAGTAAGGCTATCTAAAGGTGCAATCCAAAGTCGGTCATAAGTACCACCAGAAGTTTCTAGTAAATCACTCATGTAGTTTCCACCACTTACTCTTAGGTTTGGTTGTGTGCTTGTAGCACTTTGATATATAGACAATCCGTCTGCTTGGTTGTCCTTAATAGTTACTTTGTTTGCGTTTATATTTTCTAAATTAAGAGTCTTGCAACTGTTCCTAGAAAACGTCAGCTTTCCTATCTCAATCCTAGTTCCGTTTCCGTCTATTAATATCGCCTCGGTCTTTCCTGATGGTAGAGCAGATGGTTGTCCATTACTTGCAAATGACGTTCCTAGGTTTACGTTAGATATATTTACTTCCTCTACAGGAGTTTCATTAAGAATTACTCTAAGCGTATTGTCAGGTCCGTCTTTTCTAAACGCCATTTCTCTTTCTAAATCCTCGTTAGGTAAGTTTGATGGTGCAAGATATATACCTGCGTCCCCATTTGAGAAACTTCTCTCCTGTATAACTTCTGCCACACCTACTGCTGTACCTGTAGCACCTGCACCTACTAGCAGCGTAATTGCAAGCTGAGGACTTAATCCAAAGCTACGAAGCAAACTGTACGGACTCTTCATTATATTAAAGAACCTTCTCCACTTAGCTGACTCCCCATTTAGATATTCAATCTTTTCAAATAACCAATCCCTAAACTCTACAAGTTCTCTATAAATAGTTATCGGAGAATATAATAATGCCCTTGGAGAAGCCTTAATACCCTCATATAACGCTTTTAAGCTCCTAATGTGTATGGAGTACCCAAAAACAATTAAACTCGCAGATAAGCCAATGCTATACCAATAATATAATTGCACGAACTCTAGGTACTCTATAACCAAAGAGTAACCAATAACAAAGTATCTTGTTTCAATCGGAGATATAGTCCACCATAAGTTAACTGGATTAATAAGAGTAATAGCAAGACCTACTGCACCTATACAAACAGATAGTAGAGTTATAATTTTTAAGGTTGTGCTTCCGAATCCTTTAAGAAAAGGAACTACAAAATCTTTAAATGTTTTCCAAATTCGTTTCATCTTGCGTTTACTTCTCCTATAATTATCATACCTGCTAAACACAACCCAAGCAAAAAGGTAGAAACATATAATTTCTTCTTAGTCTTTTTTCTTAGGTCTACTTCTTTACGTTTCTTACTCATCTTATAGCTGAATCAAGAGCATCTAGTGTCTTTTCTATGTAATTCAGCTTTGTAGATGTTACGTCTAGCAATCCTCTAAGTTCAATAATCCCAGTTGCACCAGAGTTTTCCTTAACTTCTTTTACTTCAGCTTGGAGAGTTTCAATGTCTTGTTGCATTGTGGCTATATTAGTTTGCAAAGTAACATAAGTACCTATGATTGCTACTAATGTGGTTAATACGAATAATACTGAGCCGAAGGTAACATTATATTTAGTTTTACCTATTTGTACTTCCATTATTCATTCTCTAGGACTTTCATGCCTAATGCTATTATGCCACCTATGGTAGCAGTTGCTAGTTCAGGCACACCTTTTAATGCACCAATAGCTGCTAATATGCCTAGAACTACTATAGCCAAAAAAATCTGAGGTCTTAACTTACCTATCATTTCTTTGAGCCATTACCTGATAATATACCTAATCCATTTTTACCTGCTAGTGACAACCACTCTTGAGGACTAACGTGTCCATCTTCAAGAATATCAGCGAACAGTTTACCTATTCTTTCTAGTTCTTCCTTTTCATTTACATTTTTAAGTGTAGATATAAAGAATTTGATAATGTTCTTATATGGTTGTGGTATTAATGGCATTAACGATGTAAATAATTTCATCATTATCTCCTCCTATTTGGCTTCTTGCTTTTCACCGAAGACTTTCTTGTCTTTACTTTCGGCTTTTTGTACTTGTATGCTTTCCCCATTGGCATTGTCGCACTCTCCTTTGCACTGGTTTCTACTTAAAGCCAAATTTTGTAATTCAAGTTCGGCTATTCTTTGATTTCTAACTTGGACTAAAGCTAGTAAATCCTGTTTAACTTGTTCTTCAGTAGTCATTTCTCCTCCTTATGACTTAGACCCTTTTTAATATGCTCTGCATCTGACAGAGATATATCTATATCTTTTTTGATTGTATCTAATGGACCATGAACATTCAAAATTTCACTAGGATTATGATAAGGATTAAGTACGTCTGCTCTTGATAGTAATGCTTTATGCACAGCATCAAGACTGTCTGTTTCTACGTTTTTAGTATCAAAACTACCATCATCTAATTCTTTTTTTAACTTAGACCACA
>CEQV01038619.1_pt1 | contig 10490 bp, 3 predicted proteins | sample 530971 | NCBI WGS metagenome assembly CEQV01 (sample SAMEA2621173, study PRJEB7988) | marine metagenome | biome: marine biome (ENVO:00000447); feature: deep chlorophyll maximum layer (ENVO:xxxxxxxx); material: "saline water (ENVO:00002010), including plankton (ENVO:xxxxxxxx)" | depth 100 m
ACCAGATGGACCCTCTGGACCCGTTGGACCTGTGTAACCCACTCGGGTTGCAGAAGGAATAATCGAACTTGATCCGTGATATATTACCAAAAAATAATCCTTTTACCTTATGTATGCAGAATGCTTTATCATGGTAGCGGTGGTCCCGTATCAAGATCCCATTCGCAAGTAATCGAGCAGTCACAGTTACATCCACAGACTGAGTAAGTATCTCCACATGGATATTCCCGTTCGCATTTGCCGCATGGGTCGTCCTTCCACCACCAAGAACCGTCAGTAGAACAATAAGTACCATCATCCGGTGTTATACATTGACTACCGGCTACGACGTAACTCCATTCTCCTTCACTGTTCTGTTTCCATTCGTATCGTGGAACGCAGCAACCACATCTGTCATTATCGAATCTGCAACCACATGATGCTACGACCTCCCACCAATCGCTGTTTTCATTCCATATCGTAGTCGTACAACCACCTTCGATGATCGTGCCGCCCCATCCCGGTACACCCGCTTCAATTGGATTTTCTGGAGGTTGAGTCCCGTCAGTGACACTATCTTTTGGTAATCCACACAAGAATTCTCCTTGTGAGTTAATCACCATCCTAGATTCATAAGACTCATTCCCGGTACTATCATTGGTCTTTTTGGTGCAACAACACTTAGAGTCACATAAAGATATCTGCATGTTTATATTAGGAGTGCCAGCAATAGGAGGCTGAATTCCGGGATCGAATAAATAACAAGTTGACAGATTAATTTCCTCTGGTAAGGAATCAAGCATTCTTTCATAGAGCGCATTACCTGAATTTCGAAGATGATCATCAATCTCAGCCATGTCATCTGCTGTCATGCAACCTAGTCCGGGAATACAACATGTGTTCTCTGGGCATCCTTCCCATTCGTAATCGTCACCCCCAAACACATCTCTACAGAACCAATTTCCTTGCCCGGTAATCTGGTCGTATTGTATTTTGTTGACCCAGAACTCATGATCGAAGTCTGGTGGGAGGTCGCCGGGACCGACTCCGGGGTAGTACCCACTACAATTCGCTGAAATATTGTAAAGACTCCAATTAAACATCTGAATATATGGAGGGAAGTTTGGGATCCAGTTCGGCCATTCACCAACAAAGTCCTTATATGCAATGGTCCACATGTCTTCCCACCAACTATCTGCCCCTTCTGGTGGATCCGTATACCAGTAATTCTCAATATCACCCCAATTCTCAGGTCCATGAACCATAATGCTATACCATTGTACCGAACTACTTTGAACATTCGGGGCACACCTAGAACGATCAATTGGCCATGGTTCATCCCATTCCCAACCGCCAGAATTCGGGCCGCTTCGACCAAAACATCCTCCACCTTTACAAGGATTATCTTGAGAGAGGCTCCAGTTGACTGGTGGATAATAACATTCACTGTTCGGATTTAGATTAATTTTTGCTGGGCAACCCTTACCATTTGGTGGTGGATCTGTATGCCAAGGAGCAAAGTAATAGCACGAATGATTTCCTTTATGCCATCTGTTGCCCCAGTTGATTCCATACAACGGAGGATCTCCTCCATAAAAAGAATCCCACACGATGTCACCCGGATCGTCAAAATCATTGGTTGCACTAGTCAAACACTCATTCTTCGCAACTCCTTCGAAACAGAATCCGTTACCTGTGCAACAAGTTCCGCAGTTATCACAATCTTCTTCACTAATTTCATTACAACTAAGACCCGGATAGAAACATCCATTGCAATTATGATCTTGTGCGATATGACACCCAGACAATGGATTTCCATTCGCATCATTTCCACGAGATCCGCAACATGCACCGAATGGACTGGGATCTATTGGACCAGTATTACAACCTGCTTGTGCATTATCTTGGCACAATGGACAATCGCTGTTCATGTCTGGATCCATACCATATTTGTCAGGCCATTTCAATGCATCTGTTTTCCATTCCAAACGAGATACATTTGGTTTTGGATAATAATCGTTTTTCCACCGATCAAAATTTGCTCTATAAATTGGAACTCTTCGCACAGGACGTAAACCTGCTCCGGGGAAGTTTCGTGCAAGTGTTCCCACCGAACCCTTTGCGATTTTATAATATTGTTGATGATCTTGAGATGACGCAGGCTTAGGATAATCAAAATTTGTCCTATCGGTAGCACCAGTAGTGTCCATTGGATCAATGGTTTCTACATTCGCTTCATCATTAAGATTAAATACCTGATATGCCATATGCAATGCATTTCCAGATGCTCTTCTAATTTCGTCGGTGTCTATCCACCCGGTGCTGGGATTCAGCCCATCATTATTATCAACTAGTTGCGCCCATAAATTATTATAGACTGACTGCTCAGTATTAAGTCCTATGGTAGAACCAAACACAACATTACGATCATAAGTGATACATGGATTGTCTGTATTCCAAACACCACCTCGGTCCTCTGCACAAGCCTGCATTGTTTCTTCTGTAATTTTACCATTATTATAATCAGTTTGCATCAACCAAGAAGACGCAGAAGTAGATGTCCAGTATCTAATTTGATCCATATTAGTGTGACCACTACTGGAATTTCCATTTATTAAATTTTGCATATTGGTATTGTTATATACCCAATAAATATAATTCAGTTCAGATAAACTAGGAATATACCAATCAGTTTGGTTTGTTACAACTTCAGGATAGAAGGAATTGGTGATATTATTAATAACTCCCAACTCCACACCATTTAAGTCAGAAATATGCTTCACTGCGGAATTTGTTTCATGATAATTCCAAGCAATTTCGTAAGCATCCCTGAAGGCATTCGAATCATTATTAATTGTTTCTTCTTCTACCTCGAGGCCTGCTTCCTGAAAGTAAAGTTTCATTCGAGCATATGCATCTGGATCACTGTTACCACCATTTGCATCAAAGCCTCCTTCCACAAACCAAACATTGTTGTCTATGGAATGTTGATCATACATTCTTGTGTTCAATAACCCGTCAAATTCTGTTGTTTCTACCACTCTTGCGTCATGGTTACCGGCTGCATCAATCATCGGATTTAGATATGGTCCCCATGACATACCCTCTGATACTTCAGCATCAGGAATAAGATCTGTAGGAGCCATCACAAGAGCCCAAACTCTATCTATTGTTGTCTCTGATCCTCCACCGTGTCCATATATCTTTTCTGAGAAATGTTCAAAAGGTTGTTCTGGAACAATAGGATGTCCCTTCCAACCATCTGTATGTGCAGAAATTAACATATGAGAAGGATATGGATTTATGACATCATCTCCCCTGTATCCGAAAGATGACTGGAAATGTGATGATCTGGAATAGACATAAGGATATTGATCGTCTGGTGTATTTGTAGAACCTCTTGCAGCAGCAGGATTCCATTCTGCATATTCATAAGATCCTGTGCCCTTTTGGTATAATTCTCCGTTTGTTGAACAAGAATATAAATTGGGCAACCAAACATTATGTAAGAATTGGTTTCTACCAAATGCACTTCGTTGAATAGGATCAGTAGTTTCATATACAGGATCGGGGTTTGAATTAAAACTAGAAACATCATCTGCATATGCAATTGGAGTATTACTAGAATTTCCAGACACACATTCGTGAGAATATTCTAGTGGATAATTAAAATAACCACTACTAGATTCTGTAATATCACCCCACCCATCATTTCCGAATGCATCCATAGATGTTACTTTATTCGGTGTTATTTCACTAGCACCAAATGCATGGTTAGTCAGAGAATAAGTATAAACTTTGTTTGGTGTTAGGTGATTTTCAAATGGAGACCAACCAGCCTTGATTGAGTTTCTTCCCCAGTCTCCCTCTTTGGAGAATGCTCCCCAATTATATTCTCTGGGGAAACCATACTCTGCTGGTATATCATCTCTAAGAATTAAATCCTTATCCATATCTTCATCATACCACTCCTGTCCGGGGAAGAATTTGATGGTATCACGACTATGTTTTTCAATTTGTTTCTTAATTTGTCCAAATGCATTTATTTTTGCTTGTGAACCTGCTGCAAGACCTATAGTTCTATATAAATCTCTTTCTTCATACAGAAGACACCACTGTGTTTCGTTTGGATAATCTATATCAAACAACGGTGTTTTTGTTGTTTCTCCCACCAAACCAATAAAGTATCCGCCTAATTCTTCATAAAATTGTCCGGGTTTATATCTTGGGGATGCTGTGTCTGTTTGGGAGTCACCACCAGACCACATGTTTCCGGGACAATGTTGACATTCGAGACCTTCGTATTCTATACACTCAATTATTCCCGGTGGATCGCTGGTAGCACATCTCTCATTTGGTGAGAATGAACCCCCATACTCCTGAGAACAAATTTCTAATGTTATATTATCAATACATGTAAGAGAATCATTATCACCATCTCTATGACAACAAGCGCCGGGATCTCTGTCATTTGTTTCTGTTGATCCACAACAATTTATTTCAGAACATCTCAGGTTTACTCCATAAAATATTCCGCCTTGATCTTTACATTCTTCAGCAGATACTTCAGTGCATCCACCATCAGGATCACCTTCATCATAACTATATGAAGGATCACAACAAGCACCCGTTAGTTGTTCGCAACATAATCCGGGAGTCTGTTCACATGTAGTATATGAATTATGCTGCCCTCCAATTAATGCACATTCACTTACAGTAAGATTTGTACAGAAACCATCCGAACAACAAGCCTTAGGCTGCTCACATTCATCAGGACAACTAAACGAACCACATGGTAGATTTATGAAAATACCACCAACATAATCACATTTACTTTCAGAACTGCTGAAACAAGAACCATATAAGCAACAGCCTCCTTGATTTTGACAATATGGTCCTTCACTTCTGTTCTGACAAGAATCTAAACTGAACGTACCAAAAACGGAATCACAGTAACCCTCACTAACATAATCAACACAATCTTTTTCTTCTCCATCATTACTACCACTACAATAGCAACATGAACCAATACTATCCTCAGTAAACTCTAAATTATAATTGCTAGTTTGAGAGAAATCCAATATCACAGAACTATTATCTGCACTTAATCCTAAGTGAATACCAGCAGTGAAACCTGAATCATATTCAGGAACACCATCACTTGCTCCCTCTCCCTCTCTTGCTTTAAATCTAACAAAAGGAACAGAAGATCCTGTCTCACCCGCTGTTGAAGCAACTGGATAAACATGTGTTGTTCCACTAACAGTGCCTCTTATAACATTTTCATTTCCCTCTAATGATTCTCTATTAGAAGAAATTGCTGCTTGTAATTTACCACCGCATATACCTTTAGTATCCCAAGTCCATAAAGTGTTTGCTGCTCCGTGTGCAGAAGAACCTGATGAAGTTTGTTTGAATATGAAAAGAAGTTCACCCGTATTTCCAACTTTCGGATGAGTATAATCTTTTCCTCTTAGTAAGATTGTTTGATCTGTCGAACCAACAAATTCAATGTCAGGACCTAAAAGTTCAATTCCTCTAAATTCAGCACCAGTTAAGCCAACATATTGTCTAAAGATTTGGCCATGGGTAGAACCTATGACAGAATTCTTTATAACTATTGCACCATCATCAAGTTCATCAGAAGAATCTGGACCTCGGAAACCACTAGCCCCAAGAGTACTTCCATCTTCTAAATAAAACCAAATGGAATCCTGAATAACCGCAGCAGTAACACCACCAGTTGTTGCATAAGGAGCAATTAATCCGGCTCCACTAACACCCCTATATCCAGTAGTTCCTGCCGGACCCGCAGCACCCGCAGCACCCGCAGCACCAGTGGGACCAGTTGCTCCAACTGCTCCTAAAACACCCTGAGTGTCTACTATATAACTACGTCCAACTACTACCATTAATCATTAATTTCCTATATTTGGGGTAAATTCCATAATTTAGAATTTCCTGCTTCTCCAGTTCCACCAGTTACATGTTGCCCATCACAACGAATAAATCGTATAGGTCTTACATGATATGTATTCTCTGTCCTCTTCTTCTTGGCCACCTTAAACATATTTTTTCTTCCATCCGAATCGAATTTTATCGCCCATGCAACAGTCCCAGCAGAAACTCCAGTCGAGGAATCATATACTCCTTCTGCTGTGCTTCCTCTAATGTCCCTATCTCCAACATCAAATGATCCCGTTGATGTCCAATACCAATTATCAAATGGAGTTCCATTATTAGTTAGTATTTGAACATTTAAATTAAATTCAGAACCTATCATACATTTTGAAGCAATAAACGCAAGTTCATCATGACTTGGAATATACCAATCGCTTAGATTTTCAATATTTCCAGTGACACCGGAAGAAACTGTACTGGACATCAATTGAACAGCATCAGAAGCGGTTAATAAACCAGAAGTTATTCCCGGTCCAAAATCAGAAGATTTATAATAACCACTAGGATCATTTCTGTCCTGATCCAATGCATGGTTTGCACCAATCATTCGAATTGTATTATACAATCCCCAATTCCTTGTCCAATGTCCGTTGGCGCTCTGAACTGGTTTTGTTAGAATTTTTTGTGCATATCCGTTCCCGTTGGAAAATGCAAATCGGCAAGTTGTAAAGGTGTTTGATGGTATATTATTAACAGCACCATTCACCACACCATTGTGATACCAGAATCCTTCTTTGTATTGAATATAATTTTGTTTATATTCTTGACTCAGATCTGAATATGCACCTTCTTTATTATAAAGAGGACCCCAAGCACTTCCCTTATTACTCCAATGGAATTTTGAAGTTGCACTGGGGTGTTCTTGAGGATTAGTTAAAACACCACCAGTCACAGAAACTGGGTGAAGAGAAGATATAATTAGATAAGAATCTAATTTTTCACTAGATGGTGAGGAATTTGCTAAATTCGAAAGTTCCAAACACGAAAGGGATCCTGTAAATCCATATCCATGATAATCATATTTTGAATTATAATACCCACATAAATTACCACTCTCAGGACCTGTTGTTCCTCTCATTAGAGGTTGCCAATTATTTCCAGTCGCTTTAATATCTGTTCCAAAAGCGGTAGCACCAAAACATTTCGATCCTAATGGATCAAACATACCTACAATAATTCCACCAGCATAGAGATCACCTTCATGAAGATCTAAACCGTTAATTGTTGTTAAACATGTTTTTTCTTCTGTTGATTTTAAATCTGGACAGGTATTAGATATACAAGTTGTTTGGTTTCCAAGATAAGTATCTCCTGCATCGAAACAGTCAGAAGCAGAAATATTGTCATTACACTCGGTTCCTCCACAACAAGCACCAGTTCCACCAAAACAGATATCAAAACCATCTGGCGTTAAACATCTAACACCTTCTCCCATGAAATAATGTCCATCACTGTCACAATGCGATCTTGTTTTCTGTAAACAAGATCCATAACCATCACAACATGCACCATATTGATATTTCAATCCTGCTCTACAAGATGTCGTAGAGCATTTACTACCATCACCACCATACAGACTATTGAAACCGGGTTGATTACCAAGTTCAACACAATCATTCACTGTAATATTACCATGACAGTTCACCGATCCAGTAGATTCGTCCTCTACGCAGCACGCTCCTACACCGTAACAAATATTAGTGGAATTTCCGCTGTTTCCTGTATAACCACAGGTGGTTCCTTCTCCATAAAAATACCCATAACAATCTTCTCTGTAAGTAGAAAAACAATTTCCGTCACCGCCGCAACATGCACCAGTAATACCTGTTCGATTACTTCTTGAACCTCCTCTAGAATCTCTAGAAGATCTATCGGTGTTGTTGCAATTATACATCGCAGAAGTTTTTTCTGTAGAACCATCCCACATGACATAATTTCCAAGCCATAATTTTTCATACTCAGGATTATACCCAGAAGCAGGTATGGAATGGAAATTAATCACATCTGGATTCCATGTTCCACTAAAACAAGGAGTCTCATTTGCTGGGAATATCACATTCGAACTAAATCTCTCTGATGGATTATCTGTTCCGGTAATTCCGTAAAGAACTAGAGTAAATGAGGTTTGTTTTTCTTCACTAAGTTTCTCAATATCGAAACTCATTGGAACCCAACCTGTAACACCACCATTTGTATCAGTTAGATTAGTTCTGTCGATTCCTGCTCCGTGTATTCCGTGTGCGTTGACAATAAAAGTTTTCGCATCTCTTGGATCTATGATTGCTCTGAATGCAGTTAATCCTCCAATATTCCCATCTCTAACTATACCACCCGAAGGATATGTTAGTTGTTTTGTGTCTTCTGTGAAATTCTTTACTCTAAAATCTAAAAGACCTGCACCCTCATCAAATGTTGCACCACTTACACCACGAAATACACCAGTTACTCCAGACGGTGCATCGGACGCACCAGTGTATCCTACCAATTGTCCTGTTACTAAATGTTCTCCAGTTCCGCCACTATGGAACGGCGCTCCAGCAGTTACATTGATATATCCAAATCTTCCCCTATCATAACTAATTCGGATACTACCCCCAAGATCACTATTAGAATCACCATTATCAATTTGAACAGAACCGTCTCCTGTCGCTCTCAGCGAACGCAATCTAATTGTTTTATGATCTATTTTTTCTTGGAAAACGGTTGCACCCCTAAATTCCACTTGTGGTGCAAAAGTTTCTCCGCCACGTAATTCTACATACACCGATCCAGCAGGACCAATTATTTTTCCTGTGCTTGTGAATGTTTCATATGTACCATCGTGCTTTTTGAATGTGGTAACAAGATACTTGTCGGAATTTAAAGTAATACCAACAATGTTTGATCCGGTTGTCCCTGTTGGTCCTGTACCAATAGGTCCAGTAGGGCCTGTTGATCCGGTGGGTCCGGTGGGTCCGGTTGGACCAGTCGGACCCGTATTTCCGTAAACAACAAAGTAACTACTTCCTATTACCATGCACTATCCAATCACTTTTGATTGTAATGTAGCAACATCTGCTTTTAGTGTTTTTACTTGTGCTACCAGATCATCATATGTTGTACTTTCTTCTGAACTTGACGCGGTTAATTTTCCAGTTATGTTTAAATTTGTAACCGTTAAATTTTGTGGAATTGAAACTCCAACTACAGCGGAAACCTTAATAAAAGGAATTTGATTAACTGTTTTAAATTTACCACTAGAATCTTTTACTGATTCTTTTCTTACAGGATATTTAGGAAGATAAACATGTTTTACGGTTGAAGTGGCAATTTTTACACTTCTTCCTCCAACTACAGCATCTCCTATTTCAAATTTTTCATCTCCCGGATCATACTTTACTGTAATTTTATTATTTACAAGATCTAAAGACCTAACTACAGAGGATACACTCTTTGTAGAAGATAGAGTTTGACTTAATGATTTATTTGAATCTGCTAAATCAACTGGTGTATCATTTGAAAATATAATTTCATGTTCTGAACCGTATCTTTCCCCGACAAGAGAATAATAATCTGGATAATCAGAAACACTTACCGCTGAAACTTCATCTGCTCTAATATAACCATTTGCTTCCATAGTAGAAGTGTCAGTTCCTTCTGGTACATAATTCAATGATCCCACTGTACCGCTGGTTACATCTTGAGCAGCGACAGCACCACCAACAGCATAACCAATATAATTATTTACAATTGCATTATAATTTCCAAGTGTAGCGCCAGTTAAAATTGGTTTTGCAATATGTCCAACAGTAAGTGGAGCAATGTTGCTTAATAAACCTGCGGTAACAGCACTTAAGAAAAATACATCATTTCCTCCACTTGCACCAGAAAATGCAAGTTGATCGTAATGAGCCTTATTCATTGGATAGTTAATCTGCCCATACATTACGACATTAGCAATATCACCATCTGCGGATTCAATTACACCAAAAACTTCTGATGTCTCGGCAGAATTTGCAATCGAAGTTGTAAATTTACCTTCACTTGGACTTCCTACTCTTGCATCATAAAATACTACATCACCGACTGTTACTCCCATAGGATCACCAACTTCAGATTTCCAAGTTGAATCACCACCTGCACCACCAGAAAAACCACTTAGTGAAATGGGAACAATTAATCTTGCACCCACATTATTGAAATTGTTAACAGTTAAATGTCCACTAATATTTGAACTATTTGTTGTACAATCGGCCATTTCTTACTCCTAGAGATTACTATTTAAGTCTGCGTCTGCAACATAATGTAAGGAAATATTATCTAATAATACTGCACCACCACCTACGTTAATTCTCACACCATGTTTCTTTGGTGTGATCGCCATGCTGCTGGTTCCAATCGGAGATACTCTTGATTTACCATCATAACCTTTTGTTCCAGAAGTTAATCTAACATCTTTACACGCAGTTCGGTTGAATGCTTCGCCGGTTGTTCCACTTTTCGGAGAATAGAAAGTAACCGTAGGGTCATCTCGCATTTCAACTGGGAATCTATAATAATAATCTTTTGAT
>CEQV01018692.1_pt1 | contig 10456 bp, 7 predicted proteins | sample 530971 | NCBI WGS metagenome assembly CEQV01 (sample SAMEA2621173, study PRJEB7988) | marine metagenome | biome: marine biome (ENVO:00000447); feature: deep chlorophyll maximum layer (ENVO:xxxxxxxx); material: "saline water (ENVO:00002010), including plankton (ENVO:xxxxxxxx)" | depth 100 m
CATATACATCAAAACAATTTGTTTTATTGTCACCATTAATCCATAATGGATTACCAGTATATTTAACATTAGATATAGCTCCACCACCTGATGTAGTTGTGGTGTCAATGCCATCCATTTCTATTTCCATGTTTAATTTTAAATCAGGAGAATGAGGCATAGTGTACTGAATGCCAAAGCTAACTGTCCCTACATTTACAGGTATGTCTTCTAATAAATTGTCAGACATAAAACTATACATCATTGTAGCATTTGAAGTTGATGTTGTTAAAATTGTAGAGCCATTAAGAGGCATGAAGACACCAGCCCCTGTATTATTGCCATTTAATACCTCTTCAAAATCAGTTATCGGAGTACCAGTTTGATTTGAAATTTGGAGTTGGCTATTATTATCTCCAAAGTTATGATTTAAAAAAGCCATATAATATTTCATGTTTCCTGAAAAATCATAATTAATAAGACTTACAGGCAGATAAAAGAACCTATTTTGAAGTGTTAGTGGAAAAACAGGGCTTGATTCAAGGCTGTATGTTGATTCAGGTAAATTAATTTCTATTTGAGTCCCTATTGTTTTGTGGTACTGATAATTATCTATATAAAATACTGGTCTTCCTACACTACTATATGCCATTAAATTCTTCCTCCTTGATGCGACCTTTTAAATGTTACATCGCTAGTTCCTATTATATTTTTATCGTTGTTTATATTAGCTTTAATATGAGATGGATTTTCTGTTTTTGCTTTAAGAATTAACCCTCCCCATCCAAAAACTTTAACAAATTTAAATTTATTTAATTTGCCCTTAAAAGTAAGTAAGGCATTATCTTTTAAGTTTAATTTAAGTGGATTATTTATGATGATTTTATTTTTATTAGAGCTATGATTAAGGTTAAATCCCTTTTGAAGCAAAGATAAGTCGTAAATATTTCCTGTGTATTCTATAGTTATTATTTTAAAAACACCATTTATATCTAATGTTAAATCAGAATAAAATTTATCCCTTGATTCAATTCTTGCATATGCACTTGATATCTTCTCAATATCTTTAAATTTATTTTTTATTAACTGTTTTCTTTTAAGTAATGACATCATAACTCCTAGTTGTTAAGGTAAGGTTGGCTCCCAGTAAAAAGGTTGCCAAACTAAAAAACTTTCATAGTACAATTTGTAAGTGGTTGAACCTGCATATGGATCTATATGATATCTTAAAGCAGTACCATCAGGTTTTATAAATTTTAAAACTATAGGACAAATAATAACAATTTCTTCAATTTCTGGATCTACTGGTATGTAATTATAAGACAATGGAGAGAGAGTATGTAGAGTTAATAATGTTCCAATAAGTTGTTCATAATTTTCTAGTCCGAATATATACATATAATTTGCTGCATGAGGAGTATAAAAAGATGCACCATTAAAATCTCCATTTGTAATAGGAAATTCTTGAATTGGGTCTGTCTGTGTCCAGTCTTCTGCATCAACATCTATACTATGAGCCCAAATTTCAGAATATCCATTATGACCCAATAATTGAGGGGCACAAGTTATCTCAACAGTTGAAATTGTTTCAGGAATATTTACCCATATTTGACCATTTTCTCTTATAGATACTGTATACTCTGGAAGATCGTCAATAGTAGAAATATTTAAAGGTTCTTGCAACGATTCTCTTAAAATGCTTAAATCAGATTCATCTAATTTACCATCATTGTTTAAATCACAAGCATATTTCTGTCCTTCTGTAATGTATTGGTAAGGGTTAAGAATATAACTCTGCAATTCATGGATATCTTGCTCATCTGCTGCTCCTGATAGATTAAAATCACCATTTCCTTGAATTAAAACTTCATTGTTTCTTTCTAAATTATGCATCTGAATGCATTCAATATTAATAGAATTAATATCTTTTGTTATATTTGTTATCATAAAATATGGATATATTTCTTGACCATTTCTTATAACACCTGATTGAGTGTAATCTTCGCCAAAACATTTCATTCCATTAATTAATGAATCAAAACGAATTATATCTGTAACTTCTAAATATGCATACTTAATTGTAGTTTTAAATTTAATAATATTGTGTTGGTTACAATTATATGCTAATAAAAAATCTCTTAATTTTTCAGGTGTTGAATTTCCAAAGTAACTATCTCCTGTATATCCCTGTTTATATCTCGTATAATCGCTTACAAACTCTAACACAGAATCTCCTGGAGTGTTTGCATTTAAGCCATAAAAAGATTTTTTATAGCCATTAGGATATCCTCTATCACCATTACCATAAAAATCATAAGCACTAACATAAGATGTTTGAAGATGTTTATCTTCTGCATAATCTTTAGAATGTTTAACAGAAACCATAGTTTTTACATTTTCAATTTTAGTTCTGTCTAAAGAAGAGCTTATTATATCAGAAGTTTTTATCATTCCTCCACTAGAAATATCTGAATCAGAGTAGTTGTTTTTTATAAGAGCCATGCCTAAACTTAAATTAGATCTAAACAATGGTATTACAGGTGTGCTTTTAGCTATTTCTTGTATTATTTTTTTAGCCTCAATTTGTTCTGTTTGTGAAAAAGCTATACTCCAATTACCATAACTTAAATTAGAATCTACCTCTAAATAAGAAGGATGGACATTAATATTTTGATTTAATTCTGTTTCTATAATATCTTTCATAACAGCAGTAGGAGGAGATTCTAATTCAGGAGAATCAGAGCTTCCACAAATCCTGCCTTTAGTTTCTAAATAATAGTCTTTTGCAAATATGTCATCTATTTCAAATATGTGTTTCATTCCCATGTTATGAACTCTAGTTTTTAACAAAGCAGCACCTTCATAATTTAAAAATCTAAAATGAAAACCTACCATAGCTGCATTAAATCTGTTAGGGATATCCCATATAGAAGAATGTAATGGGAATTGCTCGAATATGTCATCTCCTAGGCTTTGAAGTTGAGAATCGTACATGGTTTTATAATTATTATTAACAAATTGATCATAAAAAGGATGCCCTTCTACTCCCCAAGTACCAAGAACATCTAAACCTACAATCTCAGATAAAGTACCTAGTGGAAAAGCCTCTATCTCTGCACCTTCTGCTTGCTCTTCTGATGTAGGGATATCTACAGCATATTGCCTCATTTGGAGGTATTGGTAACTTGCATCAATACCACCTCCTCCAAGACCTGTCCAATATATATGAGCATCAACTTTCCCATAAAAATAAGCAAAGCCTGATTCCTCTATCGCATTATCAACTGAAGAATCATTTAAAGTCATTAAAAGACCAAGACCTTTAGCTTCTCCTTCTGCTTGAAAACTTTGAAATGCATCAGAAAAATCTCCAACAATATCAGCAGATAAACCTGAGCCTGTTTCAGCTCCTGTATTTATTATCCATGCTGTGTCTTGCTCTCCTAAATTAAAGTTAATATTACCAGGTATTTTATTTTTAGCAATTGTTCTTATTCCATTTGAGTTTTGATAATCAATAGGACTTCCATCGTAATCTTCTAAAGATTTGAATATAGGCATTCCCATGCAACCTGGCATCATTGTTCCTTTTTTAATAGTTATACCTGAGCCTTCAAGTGTAACATCTTCTAAAAAGTGAATATGCCATTGGCTATCAGAGAAAAAATTATTCCAATCTACAGAGTCATCTGTGCCATTGTAACCAATAGAGTTAATTTCTGATTGCTCTCTTTGTGCATTCCAAGGGTAAGAAAAACCTGATCTTTGACCTGTGTTTACCCAAAAATTTTGAGATATGCCATTCCACTCAACACTAAGATTGTCATAAAAATGATTTATATCATAAGGATTTCCATTATAATACATATTTCTATCTATTAATCCTGTTACTCTATATCTAGGTAAATCTTCATATGATATTTCGTGGTAACTTAACAAATCCCAAAAGTCAATATGTATTGCTTTAAGATTTCCAGTTTCATTGTAATGTGGTAAATTTTGCTTATTATAGCCTGATATGCTATTTCCATCAAAATCTTTTGAAAATAAAATCCATGCATTAGGATTGGTAGTTAAATATTCAAGATTTTCAGAGTTATTAATTTGTAAATCTTTGGCTATTTTATATAAATAATTTGGAAGATTAGCATCAGAAGCATTAAAGCCAGGTGCTGTATCATTAACCATAGAATCATATGGATAATTTAAACCTTCATCTGAAGGATTTGAAAAATCTGTCATTGAATGCAAAAAACCTAATGGAGGTAAGCCAGATTCATCATATTCTGTAGATTGAAAGTCAAGTGCTGTTCCCCACATATGATTGAAATGATTTTCTTTAAACCTATTATTTGAATTAATATTTTTAACTGCATTTGATTGCCATGTTCTTAAATTATGCCCACTTGGATTTTCTTCTGAAGCTAAATTATTATACCACTCATAAAACAAATCATAAAGTTTTTTTGCATCAGGCAAGCATATAAACTCTACCTTTCCTGCTAAACTTTGCCCTAAATCTCTATTAATATTTCTATGTATGTGCCAATATTTATTATTGCTAGATATCTCCATAGAAGATTCTTCCCAATCTCCTGAAAATGCATTAAGAGAAAAAGTTTCGTTGTCGTTATACCTTGTAGATATATTCCTTCCATTGTAAAAACTTGATAAAGAAAACCAACCATCTTCTGTTGTCATTAAAGATTCATAGCTTGATAAACTTTTACTAGGAACTTCTGAGTATGTAGTCCAACTATTATCTATGGCATTTTGTGGTATTCCTACAGACTCCTCTGCCCAATTCATTGCTACATTAGGAGTGTTAGGGTTCCCATATTCTTCATAAGACCATGGTTGTTGATGGTTTAAAACACTAAATGTAGTTGCTGTCCTATTGAAAAGAACCTGCATTATACCCAAAGAAATAGTATTTGTAGTAGTAAGACTTTGAAATGTTGATCTTAAAAATGTTCTTGTACCATTATCTTCAGTATTTTCTGTTTCAACTTGAAGCTGTGGAAAAGATGGTGCTTCAAGGCTAATGCTAGGATCTAAATTATCATGTTCGGCAATATTTTCCATAACTTTTAAGTAAGAGCCTGAGTAAACATATAAAAGATCTGTGCTTCCTGTGTTAGTTCCTGCTGCATTAGGATTATAACCATCATTAACATCAACAACACCTCTATGAAGTGGGACTTCATATCTATCTGCAAGAGTGTATATTTTTTTTAAAGTTTCTGAATCTTGGTCTAAATCTTTATACAAAACACATGGAGCTTTATCAACTTCTCCATAAACCATTGGTATTGTTTTATTTACATCTTCATCTCTTAATGCATTCTCAGAATTTAATATCCCTATAGGAACTTTTCTATGCATTACAGATTCTGTAAGGTCTTCTAATATAATTTTAACATTATTATAATCGTGAGAAACTCTCTTGATAATAGCTGTATATACAGGTAAGCATTGTTCTAATGTTTTACATGATTGAGATTTCCAATATATTTCAACACTAATATTTAAAAAGTTTCTTGTAGAAAATAAATCACTAAACAATGTTTTACTACCATTGTTATCTATGTAGTCTATATTTGAAATTGTTAAAGTAATGTTATTTATTTTAAAGTTTCTATTTTCAATGTCAATAGATTCTTTAATAGATGGTATTTTAAGATTTAATGCTTGAAAGTTTTTAGGTTCTCCACCATCATCAATAACTTCTTCATTTTGAGATAAATAAATAGGAGGATTTGTATTTATCTTAACAACAGGATGTAAGTTGAAAGCATTACCTTGTATATCTGATTTAAATTCAGGATAATTGTCTAAATTAAGCAATAGAACCTCCTCTTCTAAGTGCTTCTTTTATTTGTGGAACTATCTCATCTTCTATAGTATCTTTACCTAAAATAGGATTATTTATAACAATACTAGCTCCACCTCCACCACCTAAACCAGTATTCATTCTATTTAAGTTTTCTATACCTACAGCTTCAGTAGCTTCTCTGCTCATAACAAATTCACCTTGCTCTGCTTCAATCATAGTTCCACCTTGAGAATGTCTTCTACCACCAACTAATCCACCATATTGGTATTTTTGAGCATCAATTGTTTTAATTTGTTGTGCTCCTGCTGCAGCCACTAAAGCAGACATAGCTATTTTAGTAAACAAACCAGCACTTTTATCTGCCCATACCTCCATTATACCAACAGCAGTATTTATAACAGTTTGAGTTCTCTTTGCTCTTTTGCTTTTTTCATTAATCTTTTCTTGTTCAGCAGCAAATTTGTCGTTGATTTTTTTAATTTCAATCTGTCTTATTCTTTCATTTCTTATGCTATTAGTAGCATCAATTGCTTCTTTTTGAGCTCGTTTTGATTGTTGCATTTCAAGGTCAGCACTTGTTTGCATAACATTAGCAAGTGCATTAGCCATTTCTACAGCATTAGCTATTTTTTGCTGATGTCTTTCCATTTCAGTATTATGTATTTCTGTATTTATATCGTTTAATTGTGCTTGTGCTTCTATTTGATTTCCCAATTCTTCGTTTATCATTTTTTCAGCAGCAGCTTTTTTTATAGCAAGTATTTGAAGTTTTTCTCCTATAGTTCCAGAGATACCATCTTCTGCATTCTTTAATTTTAGTTGAGATATATTAAGTTTAGTTTCTCTATTTAGTTCATTTAAGGCATTTGCAGTTTCTTTAAATATATCTTCTGAATTTTCAAACTCAGTATTTAAATTATTTAAATCATTCTCTATTTCATCTAATTCAAAAAAATCAAATTGTCTGTCTAGGATCTCTACAACTGCCCCAACAGCTAACATTACTGCAAGCATTTTTTTATTACTTTTTGTAAATGCAATACTTGCTTTTATTGCTTTTTTTGTTGACTTACTCATTATAACATAAGCTGTTCCAACTCCTATAACAGCAGTTCCATATTTTCTAATTGCTTCAGCATCTAAGTTTTCAGAAAGTTTAACCAAAAGTATAGTTAAAGCATTTACTACAGGAGTCAAAACTTTTCCCATTTCAACTGATATATCTTCAGTTGCAACCCTCATCATTTGTAATTTTTGTTGTGTGCTAAAAGTTTCTATCCCTAATTGTTCTACCATATTTTTTGAAACTCTTAAAACTTCTTGATTAAATGCTTCTTTTTTCTGAAGATCAGTTAATTCATCCTTTGAAACTTTAATTTTTTGAGCATATCTTTCATAAGCATCATCAGCTTTGATAACAATTCCCAAGTTATCAAGCATCAACTTAGATTGCCTTCCCATACCAGTTACTATAGAATTTATAGCATCTTTAGTATCAACACCTAATGCTTGACCTAACCTTTGTGCTGTGTCGAATAATTGAGCCATTTCCTCATCACTTTTAACAACACCAAGCATCATAGCATTATTAGCTTCTCTTAATAAATCTGCACTTGATACAGTATTGTCAGTTGCTTTCTTTAGCTTATCTAATGAATCAGCACTACCTCCAATACTTCTTACTAAACCTCTAAAACCTCTTTCTAAATCTTCTAATTTAGATGATTTTTCAACAAAAGAAATTAAAGCAGCCTGTGCTAACCCAACACCAAAAGAGTATAAAAGTAAATTAGAACGAAGTGTAGCAAAAGCACCAGTTTGTATTCTTAAATTTTTAGTTCCTCTTTTTGTAGCTTTTGTAAGTTTATCTTGAGCAGCTTTTGCCTTAGTAATAGCTTTAGTAGATTTTTTAACAGCATTTTCTTTTTTCTTTTCAGCACTTACAACTTTTTTGTCTTGAGCTAATTTTTTTTGATTTACATCTAAAACTTCTTTTATATCTCTTTTTTGCCTATTATATGCTTTAGTTATTAAAGCTAATGCTTTACTGTTGCCTTGTGATGCTTTAGTTACTACTGTCATGTTAAGACCAAGGCTTTTTAAACTGCCAGAACTTAAATCTATTCTTCCTTTAAGTCTATTAAATTCTATTATATTTTGTTTTATTGTTGCACTTGCTAGTTCTTGGTTTTGGTTATTTTTCTTCTGCGATTTTGTTAATACAACAGTAGCTTGCTTTAACTGATCAGTGCCTGCTTTTAAGTTTTTTAAAGCTTGTTCTAGTGACTTGGAGTCAGCTTTAAATTTAATTGTTAATTCTGGTTTTGCCATCCTGTTTTACCTTATTAATTTGTTTTTTCTCTAACTTTGCAAATGCATTTCTTATAACAAATGCTTTATCTACCCATAAACATGGCTGTTCACCATAGCTTCCTTTATATGCAGGGACATTAAACTTTTCGCAGTATAAGTATCTTTGTATATCTTTTTGGTCTTCTTTACTATATACTGCATTACTGCATGTAAAAAAAGGCAACTGTGCTTGTATTGATGATACAATATCAAACTCATTGCCTTTAGAATTAGACTCATTTACTTCCTCTATTATTAAATCTATAACCTCCCAAACATCTTCATCACTTTCAAACTTCCAAATTGGTCGGTTTCCATTAACTACTACAGGTATCTGAGCTTCGTAAGGATATTCCTCATACTGACATCCTTGACAAGCCTCAAACATAACATTTAAAGCTAGTCTGAGGCTTCTTCTTCCCCCAGGTTAAGTAGATCTCCTTGTATGAGTTGAAATATTTCAGTTTTATCAGCAAAGGTTAATGATTTTATAAATTTATCATCAGAACCTTTAACACCCACTCTAATAAACTTTGTCATTGTAGAGTGTACCATTTTTATTTTAACACCATCATCTGAATTATCGTAATCAACAGAATCTAATAATTCATCTCTTTCATCTACTGTAAGGTCATTTAAAACAACCTCTTTCCCTGACTTGAGTTTGATTTTCATACTGCTCCCTCTTTATTTAATTTAACATGCAACTTCTACTAAAGCATTAGAACCATCTCCAACTGCTTTAACAGAAACATCCATCATCATCACATCGCCTTCATTAAATGCAACATTAGTTAAAAATGATTTTGGAATACTTATGCCAAAAGCACCATCAGTTAAGCTAGCATCATTGTTAAGCAATGTAGCTTGTGCTGCTGTAGAACCATCTTGTGTTTGGTTGTTGAAAGATGCCATTAATGGTTCAGTATTAACATCGTATTTAACTGACACATCTAAAGTAGCTGAAAACTCACCTGCTCTTGATACAACTTCATATCCTGTGCTTGAAATACCTGAAAATGTTGCAGGATTCTCTAAAGTTAGTGAGAATGTGCTCATAACTAAATCATCAACTCCATATATTTTTCTATAAGAAGTGTCAGACCAGTTACTCATAAAGTAATTTTCACTAGCACCAAAAGAAGTATCTACTGTTGTTGAAGCATCTGATAAATCTTCTACAATTGATCCTGTTTGAAGTGTAGCAGAAAATTTAACTCTACCACCCTCTGTTCCTACATCGCCATTTAATGTTAGAGATGTAACAACACAATCTTTAAATGATAAATCTGTATCAGTTAAAGGTGATTTTATAACTACAGAAAGAAGTGTTCCTTCTTGACTAGAGTCAGTTTTACCTACAGATTGAACTCCTGCATTAGATGCAAAAGTGTATACTCCACTTGCAGAACTTTCTGTTTCTCCCATTATATTCTCTAAAAGCATATCAAGTGCAGCAGTTGTTGCTGTACCTGATACTGAAATTTCCTTTACTGATGTTTTCACATCCTGGAAAAAATCTTCTTTTTGTAAAACTCTACTGCCTGTCCTAACATCTAAAACCTGTGTTGGATTTAAAGATGGTGTTCCCACAGAATCAACATCTAAGGCATGATATGGATTTCCACCCCCTGCTTCAATTGTTCCAAAAGCATCTTGTTCAGCTATTAAAACTTGAAACTGTTTAGGTGAAAAAGCTGCTGTATTAATAGCCATTACTTACTCTCCTTTTTCTTTTTCATTTTTTTTATTTCAATTTTTTCTACAAAATCCCAAGCAGGCTTTGGAACTTTATCAACTTCCACTTGCTTGCCTGAGTTTATTTGATCTATCAAAGATGATTCATAACCTGAATACATAAAACACCAAAGTTGTTTTATAGGATTATCTTTATCTTTTAATTTTATCTTCATAAGTTTCCTTTATGCTACATTACTTAAATGCTGGCATTTCCAATCCCACTCTGTCACATAAACACCAGAATCTTCATCTGAGTTTAAAGTTGTGCTTTCAAATCTACAATTTACTGCATTACTATTATCTGCATCTGAGCCTTTATCTAAAGTCATAGTCATATTATCGTGTATTAATGCTTCTATACGAGAAACATACCTAAGTATGTGGTCAAGAGCAGTTTCTTTAACATTAACCTCTGCAAATATAAACCTTAAAGTAACAGAGTATTCTCTTAATTCAGAATTTATATTGTACTCATTTAAAACAGTTCCTGTAGGTATAAGTTGCAATGCTTGATTTACACCTTTAGGTACAGTATTTCCTTTATAAACA
>CEQV01025577.1_pt1 | contig 10408 bp, 3 predicted proteins | sample 530971 | NCBI WGS metagenome assembly CEQV01 (sample SAMEA2621173, study PRJEB7988) | marine metagenome | biome: marine biome (ENVO:00000447); feature: deep chlorophyll maximum layer (ENVO:xxxxxxxx); material: "saline water (ENVO:00002010), including plankton (ENVO:xxxxxxxx)" | depth 100 m
ACCACCCATAAATGTTTTGCCTTGCATTTTATTACCCATACCAAATGACATAACACCACCAGCAATATCACCAATTCCAGACACCATCATGTCTGTTGCTCGTTGTCTAGCGGCATCTGCAGCTCCCTTTCTCTGTTGTGCCATACCAAATAAAGTTTCTGTACGATCTTTTTCTTGAGTAAATTTCCATTGTTCACCAGCAGCTTTCTTCGCTTGTATAGCTTCTTCTCCTCTAGCGGCAGCCATTCTATTAGCTTGCTCTTGTTGTCCGATGGAAGCTGAGGCAGCGGCTATTTGTTGTTGCCCTTGATTAGCCATTTGTTGCGCTAACGCTGCTATACCAGACCCACCAGCAGCACCTTGTAATCCCTGCATGATATTTGCTTGTTGTTGTTGGTTTTGTCGTGCAACAAAATCTGCTTGTTGTGTATTTACTTCTAAATCTTCATAAGTATTTTCTAAATTAGCATAGGGATTAGTAATGTCCATACCTTCATATTCGGCTTTACGTTTTGCTAGTTCTGCATTTGCTCTTTTTTGCTCTGCTATTCTAGCTTTTCTACCTATAAATGATCCAGCAACTTTAGCTATACCACCTATTCCGCTTACTATACCACCTGCCGACGTCATCGCGCCCATCATTGCCATTGGGTCCATATTGTTTCTTTTTAATTATTAATTTATTTTATACTTATTTAATTTAATCTATAATTACACTTTTTTATCATTATTTACTACTTTCAAAGAACTCACTTCCTATTGAAAATAATTCAGCGTCTTCACCCGAAGAGTTTTCAAACCTAAACCTCGCATAATAACCTAGTAAACTACTCATATTTGCTTTTGCATTTTTTGTAAATAATATAAATTTTCCTGCTATATCAGCTATATTATAATTAGGATTAACATCACAAATTATAGAATTATTAGTCGTTTCTACAACGGGTCCAATTTCTACTATATTACCTACAGATGTTGCTTGTGGTAATGTTGCTGGGTTTGTTTGCACGTAATACGCTACATCTGCTCCTTGTACATTTGTGTATAACGCGTCTGGATTAGGTTGAACAGAAACGTTTATTATGTTTGGAAAACTTATTGATATTAGCATGTTATTCTATTATGTTTATTGTTATTGTACCGTATTCAGCAGCTGCATCACCAGCATCACTACTAACTGTTGATTTGTATGAAAAAGTATCTGTAGTACCAGCGTTAGTATCTGCTCCTGTATGTGTATATCTTACTTTATTATTATCAAAAGCACTACCGGTACCACCAAAACCACTTAATGATCCTTTCGCTGGACCTTCGCCACTAACTAATGAATATGTTTTATCACCTACATTAATATCTGGATCAAATGCTGTTAAATCAATATCTACAACATTTCCATCACCAATAGAACAATTAACCTCACCGTTATATGAATTTGGATCATCTGTTACGAAATTATCTAATGGAAAAGTTATAGTTGTATTTTCAGATCCAAATCTTTTTATAACACCTTCTATTGTAGCGGTTAAACTAGTAGTACCCATACCTTCTATTGTTGCAGAACCTATTTCTATATGATGGCCACCTTTTGAAAAACTAATAATTTGATTGGGTTTTATATTTTCTTGTTTTTTAGATAAAGTTACTATATTACCACTTATAGCAGAAACCGTTATTGTTTCATTTATATTTTCTCCCCAAGCAACAAAATTAGCACTTATATTAGTTACATTATCTAATGTTACAGCGTTATCAGTAATAGATACAACTCTTTTTTCTAAATATCTTGAATTTGTAAAATCACCATCGTCGTCAGCATCAATTTCGGGTTGTCGTGTTACATATAGTATATCACCATCACTAGCGGTAATAGCACCTTTTATTGTAAAAGGTCTAGATTGATATTCTACTTTATTAGCAGAACTTTTAAATGTTGTATCTAATGTTGCTGCTATACTTAACCCAGTACCAGTTGTATCAAAAGTTATTGTTTTACCAGCTAACTGTGTTAGTTTAAAAGTTTCTAATGCTGACGGAACATTAGCACCAAGAGAAGTGCTGCCAACAGGTGTTATTTGAACACTATACTCTTCGTCCGTGCTTATAGCCGGCACAGAAAATTCAAAACTAGCAAGACCATTAGAAGGTATCTGTAAATTACCAGAATTTGTTGAGGTAGTTGTAAATTGAGATGTTTCAAAGTTATAAGTGTTACCAGCATTATTTGTTATTTGAGCTCTATAAGTAGCACCAGCGTTACCAGAAACATTTAATCTTTGTAAACCACCAGTATTAGGAATAGTATTACCACCTCCAAAACTACCAAATGTAACGTTATTAATTATAGGATTTGCTACTGGTAAAGGAACTGGCCCTGTTACAGAACTACCGTGTATTATATCACTAGGTACTGCTGTTGTATTTGAATAATGTATTTCATGAGCTCCAGGTTGAAAATGACCGTTAGGACAACCAATAAAATTAATAGGATTATACACAACTGTAAACTCTTTAGTTGTTACCCTATTTTGATCATCATTAGTTTGAAACGTTAACTGCTCCCCACTACCTAAATTTTGTTCATCTGATATATCTATATATATTCTACCGCTATCTTCATATGGATAACTAACGACTCTAACATCATTTCCACTATATGGAAAAGTTGTAGAGCTTGCTTGAGATAATATACTACCACCACCAATTATCATACCCGGTATAATTCCAGCTGGATCACTTATAGGTATTTTAGTACTACCAGATACACTATCTGAAGTTGTTGTTGTTATATTAACATTAGTTGTTTGTAGAACAGTATAGTTAGCAGCTGCCGCTGTTGTAGAAAATTGATATGTTGGTGAGTTTAAAAAATGATGACCAACACCTGTCCAAAAAACTCTTTTTATTATAACTTCGTTTGCATTAGCTGTAACAAGTCCAGCTAATTGCCATGAAAAAGCACCTTGATTAAACATATCGTTATTTGGTGTTGACCAACCACTATTTAATATACTAGGCGCGCTTGGTACAGGTAAAGAACCTTGTACTTGGGTTGGATCATAAATATCTAAAGCATATTCTGTAAAAAACGACTGACACGGTGTTGATCTATTACCACCAGGATTATCTGGCCAAAATTGAGGTGTACATAAATCACTAGAATAATATTCTCTTATACAATGATGATATTGTACTTCTGATTCAGAATAACCATCTATATCTATTTCAAAATCAGTTTGGGTAGATGGAATAACAAAACCAGGTGACATATATATTATTACCGTAACTTCATTACTTACTGTAGCTATAAAAGAAGGATCATATGGAGCGTTGTCAACATCCATAAATCCAACAGCGTCTATACCTGTTGGTAACACACAATTGTTAACACCATTTTCGTAAACTATTTCATCGCCATCTTGTGTAATGTAAGAATATGTAGCGTTATCAGGAGCGTCACCACTAATATTAAAATTTTCTTTTTTTACAATATATCCGGGTTCTGGAATAATTTTTAAATAAAATGGACCATTAGCAGCTGTACCCACAGCTTGATATGGGGTAGTATGTTGTGTTACTGTATAATTTCCGTGCGCCATATTATTTTATTTAATGATCCGATGGATCGTCTTTAAATGTTATACTTTGTAAATACTGACAACTACCATCGTCAATAGTTGCTCCAGCGTAATAGTTAGATGCAGGTCCTATCCATCCTGGTGGTCTTCCAGGGAAATTAGGATCGTTACCGTCGTCAGTGCAACCATGTACTTGACAAGCATTATTACATTGCGATTGCGTTAACCAAGCATTACTACCTATAACTAAAGATGAATACGTATTATCTGTTGGTAATACTTCTACGCAACAATTAGGAGTACACGCTGCGGATATTGTTCCACACATCCATAAAGGTGGAGGTGTTTGTGGGCACGCTGCTTGACACGCCGCAAGTGTTGAATATTGTCCTTGTCCGTTACCAGGGTCAATACATCCTCCGGCACTGCAATCCCAAGATTGCGTTGCTACCGATCCGCATCCTGAGTTTTGACAATCTGCTAAACTAGAATACGGAGCAAGATTATAACCGGAATCAGTTGAATTAAGTTGTTCACATGTAGGCGTTGTATTTCCTGGCATAGTTTTACATATCCATTTAGGTGGTTCAGTTTGCCTGCAATTAGCTTCACAATCAGCTAGCGTACTATATTGTCCTAAACCAGTTCCTGGATCTAAACACTGTCCATCAAGACAATCATATGAAGATTGAAAAATAACAACATTAGACGCTATATCTATACCTTGCGTTGAAAATTCTTTTTCATTTAAATTATTTAAAGTTGTATTTTGACCTTTTATTCTAGCAAAATATTTACCTTCTTTATCTTTAAATTCTAAAGTATCTATAGATTGTGAATCTGTTTCTCCAGATCTTAAAAACCAACCTGATTCAGCAACATTGTTATAGTACTCTCCATCTGTTAAATTTTCTGTTATACTAGCTTTACTACCCTCGTAATTTAAAGTTCCAAAACTTTTTATACTTCCAGGAGCTTCATTTAATAAAACATCTACGTAAGGATTAGTTCTTTGGTTATAAAACGTAGCTGTATTTTGAATGCTAGTATCTATATGATGCCTATACATTTCACCGTCATTAAATGTAAAGTAAGTGTTATTTAAACTAACACCTCCATATTGTATAAAAGATTTAAAACTCGGCCAACCATTAGTTCTTTCATTAAATGTAACAGTAATATTACCATCGTAAGTATTACGCAAAGTTAAATTATAACTATCCTTTTTAACATCATAACTACCAATTATAGGTAAATTACCACTTGCAGCTTTTAAATTATCAGCAAACCAATCTTTCATACCGTGATCTGAAATAGGTACTAACCCGTCTTTTGATAGTCTTAACACAACACCTCTTTGTTTGTCTGTAAAATATGATCTAAATGATTGTGAAGCAAATGATTCTGGGTTTTTAGATATACCATAATCTCCAGAATATGGAACAGCTTGTCCTAAAACTCTATCCGTTGATACTAATTGAGGATTACCATCAGCATTAAAAACAGCATCCTTATTAGCTAATAATCTTAACACTTTATCTTCACATAATGTTACAAGATCTGTATCTCTAGCATGTAGTTTTTGTATACTACCAAATCTTGGATTTAAATCTTTTGTTATTTTCTCAGCTTGTATAAATTGATTTAAATTATTTGTACCACTAGTAGAGTTATATATTCCAGAATAAATCAATCCATTCTGTCTTCTTTCTTCTTCATATTTCTCTGCTAAAGTTGTTGATGCTTTAGGTCCCTTGTCTATTCTAACGGCGTTAAAATCATCTCTAATTCTATCTGACTCTACACCATTAGCAAAAGAATAACAATTATGCCAATCTAAATCTATCATTGTATCTGATGTGTTTATATCTAACATAAAAAACGTTGCGGGTGTTGACCAGTTTGGAAAATTTGTAGCTACCCCAGCTCCTTGATTTACTCCAGTTGAATTTATATTGTGTGTATCGTTAAAACCACCAAGAAAACTAGGTTTAATACTAGCCGTAACAGTAGTACCATTTGGTTTTGTAAACTTAAGTATATTTTTTAATAACGCTGCGTTAGGAGTGGCAAGATCAGTAAGCGCTCCAGTTGTTGGTAAACGAGTTGCCATTGGGTTTGTTGGATCACAATTTAGGGCGATTCTATTATCTGACCATTGGTTAACAGTCGCTGGAGAAACATTATAATAATTTATAACCCTTGTTACTGTTGTATTTGCTAATACATTTGATACGTTACTTAAAAGTAAACCTGTTCCATCTACAGCGATTACAGTAGTATCATATCGAAGGTTTGGATCGATATGATTCCATTGTGGTATTGTATTTTTATCATTTGTTGTTACTACTTGTCCAGGAACAATATATTCACCACTTAAATTAGCCGCGCTAGTTAATGTGACAATATCTTCATTTCCAGTAAACTCTCCCTCATCCCAACATGGAGAGCAGGGAGGCATATCTATTGGCTGTACATTTCTTAAAACAATATCGGGATTATCAGAACTTACTATAGAACCATATGGTATAAACAATTCATTTGTCGCGCCTGTTAGTTTAACTGGAAATGCTTGGTCTATTTCATGATATATATCTAAATCAACATCTTCTTTTGGTTCTGTTTCAAATATAGCGGGGTTATCACTAGCGAACATATCTGTTTCAGATTCAAAAGCTTCTAAAATTTCTATAGTAACATATTTATTTGTATGAACGTTCCAAGCCGTGTTAACATTACCATTTATATCTTTTACTTCTTGTTTTTTTCCGGTTGCAGCTAAGTTCCAAGTAGCATCTACAAGTGGTTGTTGAACACCAATCTCGTTTGAGGGGTTTGTCACACCAACTATAAGACCAGTAAGTCCATCAGCTTGTGATAAATAAAAATTACCTATTGGATTTCCTTGAGAAGCGTTTGCTAAACATTTCGTACCAGCTGCTTGATTTGTATCATCTTGTAGTAAAGCTTGAGCTTGACAAGCTGTTGCTAATTCAAGTGGAGTTGTTGCGTTCTGCATATCTGCAGTTATATCTAAAAGATTATTTTTCCACTTTGTACCAGTAGTTAAATTTTCTCCTTCTTGTTGTTCAAGCCAACTTCTACCACTATATATTGGTGAAAAAGCGCCTGGTATTGAACTATTTTCGTCAATCCATCTAGGTACTGATCCTCTTACGTCTTCATCTACCTCGCCATACTGATCAAAATATGTTAATGTATCGTCACTTTTTTCTCTGTAATAATAACCAGTATGCTCCATGTGCATATATATTCTTCTGGTTTTATTACTTCTATAATATTTACATTTAGCAGAGCCGCAATGATTATATATACCACTACCATGAACATCACCATACATTCTATCTCCATGTGATTTTGTTTTTGTTACTCTATATATATTTCCATTAGGATCTTCTTTCCATCTGAAAAAAGTACCAACTTTTATTATTTTATAATAAAAATTTTGCTGATCTTGTTGGTGTCTACCAATACTAAAACCTCTTTTACCTCCATCCTCAATACCAGTTAATCCTAATTCTAAATGACAACTTAATTCCGGGGCTTTATTCGATGGTCTAGAACCATTAATTCCATAGCCATTATCTACTCCGTATCCTGTGGCGCTACCTCTACGTAGATCATCTATAAAAAAAGCTTCATTTCTTCCAGTGTGTTTTCTCATTTTCTTTTTCCAACCCTGACTAGAGTCATACCATTGAGACTCTCTACTCCATCTAGTATTCGGATCCATGTTTCTAATAAAATACTGTCTAGCAAAGTTTGATACGACAAACTGTTTGCCTGTTAGACTTGCGTTTTTTAAAGTTATTTTATTTATAAGCGCAGTTTCTTTTACGACTTTAACAAAGAATCTCCCATCAAATTCAGGTTTCATTACTTCTTTAAATTGAGATATTTCAAATTTAAGATCGTAAGCTGTCGTTGGTTCTGGTGCTATACTTTCTATACCTTCACCGAACGAGCCACGTATAGATATAGTTGCAATTTTATTACTACCACCTTTAACTTTTATAGATTTTATTTTATACCAATCTGTTTTATTAGCTGCTGAGGCATCCATTAATCTAACACGTAATCCAGCTTCTTTTTCAAGTTGATTTTCAAATTGAGTTTCTTCCCATTTTTGTACTGTAAAATCACCATCATCTGGGGAAAAGGTATCATTTTCACAGTCACCATCACCATAACTATGTCTTTCTGTTTTTACGTAATCTGGTACGTTATTATCTATTGCTAATACTTTATATCTACCCTCTTCTAATACTGGCTCGTCACTATCATGTTCTTTTTTTAATATTAAATAACTATCTTCTTGGACTTTATTTCTATCAGCTGACGCAAAAGACATCCAAATATTACCGTCTTCAGCCTCATACCATCTATCCATTGCTAAATTATAATATTCATTAGAGGTTTCTTTAACAAAAACTTTAAATGTTTCTGCCCATTCTGGAGCTGGATTTCTAACTTGTATAGATAAACTATTATACTCAGCAGCTTGTTGTTTACCTATATTAAAAGAAGCTTTTTCATTAGTTAAGACTGGAGTTTCTCTACCATAAATATCTTTATATACAACTCCTAATTGGTAAGTTCTTAAAGATTTTATAGACTTACCTGGTTGACCTAAAACATCTATCTCAGCAAGAATACTGTCTATAGATCTTGATTTTATATATGTTTTTATATTTATATTACTACTAACGTCTTTGGGTATATTATAATTCTGTACATAATTACCGTAAATAACTCTATTACCAACAATTTCTTGTCCTAAAGCAAATCTTGGAACATTATCCCATGGTCTTAATAATTGATTAGAAGGAACAGTTGCGTATATTACTTCTGATTCTAATTCTAATCTACCTTTAGTCATAGCTGTTGGACCACCAGATCCAACGGCGTTCCATTCACTATCTGTACTTTTTATTGTTTTTACAGTATATATATTTGGAGAATTTGATTCTTTATATAATATATCTATAGACGTAACGCCTTTTGGTATACCATCAGGAACAAAATCCATTATTTTTAAAAATCTTAATTGATTTACCATTCCAATGTTATAACCTGACGAAGAATTCCATTTGAAATTTCCTGGTAAAAACGCTATCTCTGAAAATCCGGAAAAACAAGAGTATTCACCATCTTGATATTTGTATCTATACGCAAATCTAGGAAATTTAAATTCAAATAGAGCTTTTGCTTGTTCTAATGAAACAGCAAACACTTCACCTACTGTATTATTTGTAAGGTCTTCTACAAAATCAAAAAAATCAGGATCTACTCCTAATACTTTTATACGTAAACTACTACCTATTATTTCCATCAAATATCCTCTTACTTGCCAGTCACTATCAAATGCTCCACCTACGTTAATATTAATTTCATCATTAGAAAATAATAATATATCACCAACTTCATATTCTGGCATATTACCCGACATAGGTATTTCTAATACAGAATCTACATTAGGTTGTCTTACTTCAAAAACACCATTACCAATATCTACTCGAGTTGTAAGATTTACCAAATCCGTACGACCAGCAATCTCTCCTCTACCATCTATATTATTATACATTTCTAATATTGGTGGTTTTAATGGAGAACGTTTTACCATAGTTATATGCTCCTCTTGCATTGGTTTTTCAGATTGCACACTACCATCTTCAGCGCGAACCCTAAATTTAGATCTTTGATGAAAACCTGATGTTCCTTCTTTTGATCTTTGTATATTTATTTTTTTAGGTTCAGATACATTATCTGTCCAAAATAACAAATCATCTATAATATTTATCCCAGTTATAATATTAGATGGTTTAAAATTTAAAATTTTTTTACGATTATAAACAATTGTACTTACTCGCATTGCTGGGTCTACAACCCAAGGCATATATAAGCTTACGTCATCTACGAATGTTAAACTATTACTCGCTGTATTTGTAGAGTATAATTCTGTTTCAAGTAACATTATTCCATTTGAATTATAAAAAGTAACTGTATTACCTGGGGTACTATCTACATTCGCAACACCATCAGTGGCAATAGTATCCATAAATATTTTACGGGTATCAGTGTCTATAGAATCAATTTCTGATGCTCTATATGTAACCATATGAACATCTACAATAACAGGAAATACATTACCATCTTTATACTCAACAATCATATCCTTAACTATATGACCACTAGCGGCATGCGTGTATTCTTTACATGTTACAAATAAGTATATAGTATCTTCTCTACCATGTGCATAAGATCCTACTATTTCTCCTCCTTGTGGAGCCAACCTATTACTAGGTGTATCTAGTACCGTATTGTAAGCCATAATATTACCACGAGTAGACTGAACAGTACCCACAGCATCAGACTCGGATGTGGCCACCTCTATATTCATAGCTTCTCTATACTCTCCATCAGATACTAATCTCTCATCAAGATCTTTATTCATACGACCTTTGAGAAAATTATGCTTCATTTCAGGCATACGTTAGTGTTTTATTTGTTTTGATTTACCTCTTAATATTTGTGTTAATTCTTCCATTTTTAGATTGGACAATCTTAATTTAGCTTTTCTTACCTCTGCAAATCTCTCTTTTTTAAATCTTGTAACTAAATACTCTTGTACGTTAGCTTTAGTGGCTAATACAGCATGCGCTACCCATTTATACATTGCTTCTTCAGCAAACTTATGTACAACCATTTCGGAGTCTGTTCCCAAACCATCACTTATATATTTTAATATAACTGTTTTACCGCCTATGTTAGAACTAAAGTGTATTTTACCAGTATTATCATCTATGTAAAAA
>CEQV01020816.1_pt1 | contig 10405 bp, 14 predicted proteins | sample 530971 | NCBI WGS metagenome assembly CEQV01 (sample SAMEA2621173, study PRJEB7988) | marine metagenome | biome: marine biome (ENVO:00000447); feature: deep chlorophyll maximum layer (ENVO:xxxxxxxx); material: "saline water (ENVO:00002010), including plankton (ENVO:xxxxxxxx)" | depth 100 m
AAAAAACTGGCTTAAAAGCCTTATTTAATAGAAAATCGTTGAGGATTGCATATAAGCGACACACAGTCGATATTGGTATATTGTATAGTACGCAATCAAAAACGTGCAATTTGCCTTTCTGTGGGCGTTCTAAGGGCTATCCTGTGTAAATATTGCTAAAATGATACCAGAAATCCTTATCAACTTTGAAATCATTAGGTTCTCGGTCAACTACGCATTGATAACCAGTAATTATATCCTCTAATGGTCTTTGGTTCTTAATCACGTATAGCAAACTTCCTAATTTAATGCGTAATTTTAAAACTCGCATTTCTTCTATAGGTTTTTTTTTGGGGTTATCTCTATTCCATTTTTTAATATTTTTATTTTGGTTTGCAGTTTCAGTCATTAATTTATCGTAAAACTTTTCAAAATATTCATGTGAACGGTGCGGTAATCGAAAAGAGGTAAATGTTGTTTTTTTGTGCCTAAAGTCTATAACATGATAATCAGGTACATATTTAAAATCATTATTTTGTTCGCAGAGTGTTAAATAAAGAATCAAATTATGTTGAAATTTACTATTAACAAAATAATTTTTAATTATAGGTAATTTTGTTTTTGGAAAACGATTAGCATAAAACATTTCTGGAAGTTCTTTAGTTTCATATTTTTGTTCAACTCTATCAATTACACGTTCTCGGACTTGGTAGTTAAGATTAACTGGTGAAGCAACCTTAAATTCAAAACTATCAAACTGTGATGTATCTAGTAACTGATATTTATAATATTCATGCGGTTCTTCCTCGTAAACACCATCATCACTAAATGATAAACCCTTATATTTATAATCTGTAGGTTGGAGTAGTATGTCATTTGCAGTTACATAATCATTATTAACTTTATAAAACCCTGCATAGGGCAAATAAAATTGTGCTTTAGTATTATATATAGTTTTTTTAACTTCAGATTTTAATTGTTGTAAGTTTTGCAATAAAATACTTTCTTTTCTTCTCTCGTTATCTTCATCAACTCGTTTTTTTTCACTTTCAAATTTTGCTTTCTTTTTCTTCAGTGCTTCTAAATATGTTTTGTTTTTTTCTTTTTCTTTATTTTTTTTAACTTCATCTTCAATAAGAATAGGAGTTTGTTTCATTCGTTCAAACATTAAAGGAAAACCAGATGACCCACCTGCGAAACTGCTTGCATAGACTGTTACTTTTTTTGGTAAATTTCCTTTATTTAAATTTACACTATCAACAGATGTTAGAAATTTAAAACCTTTATAACCCATTAATAAACCGCTATCGTCTCTGCCATCACCAGATTGATAGATATTAAATACACAATCTTTTTCAACGTGGGTTTTTTTTGGTTTAATAGGTACAATGTTTTTAAAACCTAAATTGTTAAGTGGTCGTTCTACTGATTTAGTTTTAAAATCAGGAACAATAAATTTCATATCTTTATTTATATATTTTAATGTAAACTCATTAAGATGGTCATTATGGTTATGACTCATATAAATAAAATCAACATTATTAATTATAGTTTTCCAATTAGCAGGAGGTTGCTTAGTGTTCCACCAACCACCTGCAAAAGCAGAACCAACTATCCAAGGGTCAGTAACAAATTTAACGTCAGGCGTTTCTACTAATAAACACGCATGACTTAATAATGTTATTTTAACTGTCATTATTTATTTCCTCCAAACTTGGAAGCAAACTTATTAACTATAGTAGAAATTGTTTGCCCTTTAAAAAATGTATGATTACCTATATATCTTTTTTTCTGCCATATACCTTTGTTGTTCGGTGCAACAATTTCTGCGATATCTACAGGCAAATTGCCTACGTCTATTACTTCATTAACAGGAATATTATGGTGTGTCAGAATATACATACAGGGTATTTTTAAATCTAAATAATTATCACAAAGGCGTTGATATAATATATCTTGACCTTTAGTAATTGGTGTTCCTTTAACTTTAACTTCACCAAAAACCCACCATTTATTATTTTTTTCCATTACAAAATCTATGTCTGTAGGTGTGTAACCACCAACTTTAAGATTACTAAAATCTACTATTTGTTTCATTCTCTCTTTGTTTAAAATCATTCTTCACCTGCCATATATATAATTGCAAAACAAACGTCTATATTATTTCTGTTTCGGTAAAGTTCCTCTGCAATACCAACAACATCTTCTATATTATGTAACTCGAAAAATTCTGTTTCGTTACCATAGGCGTGAAGTTGTTTATGCATCTCGTCAGTAAGAGGTACTATATGATTATCACCTGATTTTCCTCCCATACCTAACCTGCTAGGGCTTCGCAACAAATGATGAGCGACAACATCTTGTTCCTTTTTAGTGATTAGGCAAGGTAGCGTATGAATATCAGCTAACCATTTTTTATCTTTAATTCTTTTAATTTTTGGTATTAACATCTAGCATTTTCTTCGCTTCTATAATTGCTGAACTATCACCACCAAAATATGTTTCGATAATAAAAGGTACAACTTTATCATAATATTTAGAAAACTCTGCTTGGGTCATAGAGTCATAATTAGTGCTATGAGGGTCTAACTTATAACCTTTAGAAAGCCAATGCTTTTCAATTTTACTTATGGGTACAACTTCGCAAAACCCATTAGCATTTTTAATAGCATTATGAAGTGATTTTTCTGTTGCATAGCGTTCTTGGTTATCAAATGCTAACCGCAATAAAGCACGAAATAATCTATGATGCTTCTGGTTGCGGTCATTTAATATTTTAATAGTGAGTAATTGATTTTCTTTAATTGCATCAATTACTTCCTCAGAAACGGTATCAGAAGGGAATAAACCCTTCTGACGTTTCCGCATGAATATTCTTCTACTCATAGCTAAAAAGGAATATTATCTTCATCATTGTCAATGACTTTGTTTCTGTACTTTTCATTAAAAGCAATTTCATTAGCAGACTCAGATAAATGGCGTGCTTCAGCATTACCAATAGGATTAAAACCATCATAACGAGCTAATCTAATTTCTGGTTTAGTTACTTTTATACCATCTTTATTTTCATAGCTTTTGTAATGTATCGAACCTTGAACTATAGCTTTAGTTCCTTTTTTTGCAAACTTGCTAATAAACTCAGCAGTATGTCCCCAAGCAACGCAATTATGCCAGTCTGTGTTGCTTTTCTTTTCACCTGTTGATTTATCTTTCCAAGTTTCCGTAGTTGCAAGTGAAAAAGTAGTTACTACAGAATTACCTACATTTTTAGCTTCAGGGTCGCCACCTAGATTGCCAACTAGCATTACTTTATTAATGAAACTCATTGTGGTGTACCTCTCTTATATCTATTCATTTTATTTTGCTCGTCTTCAGTAAATGTATCATTACCATCTTTATCTACATCAGCAGATAATCCAAACGTTAAGGATAAAATATATCTGGATAAATAAGTCCAAGCACCTGCAACTGCATGAGCATCACCCTTAGTTATTGGAATTGATACTGTTTGTAATAATATCCATTCTCCAGACTCATGCACTAAAGTTGGTGTCATAAATGCCTGTTTAGTACTTTCATCAAAAATATGATTAGGCTCTAGTATCATATTAATTCCGTTATTAGATAAATGAGGATAAACCGCATTAAATACCTCTGATTGGTCAGCAAACTTTGACTTGAAAAAAGGATTATCTTTGTTCTTGGTTGGATTAGACATTTCTTTTTTTGCCTTAATAAATGCTTTTATAATGTTTTTATGTTCATGGCTAAACTTCATTTGTAGTCTCCTTGTGTTTGGAAAAACGATAAATAAAATTACCGTTTTTATTTTGGTCAATTTTTAGTGTGCCTTCGTCAGATAGCACTTTTCTATAAATATGAGGTTCAATTAACTTTTTAATTTCTTTAGTAACAGATGATTCAGTTTTAGTTGCATCTATTAAAGAAAATTTAATGTTAAATAAATCTCGTAATTCAGAAGCAAAATTTACTTCAGAATTATTTAAATCAAGAACTTTTCTTGATTGGTTATCTATAATATCTGGAACTTTTAAATTATCTACTGTTGTAGAATTAACTAAGGCTTCTTGATAGTCCCAAGTTAATTTTCTTTGCTCCTCTATAAATTTATCGTCTCTATTAATGGTAATATAATTAAATTTCATATCACTTAGAGCATATACTAATAAACATTGGTCGCTATTAGTTATATCCATATGGTGTTGGCATTGAGGTTCTTTAGATGCAATATATTCATCACCAGTTAAATTTGTCTGCATACTAAATTTTATTTCGATTGGACAATAATTAATCCAACCATCAACATTAGTATGTCTGGTTTTTCTTTGTAATGTTGGGTGCGGTAATGTATCAATCTCAGGTTCATCTAATGGGTCTTGAATATGTACTTCTGGTTTAATTTTGCGTAACCAGTCTCTCATAAATGACTCCATATATGAACCTGCTTGCACAGCAAAGTTAGAAGATAAATCTTCTGGTTTTGTTAACCCTTGTTGCATATTTAAAAACTCATTTCTTCTTTTTTCATCTCGCAAATGGTACATATCAGAACCACCTATGCTTGGATATTCTTTACCATTGTAAGTAAATTTAGGTCTAATAAGCATTAAATAACCCTCCCATTACAATCACGAAAAAATAAATACTTAGGAAGAAAAACAGTAAAGTTAAACTTCCAGTTATATACGTCATTAATTTATTCATTGATTTCCTCCTGTCTTTCTTGCTGTCTTTCAAGTGTTTCTTTATTTAACCTTGCTACTGCTTCTTTATTTAATTTTGCTACTGCACAATTTAAAATGTCGTCAAATCTATTTGGGATTTTAGAACCATCAGAAAAAACATTAGACTTAAAAGTTTGAGTTTTAAAATCAACAAATGCTATCATATCGTCAGGGTCGTGTTCAGGCATACCACTGCTGATATTCACTCTATGCTTTCTTAAAATTAATTCCTGATTTTTTGAAAAATTAAAATCAGCCTGAATTAAATCTAATTTATTATCATCATAATGAATTACTTCGGAATCATCAGGATATACCGACCATTCATAAATAATTTTAGTTTTATTTTTTGCTCTCTTTTTAGGAGTTTGAGGTAAAAATAAAGATGGGAATAAATGATTTATATATTCATGTTTGCTTACTTCTTGTTTCATAACTTTTCCTTTCTTGTGTATGAGGGAGGTTTGCACCTCCCTCTGGTTAATTAATCTTCAATTTTTTCAATATGTATGTTTCTGTATTTAGTAAATCTATTCACTAATCTTTTAAGTTTGATGGCTCTTTCTTGGTTAATCAACAATTCTTCTCTATATACTTGATGGTTTTCATCTTCATTTTTTTCTTGTACTTTTGCCCAATACTGCACATCAGCTTCAGTTGTTTTTAATAATTCTTTTATTGCTTTTTCAATTAAAAATTCTTCATCTAAATTTAATGTTTCTGTTTTCATTTCGTATTCCTTTTCTCTCTTGTGTTAATCAATATAATCATTATATGTATATTACATAAAATGTAAAGAAAAAAAGTACCTTATAAAGCATTGATTTTATTACATAATTTAAAATAAATAAAATTAATTTACATTTAAAGTAATTTAGTTCATAATATAAAGGAAAGGAAAGGTTATGAACGCAACAGATATAGTTAATATAATAGGAAATGCTAGGAAAACTGCGGATTTATGCGGTGTGTCTATAACCCAAGTATATAGAATGACTTATCCTAAAGGTTATAATAATGGTTCTGGTAACCGTATTGACCCAAAGCACTTTAAAAAAATTTTAAAGTATTCTAATCAAAATAATTTAGGCATCACTAAAGATGATTTATGGTCAATGTTGCCAGAGGGAGAATAATAATGGGAGTAATGCAAAAAAGAAAAGGGGCTAGAACAGAACGTTGGGTAGTTCAACAGTTGCAATATAATGATATTGCTTGCGAACGAGTACCATTATCGGGTGCTATGCATTACCAAGGTAATGGTGGCGATATAGATATATATACAGGTGATATACATTTACAAGCAGAGGTAAAAAGCAGAAAAAAAAGTATGTGGAAAACATTAGTTAATTGGTTATCTGGCTCAGATGTTTTGATTATGAAAGAAAATAGTAAAGACCCTTATGTATTTATGAGTATGAAGATTTTTATAAAATTATTGAAAACTAGAGTTGACCTTAATGTTCAAAAACTTAAAGAAGCAGAAAGGATTTTTCAACATTTTGAAGAAGAAGGGATAAAAAGAACTAAATTATGCGGAGGTGGACAAGACCTTGAATTAAATCAGGCTAGAAAAGTAATAATAAGAACTTTAGATAAAGCTAATTGGACTCATACAGAAATTGCTAATTTATTAAATAGAGACAGGTCAACAATAAGTAAAGCATTGGGAGGTGCTAATAACAATGAGGATAAAAGTAAGGAAAATTGATTGGAGACCCGCTGATTGGTTGCGAGATACCGCAGGGTTAAAAGCTGATGTAAAAGGAGTATATATAGATATACTTAGTTTAATTTATTCAGATGGCAGGGCAATAGATAAAGATGATATTAGATTATTTTCTATGCTCGGCAATAATAAAACAGTTATTAAAAGATGCATTAATGAATTGATAACAAGAAACTTTATTGTAGAAACTGATGGAAAACTTACAAACTTTAGAGCAGAAAATGAGCTAAAAGTTGTTGAAAAAAGAATAGAAACATCAGTAGAAAATGGCAAAAAAGGAGGTAGACCAAATAGCGAAGTTAAACAAAAACAATTACTTAAAAAACCTAATACTTTAAAAAATGTAAAGCTAACTAGTAACTACCAACTAGCAACTAGCAACTATGAAGAAGATTTTAATGATTTTTGGGAAAAATATGATAAAAAAGTTCACAAGAAAAAAACTTTAGACCTTTATTTGAAAGCAAGAAAACAAGGTGTTACACAAGATAAACTTTTACAAGGAATTAAAACTCTATATCAAGGAATAGCTGAAGATAAACAAAATGGATTTAATCGAAATCCACCAAGTCCATATCAATGGTTGAAAGATGAAAGGTGGGAAGATGAAGGCAATCAAATTAAATCAGAAATATCAATTAAAGACCCTGATGCAGAATGGAGGGCAAATTTAAAATGGTACAAGGATAAAAATTACTGGAACTCTAATTGGGGTGCAAAACCAGAAACAGGACGTTGTGATGCACCAAAACATTTGTTAAGGGAATTTGGATTTGAACCTAGCAATCAAACTGCAAAAGAAAAGGTCAAGGATATTAGCAAGACAGAGACACAAGCACCAACTGATGTTAAGTAGATTACGACAGAAATTTTTTACTGGTAGCGAAAATTTACCTTATGACCCATTAGGAGTAGCATTTGGAAATAAAAAAATATCACAAGTAGAATATGATTGTGGAAGGGCGTATGAAAAATATTACACCTCAATATACGGTAAACCGCACGCAAAAAATGTTGACTTAGAGCAAATACCAAAAGCAACAAAAGATAATCCAGAACAAGAATTAAGACACAAATTAATATTACAAACTATGGACACAGTTTTAACCGATTATAGAGCAGATGTTATGAACGCTTGTGTTTATCATAATTTTCCAGAAAATTATAAACGGTTACAATTAGGACTTAGGAGGTTAATTCAAATTGAATTTACAAAAAAATAATGTTATCATTTGGGTGTGGACTCATCATTCACACCTATCTAAACCTCTAGGAGTTACACTCCCTTTTTTATTTCTCCGTCAGTAAAAAATGTAATTTCTAGAGGTATTTATGGATATAGTTGAGAAAGAATGGCAAAACAGAATAGCAAATAATTTACCGCCATATCATTCTGTTAATGACAAAGACATAGGCTTTAGATTTCAAAAACCAATAGTAAAAGATATTGGAACGCAAGCATTTCTTGATGGTGATTTTGAAACAATGGAGAGGAGTTGGCAAACTTCATCTGCATTACCAATCCAACAGATTACAACGTTAAAAAAATTACCATTAAAAATAAGTTATTCGTTACCTAAAGTAGAACATTTAATAAAACCACCAGAAGCAGAATTTATAACGTATCTTTTTTGTGATGGATTATATTTTGAAAAATTTGGTGCAAAATTAGCAATAACAATAAAAGAAAATTTACATATACATTTGATGGACGCAGACCCAACATTTGCAAAACGCATCATTAAAGAACATAATTTAAAAGCAGGGTTATCAGTAGAGCAACCAAAAGCAAATCCAGAATATTACCATAGCATAAGGTTTATTCGTTGGTATGAATACATGAAGCAAACAAAAGGCTATTCTTGTTTGTTAGATGTTGATGCATTAGCAAATAAACCTCCTAATAATTTACCTCATGTTGATGTAGGTATGAGATTAAGACCTGCACGATTAGAAGCATGGAATGTTTGCAACGCATCAGTTTGCATAGGTAAAGCTAATCAATATTGGAAAGGTGTAGCAGATTATATTTATTATTTTTATAAACAAGATAAATTAGTATGGCAAATAGACCAATTAGCATTATGGGCGGTTTGGCAGAAACAAAAAAATAAAATTCATACGTTAGGAGAATTAGAAGTATCTTATGATTACAACGATAAGGGTATAATTTGGTGTAATTCAGGCAAAAACAAATGGCAAAAAGAAGATTTAAGCAGACAAAAATACAGGGATAAATTTGATAAAATAAAACTTTTAACAAATAAAAAAGAAAAAGAGCTACATGAATTAGAACTACAAGCAAAAAAAGAATTAAAAAATTTAAACTTGCAAGAAGCAGAAAGGCTTTATCTACGATTACTGCGGAGATGTTTTGAAAACTTACCGCAAAAACCTCCCTTTACAGAAACTGTTGAAAAGCAAGAAAGAAGGGTTGAAAAAATATTGTATTTGCCTGTTGAAATATCAGCAAGAGAATTAGCATCAAGAGAATGGCTTGCTAAACAGATGAAGGGTTGGAAAGTTGTAATTGGCAATAGATGGCAGATGCAAAACTGGAACGATTTACCTTGTGGAGTTATATTATGGAAATCTGCTAATACGCAAGATGTTGGAGTTTTTGTTGATGCAATAAACTCAGGGCATTTAATCTGCTTAATGGACGAAGAATTGTTTCCAATGAGACCGCATATAGATTTATACGAACCAAGTTTAGATAAAAAATGTTTAGAATATGCAGATATGATATTTTCACACTCCGAAGAACAGAAAAAACTATACGAGCAATTAACAAAAACACCAGTAGAAGTTACTGGAAACCCTAGAAGTTTGTTAGCAACAAAAGCAAAAGGAGGAGATAGAATTGTTATTTGCACTATGGTTGGAACTCTTAATAACTTTGGTCGTACTTTTGAAAACATGGTTTTAGGAACAGTTAAAATATTAGGTGGTGTATCAGAAAAAACTTTTGATTTTTTAGCTTATCAAATAACACACGAAATAAAAGGCTATGGTTTATTGCGTCAAGCAATAGCAGAACTAAAAGATATGAACCCATTAATACGTTGTCACCCAAGTGAAGATATTTCTTTTTGGGAAGGGTATGGAGAACTTGACGATAGAACACCTTTTATGCAAAGATTAAATTCTACTAAATGCGTAGTTCATGTTTCTGGTTGCGGTACAGGTTTAGAAACAACTTTAGCAGGAATACCAACAGTTAGGCTTGGTGAAGGTGGGCATGGACTATCAGCAGAAATTGGGCAAGGTACATTTGAGAATATAAGAGAAGCTGTTTTATCTGCAAAACCCCAAAAAGTACCTTACTTTTCAGATGTTACTTTGCCTGATACCATTAAAAAATTACAAGCAAAACATAAATTTAATTGTGATTTTGATTTAGAAAAAGCCTATCAGCAAATACCATTTGAGCCATTAGAGTTTCATCAGAATAAATTTCCTAATGACCCTGAAGGAAAACTTATTGGTTGGAGAACTGTTTTATGTCAGCCTTAAAAATGCCTTCAGATAACAATTTTGAAAATGCAGTAAGTTTAGAAACCCTTGCTAAACAAGATTTAAAAAAAACAAGTTTATCAAAAAAAGGTATGGGTCGTTTATTATTTTGGGAATTAATTGAACGCACAAGAGCAATTATGCACCGCAAACTTCCTGACATATCACAATATAAAAACACAGGAAAAGGAACACTTTTGATTTGCGGAGGTGGTCCAAGTTTAGCAGATGAGTTAAAAACCATAAGAAAACTGTCAAAAAAAGCTAAAGTATTATCATGCAACAAAACGCATGATTATTTGCTTAAAAGAAAGATAAAATCAGATTATACTTGCCTATTAGACCCTAAAGAATGGGTGAAAGATTATGTTGCTAACCCCGTACGAAGAACTAGATATTTGGTTGCAGGTCAATGTCACCCTATGGTATTTGACAA
>CEQV01043960.1_pt1 | contig 10367 bp, 14 predicted proteins | sample 530971 | NCBI WGS metagenome assembly CEQV01 (sample SAMEA2621173, study PRJEB7988) | marine metagenome | biome: marine biome (ENVO:00000447); feature: deep chlorophyll maximum layer (ENVO:xxxxxxxx); material: "saline water (ENVO:00002010), including plankton (ENVO:xxxxxxxx)" | depth 100 m
TGAAATTGCTGGATATGCTAAGGGTGAGAGTGGTAGAGTAGTAGCAAGTAAAACATTACGATTACCACATGTACAAGAGTATATGATGCAACAAGTAGGGCAACACCTCACCCTTTCAAGCATATCTTCTGTGAAACGACTACGACATCTTGTTGACCATGCTCGTTCAGAGTATGTTCAGCTCGAAGCTAGTAAGGATATCTTAGATAGAGTAGGGTTCAAGCAACCTGATAAGGTTAGACATACTCTGGATGGTGATATCAGCGTCAAGATAGATTTATCTTGAGTCGCTGATACCTACTACATGGTCAAGGGGGTGTGATATAGTATATAGAGGTAGGGGGGTTTAAAAAACACATGTCCTTATAGCTAGTGGTAGTTCACAAGCAATTATAGTCAAAAAGGTTCGGTATGAGAAAAGTGCGTAGACAAATAGAACAAAATATATTTTACTGCTTGACAGGTTCAGATATGAGCTTATGTGGTTTTTGATTGAACGATAAATGATAAAAAAGAATCCATTCGTAAAGCAACCTGAACCTAAGCGTTCGAACGCTAACTTGACTTCTGTTGCTAATACTCTTAGGAAGTTGGGTAGATATAAACCAAACTCTTTAATAAGGGAAAGGAATGAAAATGATGAAGATAAAAGAAACATGGAACAACCTGAGCAAGAAAGGTAAGATTGCTTCTGTTGCTCTTATAGTTATTGCTGGATTAGTTATTTATAACTGGGTATTCTAATGCCGAAAAAAAAGAATCCTTATGCCAAGGAGCTTATGTCTGGTAAGTACAGACAGAAAAAGAAACCCTCAAAAAAAAATTATGACAGAAAAAAGTCCAAATCCAAATATTGATGTCGCTTCTGTCATACAGCATCTCAATAATTTAAAAGACCAAATAGGAAATATTACTCTCCATATTGAATGGAAGAATGGAACACAAGGGGTATATGGCAATCCTAAAACTGTAGATGAATATGCAACTGCTAGTATGATGATACAGCAGTATGCCTTGCAAACTCTTAGAGAACAAGGATTAATAGATGATACAGAAGAAATAAATTTTACTATACATTAATGTCTTTTCAATTACATACTGGTGATTCCCTTACATATCCTGATATCCTTCTTCTTAGAAAGATAGTAAAGAAAGTCCACTTTAGACATTACCCAAAAGAATTAATGACAGACCATGAAGCTGATAAATTTATTTATTCCCTAACACCTAAAATAAAAGAACAACTAATTAAAACTTTCGTAGACGGAAATTTCGAGTATAAGTAGCTAATGGTTACTTTCCATTACAAACCAGATGGAGAAGTCATAAAGAAATTTATGAAGGACACCTCTTTCTTTAGAGGAATAAGAGGACCAGTAGGTTCAGGTAAATCGGTTGCTTGTTGCATAGAAATTTTTAGGAGAGCATTACAGCAAGAAAAAAATAGTGAAGGTATAAGAAAATCAAGATGGGCAGTTATACGAAATACAAATCCACAGCTAAGAACAACAACAATTAAAACATGGCTGGATTGGTTTGATGAAAATAGCTGGGGTCCGTTTAACTGGTCAGTTCCTTATACGCATAGATTTAAAAAAGGAGAAGTAGACTTAGAAGTTATCTTCTTAGCTTTAGATAGACCAGATGATGTTAAAAAATTATTATCTTTAGAATTAACTGGGGTATGGATTAACGAAGCAAGGGAATTACCTAAAGCAATAGTAGATGCGTGTAGTATGCGTGTTGGTCGTTTCCCTTCTATGAAAGATGGAGGACCATCTTGGTTTGGAGTAATAGCAGATACCAATGCTCCTGAAGAAGACCATTGGTGGTCTATCATGTCAGGCGAAGCAAATGTACCAGATTATATTTCCCAAGAAGATAGACTAATGTTAATTAAACCTGATAACTGGAATTTTTTTATTCAGCCATCAGGAATGAAAGAAGTAAAGAACAAAGACAATCAATTAATAGGATATGAAAAAAATACTAAAGCAGAAAACTTTAAGAATCTAAATCCTGAATACTATAATAATATTATACGAGGTAAGTCTAAAGGGTGGATAGATGTTTATATAATGAATCGTTTAGGAGCTATCGAAGAAGGAAAATCTGTCTTTAACTCTTTTAACGAGGAGGTTCATTTAGCTAAAGAGGATATCCCTTTCTCACCTAAAGCTCCAGTATATATTGGAATAGATTTTGGATTAACACCTTCTGCTGTTTTTGGTCAGCGAATAGGAATGGGTGTATGGCATATAATAAAAGAATTAGTATGTCAGGATATGGGAGCAGTTAAGTTTGCTGAATTATTAAGACAAGAGATGGCAGAATATAAACGAGTAGAATTTAATATCTATGGCGACCCAGCAGGAGATTTTAGAAGTCAAACAGATGAATCAACTCCTTTTCAAATATTAAGAGGAGCTGGTATTCAAGCATTTCCAGCTCCATCAAATGATATATCTTTACGACTAGAATCAGTTAATGCTGTTCTAACAAGAATGATAGATGGTAGAAGTTCTTTCCTAGTTTCTCCTAAATGTATTAATATTAAAAAAGGTTTTCAAGGTGGGTATCATTATCGAAGACTACAAGTATCAGGAGATAGGTATGAAGATAAACCTATGAAGAATAGATATTCTCATGTAATGGACGCTTTACAATATTTATTGTTGGGAGCTGGTGAAGGTAAATCTATAGTTCAGGGTAGACAACCTATTAAACCATTTGTTATAGAACGCAATTATGATGTCTTTAATAGAAAACCTAAAATAAAAAAGAAGTCATTATGGCAAAGAATGAGGAGTGGATTATAGCTTTTACCAGCAGACCTGAGAAATCAGCATGGTTTCATTGGTGGACACATAAAGATTTTAAACACGCTTTAGCTTTTAAATATGAACCTAAACATCATTTATGGGTTTCATATAACTGGGGTAAAAATGGTGTAGACATTAGAATATTAACACCAGAAGAAATGACTTCTGCTTGTTTATATTTTAAAGAAAATCATAATGCTAAATTTTTAATAGCAGAAGCAAAGGAATTACCTACTTTTTATATTATGGAATTAACCTTTACGAATTGCGTAACAGCTATTAGACACTTAGTAGGAATAAGAAAATTAATGATAACTCCATATAGATTGTATTGTGCGTTGAAAAGTATGGGGTGTAGAGAGTATTTAGAAGATTCTAATTAGAAAGGTTAATTATGGGTGCAGTAAAAAAGAAAGTAGAAAAAGTTATGGGCAAAGGCAAATCAACTGATTCACCAGCTCCAGCAGCATCAACTACACCATCACCTGATGGTAATGTTCAAGCATCTGCGTATTCTACAAAAAGAGGAAAAAAATCTTTAATTCGAGGTTTAGCTCCTAGAGGAATGACTGGTGGAAGTGGATATAATACAAGTGGTGGTGACTTTGCAGTATTCTTAGAACAATTAATGAAAAGAAAAACATTAGGATAACTAAATGGCAGAAGATAAGTTTGCCTTTATATTAAATAAATATAAAGAAGCACATAATCTTAGAGAAAATTTTGTTCCTAAGTTTGAGGAGTGCTATGAATATACATTACCTCAGCGTGAATCATTTTATTTTGAATCACCAGCTAATAATAGAGCGGATAAAATCTATGATGAAACTGCTGTAGTAGGTGTTCAAGAGTTTGCTAGTAGATTACAGTCAGGTATGATTCCAGCATTTGCAAAATGGTTTTCTCTTAAATCAGGTACAGATATAGAAAATGATGAGCTTATGGCTGTAGATGAGCAGTTAGAACAAGTAACTGATTATGTTTTTCAAGTAATTAATAATAGTAATTTTAACCAAGAATCACACGAAGCATTTCTTGATTTAGCAATAGGCACAGCTTGTTTATTGGTAACTGAAGGAGATGAAACACAACCTATAAAATTTAACGCAGTACCTTTACCACAAATGTTATTACTATCAGGACCTGATGGTAAGATAGATTGGATATTTAGATTAAGAAATATACCTATTCATCAATTACAAATACTATATCCCAAAGCAAAACTAGATGATGAAATAATACATATGATGGCTAGAGACCCAAATAAGAAATGTGAAATAATTGAGGCAACCTATAAACATTATGGCGAAGATGAGGAAACATGGCATTATTGTGTTCTTATGAAGAAAATGAAAAAGGTTATCTATGAAGAAGAATTTAAAGGACAAGGTGGAAACCCATGGTTAGTCTTTAGATGGTCTAAAGCATCAGGAGAAGTTTATGGTAGAGGACCTGTGTTCAATGGAATATCAGCAATTAAAACTTGTAACCTTGTTATAGAAATGATTTTAGAAAATGCACAGATGGCAATATCAGGTGTATGGCAAATATCAGATGATGGTACAGTTAATCCTGATACAATAAATCTTGTACCCGGCAGTGTAATTCCTGTAGCTCCAAACTCAGATGGACTACAACCATTGAAGATGGCTGGTAATTTTAATGTAGCAGATTTAGTTCTACAAGATATGCGACACAATATTAAGAAAGCATTATACAATGAAATGCTAGGTAGACCTATGGCTAAAACACCAATGTCAGCTAGAGAAGTAGCAGAAAGACAAGCAGATTTACAACGACAAATAGGAGCTGCGTATGGCAGACTTCAAGCAGAATTTATACAACCATTAATAAAACGAGTAGTATATCTTTTAAAGAAACAAGGAAGAATACAATTACCAGTTATTGATGGTAGGGAAATTAGGGTTAAACCTGAATCTCCTTTATCTAAAGCTCAACAGCAACAAGATGTATTAAATGTTGATTCTTTCTTAGAATTAGTTATGATGCGCTTCGGACCACAGATGTTAAACATGGTAGTTAAATCAGAAGTTGCAGCAGAATACTTGGCTAAGAAATTAGGTGTTCCTCTCGAAATCTTGCGTGAACCTGAAGAAAGAGAAGCTATTGCTAATCAAATTGCTCAGATGGCTCAGCAAGGTCAAAACCCTATGGAAGGTGGAGCTGCTCCTCCCAATCAAGCTCCACCTGAAATGAGTGAGGAAATGCCAGTATAATGAAGGAAAAAAAGATAGAAGGAGTTGTAAGTATTGATGGATTCCGAAGAACAATAGAACAAGAAAAACAATTAAATCAAGAATTTGCTGGATTATTTAAAGATAAATTAGGTGATAAAGTATTAGAATATCTAAAAGCAATAACAATTAATAGCGTATCAGGACCAGAAATATCAAATGAAAAGTTGCGACACCTAGAAGGTTCAAGGTATATAGTAGGATTAATTGAATATAGAATTAAACAAGGAAGGGATAATGGCTGAAGAAGAAATTAAACAAGAACCAGTAGATGCAGAAGCAGTTGGAGAAGTTATAAAAGAATTTCAAGATGAAAAGAAAGCTGCCGAAAAACCTGAATTTGTACCTACAAAATTTTGGGATTCTGAAAAGAATGAATTAAAAATAAAAGAATTTGCAGATAGTTATGGTAATTTAGAAAAAGCATTTCACTCTAAAGTAGATGAGCTTACGCCTCATATTAAAAAACAAATTGAATCTGATATGACAAAAGATAGACCAGAAACACAAGATGGTTATGCTGTAAAACTAGATGAATCTTTTGGTGAAGTACAAATCCCAAATGATGACCCACTATTAAATTGGTGGAAAGATACCTGTTATAAATCAGGTTATAGTAATGAAATATTTAATGAGGGTGTGAATCAGTATCTAAAAACTTCTACTAATGGTGTGCCAGTATATGAAGATGAAATGGCAAAGTTAGGAGAAACAGGAAAACAAAGAGCAGAAACTGTTAATCTATGGCTAAAAGGAAACTTAGATGAAACAGAATATAATCATATGGCAGATTATCTTACAACAGCAGATGGTGTAAGAGCTGTAGAAAAAATTATGAAGAATAATAAATCAAATATTACTACTCAACAAACACCACAAGCTCCATTAGATGTTGCTGATAGTAGAAAAGAATTAGAAAAAATGATGAAAGACCCTAGATATTTTCATCCTCAACATAGAGATGAACAATTTATTAAGAAAGTAAATGAATCATTTAATAAATTATATCCTGAACAGACAGAATAAATAAATGGATAAGCTGGTCCTTATAGAATGGGTAGATGCTTTGGACCAAGAAAATGGCTGGATTTCTAAAGAAACTGCTATGAAAGCAAATGTAATGACTGTTATCTCAGTCGGATTTGTTATCAATGAAGATGCAGATATGATTACAATTATAGGTGATAAGGATAAAGACCCTGATGCCGATACAGATATTTCACGTGTAACAACAATACCAAAAGGGTGTATTAAGAATACTAGAGTATTGTGCGTTGATTGTAATTGCAATAATAATTAAAGCATAATTAACTATGCCTTTAGCTCGTCTAAAGTATGCCCTCGGATAACATACTCACAGTTTAAGATAACATAGGAAGCGAACCGAAAGGTTTATTTAACAACAACAATAACGAGGTATGTTATGAGTTCTACAATATCAACTGCTTTTATTAAGCAATTTGAAAGCGAAGTCCATATGGCTTATCAGCGTATGGGTTCAAAACTTCGTGGAACAATAAGAACAATCAATAATGTTGTCGGTAGTCAGGCTCGATTCCAAAAGACTGGTACAGGTGAAGCTGTTACTAAGTCTAGACATGGTGAAGTTCCAGTAATGGATATTTCACACAGTACTGTTGATGTAACTCTCAGCGATTACTATGCTGCAGATTATGTTGACAAATTAGACGAGCTAAAAACAAACATTGACGAACGCCAAGTAGTAGCACAAAATGCTGCGTGGGCGTTGGGCAGAAAAACTGATGAACAACTTACTACTGTTTTAGATGGTACATCTAATTCACAAGCAGTTGGTTCACCAGCAGCTGGACTTAGTCTAGCTAAAGCTCAATTAGCTTTTGAAAACTTTGGCACTAGAAATGTTCCTGATGATGGCGATAGATTCTGGGTTGTTGGACATAAACAATGGACTAATCTTTTAGACCTTACACAATTCTCTAGTTTGGACTATGTTCCAGCTAATGAATTACCATATTCTGGTGGTATGACAGCTAAAAGATGGTTAGGATTTATGTTCTACGCTTTCTCAGGATTACCTGTTGATGGTTCTTCAGATAGAAAAACATTCGCATATCACCGTTCTGCTGTCGGACACGCTATCGGTCAAGATATAGTTACGGAAATTAACTATATTCCTGAAAAGGTAGCTCACCTTACTACATCTATGATGAGTATGGGAGCTGTTATGATTGACGATAATGGCGTTGAAGAAGTAATCTGTGACGAGTAGGAGGATTTAGTATGGCTTATTCAACTGATAATCCTGTTAAAAAAATAGCACAAATGGGAGCTTCAAATGCTCTTTGGTACTATACAGATGGGGACGCAATCGGTACAATAGATGATGATAATTACTTTTTAGCTGATTATAACCTATTGACTGCTGGTGATATTATTATTGTAAATAGTGGTGGCTCTAATGCTGTAGTAGATATATTAATTGTATCTGTACAGGATGGTGGCTCTAACTGTGATACAGTAATTTTAGCGTAGTAATCTAATCACAAGGGGGAATTTTTCCCCCTTGTTTAAAAAGGAATTAATGTGGCAGTAAATAATGTAACAGTAGCTAATAGAGCAATAGTAATGATTGGAGCTAATAGAATTTCTAGTTTTTCTGATGGAAGTACAGAATCTACAGTAGCTAATGATTTATATTATGATATTTTAGATGGCGACTTAACAGCTTGTCGCTGGAGATTTGCCACAAAACAAGCACAACTTTCAGCTAATGCTACAGCTCCTACAGGTATATGGGGTCAAAGTCATTACTTACCTAATGATAATTTATACATACAAAGAATAACAGTAAGTGGGAATACTATTACTGAATACGATATATTTAACAACGAATTATATTCAGATTTACAATCAACCGATACAGTAATAGCAGATTATACATATAGACCAGCAGAAGAAGAAATGCCTAAGTATTTCTTACTAGCTTTAGAATATCATTTAGCATCAGTTTTTGCTCATGCTATTGCAAGAAATGTAGAGATGGCAAACTTATATGAACAGAAATATCAAATACAATATCGTAGAGCTAAGAACTTAGATTCAACTCAACAACCAACAAGGAAATTTGCTAACAATAGATTTGCTAAGTTTAGAGGTTCTACAATAACCAACATTTAAAATGATATGCCAATATTCAGAACAGCACAAAATACTTTTCAAGCTGGGCAGATAGACCCTCTTTTAACTTCTAGAACAGATTTACAAGGATATAAAGATGGATTAGCTACTTCTACTAACTGGTGGCATTTAGCACAGGGTGGAGTAATGAAACGACAAGGTTTTAAATACCTTGCTGAAGTAGGAGCTACTGGTAGAGTAATACCTTGGACCTTTAGCTCAGATGAAACATATGTATTAGTATTATATGCTAGTAATGTAAAAGTATATTCTACTCTTGGAACTTTAATAACTACAGTAGGAAGTTGTCCATGGACTGCTGACCAAATAAATGAAATTACTTATGCTCAATATGGCGATACTATGTTCTTTGCCCATACTGGATTTGCTACTCAAGAATTTGTAAGAACTTCTGCAACATCTTTTACAATTAGAAATTTTCATTTTGCAACTAATGATACTGGTGAATGTAATATGGATAACTCGGCTGGTACAGATGATGCTGCTACTGTGCATTGTCCTTTCTTTAAATTTAATCAATGGAATGTAACTTTAACTCCTAGTGCTATAAGTGGAACAGGTGTAACGCTTACTGCATCAGCATCTATATTTAATAGTAATCATGTTGGTTGCAGATTTTCATTAACTGACGACCCAGCAGGTGTATACCATCAAGTACAAGTAACTGGATATAGTTCAGCAACTCAAGTAACTGTAACTGTAAGAGAAACTTTAGATTCAACTGCTGCAACAGTGCATTGGAAAGAACAAACATTTAATGATGTAAGAGGATATCCTCAAGCCGTTGCTATCTTTGATGATAGATTATATTTTGCTGGTAGTACAAGTAGACCATCAGGAATTATGGCATCAAAAATTGGAGAGTATTTTAATTTTGATATAGATAATGCAAGTGCAGATGATGCAATAGATGTAACTTTAGGTTCAGATAAAGTAGATGAAATACGCTATATGCAACAAGGAAGAAACTTACAAATATTTACTGATGGTGGAGAATATTATTTAAGACCTGAATCTACTGGTGGTATAGGTCCAACTAACATAGCTTTTAAAAGACAAACTACTTTTGGTATAAAAAAAATAAGACCACAACAATTAGATGCAGCTACATACTTTATACAACGAAGTGGTACTGTAGCTAGAGAATATATTTATGATGATATTCAAGATGGCTATTCTTCTAATGGAATTTCTTTTTTAACAGATGTAATTAATCAACCTACAGAAACAGGAATAATAATGGGAACAACCGAAAGACCTGAACAATTTTGGATATTAGTAAATACTGATGGTTCTATAGCTGCTTTCCATACTTTGCGAAGTGATAAAGTACAAGGGTGGAGTAAATGGACTACATCTAATGGAGCTGGATTTGTTTCTATGACTTCAGTAGTCAATGATATATTTACAGTAACTTCTCGTACTATTAATAGTTCAACAAAATATTATTTAGAGAAGATGGATTTAACAGATTCTAAACCTCTTGATTGTTATATTGATGGAACAATATATCCATACGGAACTCCTTTAGTTAATGGAGCAAGTCAAACAGGAAATAGTTTAATTATAGATGGATTAACGCATACTGTAAAAGTAGGAGATGAATTTACTGTTGCTGGAATATCAGGAACTTATACTGTGTCAGGTGTAACTACATTAAGTGGAGCAAATCAAACTTTAAATTTAACTACTAATCTTGCATCTTCACCAGCAGATAATGCTGCTTTAACCTTTACTAAAGGTCATATGTGGACAGTAGGAACACATTTAACCAGTCAATCTGGTATATCTGCTATAAGTGGAAATGAATATTTAGGAGAATTTACAGTAGACAGTAATGATAGAATTACTTTAGATGTACCTGTAAGCTCTATGTCTTGTGGTTTTAAATATGATTCTGTTTTAAAAACTATGCCAATAGATGTAGCTATACAAGGACAACCATTAACTGCTAGATATAAAAGAATAGTGCGTTGTATTCTTGATGTTCAAGATGCTATTGATGTAGATATAGAGGGTCAGGATTTAAAAGTGAGACAAGTAACAGGAAGTATAGGAAGTGGAAGCTTAACAAGAACAGCAGTAAATGGTAAACATGAATTTTATTTGA
>CEQV01044057.1_pt1 | contig 10328 bp, 2 predicted proteins | sample 530971 | NCBI WGS metagenome assembly CEQV01 (sample SAMEA2621173, study PRJEB7988) | marine metagenome | biome: marine biome (ENVO:00000447); feature: deep chlorophyll maximum layer (ENVO:xxxxxxxx); material: "saline water (ENVO:00002010), including plankton (ENVO:xxxxxxxx)" | depth 100 m
CCAAAGACAGGAAACTGGTCTTATAGTATAAGTTGGGTTTATGAACTAGACGATCCTTATACTACATTTAGTAGTAGCTTTTTCAACAGTAGTTTTGTTGACAATCTACATACTCCAGAAGATCCATCAAAATCTACCATAGAACTAAGTAGAACATCTCCGGGGCAACACTTCTAATGCAATTCTTAAGTAAATCACAAAATAAAAATTTGCCCACTTCGGCAAATTCGCTAAAAGTTGATTATCCATTAACAGATGCTGTAATTCAGCAAACGTTTTTGGGTGCTTCAATCATGGACTTCAGTGTCAACTTAGGTCTTAATGGCTCTCTTTCTAATCTTTCTATTAGATTAGTAGAGGATGATTTAAACTATGGAACATCTCTAAGAAAGAACAAAGTTAGAGATGCTGTTACTGAAGGCTACCATCCTTGGAATAGATATGCATGGCCTGAAGAGTTGACACTAGATTCAGAATTGTCTGTGCCTTGGCGAGGAGATTTTGGCAAGGGGTTATATCCAAATTATGGAGTTCTTCCAGAGGGTTCAGATTTAACAGGGTCTAAATTAGATACAGAAACTGCAAAAGGAGATATCTTCTATCCACCACAAGTAGGATCTCCTGTATTTTTTCAATACTTCATGCCGGGAGATTTAACAGAAGAATGTGTGGAAATAGAGACAAGAAATTCTGAAGAGCTTGTGCTTGCAGATACGTTCGGTGATTGTACTGATCCTAATGGTGCCATTGTTTATTTAGAGAAAAAAGATACACTTGGAGACCCTATAACTAATGAACAAGACTGCGATTCCAACCGTGGCATTTGGAATGCTTCAACTAGTAAATGTGAAGTAAAAGCTACAAAAAGCGATTGTACTTCTCCAAACAATTGGGTTGAATACAGCCTTGCAGATGAGGGATGCATACCTTCTTTTGAATTTAACGGTATATTCAAAAAGTTTGAAAGAAGCCAAGGATCTTCTGGCTCTACTTACACAGTTGAAGTAATTGACCCTAGACTCATTCTTGAAAATATGACAGTTCTTCTAAAAGACATATCTAGCAAGACTGCTCCAGCAGATGTACACAAAATAGATGATTCAAGTCGAACTCTGGAAAGAGGCTTCAATGGTATGTCCAATGTATTAAATGTTTTTGGTTACTATGAAGCTGTTGGTTTTGGAAATTCTCATGTCAATGAAAACGGAATGATATGGTATGACCCATTAGAAAAAACAGAAAATCTTAAAACCGAATATGGAGAAAATGGCTGGGGAATACTAGGCGCTCTTGACACAATGTTAAATTCTCATAAATGGAGAGATGGCGGTACAGATCGTTTTGATAGACCTGCTTTAATATCAGATTATATTGAAAATGGAGAACCTTTCGGAGGGCCTCCATACTATGGAATAGACTACAGAACAAACCAGTTTATGTTTGCCCCTCTTGCAGAAAGAAACCTTAGCTTTTTTCCATCATACCAAGGGGTGGGCAAAGTTGGTTCTTATAGGTACAAAGTAGATTTGTTTGAATTGGCAAATCTGTCTGAAGATTATAATCCGGGAACCGCAGGATACTGTAAAGAAAGATCAAGCGGAAACACCGTCGATATAGAGCAGTATGTATGTGTACAAGACGCATTAAATTACGAGTGGGTTCCACCTGCTTCAGGAGGAGTATTACCCTATGATTTCAGAATCAATGCAGACAAAATGACGCTTCTATCTCTAATAGAACAAGTATGCGAAGCTGCTGGTGTAGACTTTTACGTTTCTCTGGAAAAACCTAAAAGATACTTTCATCCAAATACAGACTTTTTAGCAAGAGAACAAGACTATGCGGGTGTAATAAAAGTAATTCCAATATACAGAGACAAGGCAATAGTTGAACCAGCCTTTAGCCTGTCGAAAAAATCTGAAAATAAGAATTACTTGTCTTTAGCTATTGATATGGCGACTGACAAAGAAGAACCCAACGGGCCTTTTACTAAACCTTTGGATGGTCATCCAAACAAAAGACAGTCTGTTTTGTCTTCTGCTGAATTAGGATATGAATATGCAAATCCTGTTACCGGCTCAATTTTATATGGAGGCAAAAGAACAAGAATAGCAGGCGTAACACCTCAAGGAGACCGTCTAAAATGCTTCAGAAGTCAATCATGGAGTGGCGGAACAACTGGCGCTTTTGCCGGTACAATTACTGACCAGCATTATGAATATTTGCCAAACATAGAGCTTGATGGCGTTGTGTTGTCAAACCAAACAACTATTGTTGATACATTTGATGAGCTAGATGGAGATTTAGTACAAAACAATTCGACAACTTCAAATGCTCCAGATGGTTATACTTGGAATGATTATGGATATGAATTTAGTACTTCAGGGTACTGTTCAGACTCTTCTTTTAGTAATAAGACGGCATGTACAGAAGCCGGAGAGACTTGGACTGATGCAGGTCATAAATTAGACATAGAGCTATACAATGATTATGACTATAAACAAACGGGTCCTCAATATAGTAACGATAACTTTTTTCCATTTTTTCTGCCTGACGACTTCAGAAACACCACTACTAATTTTTTTGATCCTGAGCAGTTAAACAGAGTCAATTCAAAAACAATTGGAACCCTTATTGCTACAACTGGCAGTTGTACTAGTCCGTCATTTACAGACGAAGCAAATTGTGTTCTACACGGCGATTGCGAATTCGATGGAACTGTTACGCCTGATCTCCCTGATTATGAATGTGAAGGCTATTCAGGATCTTGGACTCGATACGTTTGGACTGGTATAGATCAAGATAAAAGATCTGGTTATTTAGATATTTATCCTTGCTGGGGTTTTGAAGAAGATGTCGATTCTTCACAGCTAAATGGTTACTCTACTGTGTTTGATGATGTCATCGACTCAAAAGTAAGAAAAAGACCAATAAAAGGTATGTTTTGGGATGATGATCCATACAGAGATTTTCATCCTACCGATGGAATATTTAGTGTATTTGAATTTTATAATCCCGGACTTGGAATTTGCATTGACGAAAATTGCAGCTTTCCTCAAGGCGCTACATTTGTTAAACAGTGCCTTAACAGAGATGGGACTATAAATGAAGGATACAATCCAAGCGATCCAAACCCAGTTTGCGAAGATGATAACAAAGGCGATTGTTATAACCCTGATGGAAACGTGGTTGTTTTAGCTGGAAATCAAGGAGCAAATAAAAAGGAAGAATGTGAGGGTCAAGGTCCTGCAATAACCGGATCAACTTGGAAGTATGATCCAGTCCTTATTGATGATGAAGATGAGTTAGCTGAAGAATTTCCCGGCGGTGTATTTGGGCGATCTTGTGAGCAAATGGGAGGAGAATCTGGAAAACCCATAAAGGCTTTTGAAAATCAGATGCGAGCCTGTCTCTGCGATCCAACAGCACAAGTGAGAGCTTCCAATAAAATTGTAGAAGTTGTACCTTACACCGAAGCTTTGCTAGCCGCCGCAGATGAATGCATAGCTGCGCATACTACAGCAGGTCTTGAGACTGGCTGGAAAGAAAACGCCAATAAAATATTAGAATATGATTCAGCATCAGCAAATAAAGCACCAAAGAAAAAATGGCAATCACATTGTAGTACCCGTAGCACTTGTAAAAGCTATGATGGGTATGAAATTAAAGAACTGCATACTGAAAGTTTGGGTGGAACAAACACCTTCCATCTAATAAAAAATGTTTGCGAGATGGGATGTTTTGAAAATGGCACAGGTAATGTTCCGATAGCAGGTGAAGATCCGATTACAGCTTATTATCATTCTGTCGGATCTAAAGGGGCTGTAATTGGTACTATAGCTAAAAAAACTGGAGGATCATATGTGCCAAAAGATTGGGAAGGCGAATTTAAAAATGGAAGAAATAACTACATACAAATTATTGCAGATGCTGAATCATGCGCTGCTTTTGAAGTAGCTTATAAAGCAAACGTGGCAAACAATCCTCAAAGTTTTTCAACATCGTATGTTCCAATAGGATCAGATGGAAAACCAGCAGACACTACTTCAAATCCACCAACCCAAAATGCATTTTCTACTGTAGGTGGTCCTTATACCGCACAATGTCAAGCTATAAGTTTTCATGCTCCTTTCCGAAGCTCTTGTGTAAAGACCAAGAATGCTGGAAACGCCGCTTCTAATATTGGCCCTTGGTATGAAGAATCTCCAGAGTATACAACTATGCAAGAATGCGAAGCAGCTCAAGCAAGAGGAGAAGCTGTTGAGTGGAATCAGATAAATATGATGCAAACGGGTTCTAGAATTGATGATTTCTTTTATGGAAAAATAGTTATTCCACCAGAAAACCCTCAGCCCGGATATATTCAGCCAAGACATAGGTTAAAGAAAGGTGCATGTTCTAGCATTTCACAAGGCGTTGTATCTTCTATGCCTCCAACGATAGATCCTACTTATAAACCTGAGCTTATAAGACATGCTAGCGGCTTGAGTCCTCCTCAAGATTGTTACGCTTCTTCCTCTACACAGAGTTCAGTAGATTACACCTATAGTTCGCCTTCAGTAGGAATGAATGAAAATGCTTTAGAAAATATATGGGTTCCAAGGACTGCTACTATCCCTATAAAAATTGATGGGTATGGTGGAAATATGAATGAAGTTGGAGGAGTTTTGAATGAATTTGATGAAGAAATAGGGGTAACGGTACACAATCGTATTCCCGCTCAGAAATCAAATTTGTATATGGCAACTGTAACTGAGCTTAGACACGCAGCTGTCAGTTTTGAGTCTTGGAAAAACTACATAAAGACAATGGCTCCGCATCTTGCTTGTTGGATGTATGCTCAAGATCCATTCTTTAGAAGCGCTTGGCGTGATTTATGTCCAGTTTTGTCTTTGCAAACAAGAGCTGGAATTGGGTCTGGCGACATAGATGCATTGAAGACTCTTGGGATGCTTCATGAGGGTATTGACATTGTCGATAATTATACACCAAACTTAGAAATTGTTGGCAATCCAGACAAAGCAAGAAAGTACAGTGGAACATCAGTACCAGAATCTGGATCTTTAAATAAATATGATGAGTCAAGAATGCAACTTGATAGGGCTTATAAAGCTATAAGAGATGTTGCTGTAAATTATTATGGAAGAAAATATTTAGTGCCTCTTCCTATTTTCCCTCCTAAAAAGGAGTATTGCACTGGTTATACGACAAAAGTTAACACTCAGACAGGTAATACTGAGAAAGATGTAAGAATAGATAATAGGGCAGACTGTGAAGCGCAAGGTTTTATATGGGGCGCCCATGCTGATTTAGCTAAAATGCTTGATACCAAAGGTATAGAAGATAAGACAAATTGGGAAATAGCCGAAGCTGGATGGCCCGGTCCGATAAGTATTGACTTGACAGATCGTGATCAGAATGGATACACAACACTAAGGGCGGACAGCTTTCCGACCAATCCAAACTTCTTCAACTCAGATGGAAATATTAAAGCTTTTGCTTTATTCCCAGAGAGAATTCAAAATAGGATAAATCAAGAAATTCAAAATGTAAGTTTTGAAAATTATGATCCAGAAGAAGTTCAAGTTACAGAAAACACAAGCATACTTTTTGACTTTTTTACTAGTGGAATTCCTGAGTTATCTTCATTTGCAAGAAGATTTGGAAACAAAATTTATACAGAAATAACGGTTGATCCTGAAATATACTGGCTAGATGATATAAGCTTACATGAAAAGGTTATGGGGCATCAATACTATATGCATGAAGCTGGAGATAGTATGAACGTTGGCATGGGCAGCCCAACTAGTCAATATACTAGAACAGTTGGAGGTGTAAGTGCAGATTTTCCAGAGTTTGCCTCAGTTGGAACAAAGACAGAAAAAGCTGATGGCAACAAACAAAGTGGTCGTTCTCTTTTCACAAGTGGAGATGTTAATAATGTAAGTCTTGCTGGGCCAACCATGACCGCAAGCGAGGGTCTTCCTAAAAGACCTTATGCCTTAATAACTCTTCCTGATGCCGTAGTGTATCAAGAAAACGATCACATAGACTCAGGTCCTAGTCAAGCTGCCATTGGAATCCAGCAAGGAATTACAACATTTAGGTCAGGATTTCAAATACCTTTGACTGATACTATAAATGGTAGAGATTTATTAGCTGGTTGGACAGGACATCACAGATTGCCTTTTAACTATTCTGATGTTGTGGCATTGACTAGTCTTGCTAATTGGATGGAAGGCCAATTATACAATCCCCACCAAGGTATTGACGTAGACAGAATGAGCATGGTTTCTGCTGCGGTTAAACCTTGGCACGCCGGTATACCTCAAGAAAGTAATGAGCATAGATGGGGTCCTTGGGTTGTAGGCGATGGCATGGGTGAAATACAGTTTGAAGTTAACGATTCTTATCACCCGGCAGCTTTCGGAGGAAGAATTGAATTAGCAAGATCTGCTTTTACTCATGTAAAATCAGACTTGGATTTATTTAGTCATCATGATTCAAGAATGGCTTTTGAGACTGGTAGCGTTACGTTGGCATCTGGCCCAGAACATAAACTAGGTCAACAGCCTAAATTTACTTTTCCAAGTCCATATAAAAGTGTAACAATAGACCCTCTGTCAGATCTTGGTCCATATGTTACTGATATATCTTTATCCATCGGAGATAATGGTATTACAACTAGATATGGTTTTAATACTCAATCATCATTTGGGTCAATAGATAAGATTTATGAACAAAGAATTAGATCAAACCAAAAAGAACTAATAAAGAGATTTAAAAAACAAGAAGATGATCTCAAGAGAACAAAGAGAAACATTCAGGAGTATAGAGAATAATGGTAGACAACAAGAAGAGAAGGTTGCCAAGACAACTTCCTGAGAACAAACAACAAGAAAACTTTACCCACTTTATGCTTTCTGGATCAAATTCTACAGAAAGCAGACTGATTGCAGATGCAGGACAGAACCAGCCTTTAATCTGGCAGGATCATCCGACAGCAGGAAGCAACACTATGAAATTAAATGTTGTTTCTTCTAAAGTAGAGACAACTACATACTCAGACTCTATGTCTGCATACCCCTCTGATGAAGCTTGGTCTAAGTCAGGAGGGGTTTCTTTGGATGGTCTGTTTATACCTTTTTCTACAAACTTTGTTGTTAAAAGTGATAAGGGTTCTACTACAGACAAGAACAAACCAAAAGGGAATTTGCCATCTTACGAAAGACCGTATTCAACACTTTCAAACGATGGAAATGTAGTCGATATACAGGATACAGCAAAAGACGCAACGCATCCTTTACTAGGAGCGTCTGCACCTTCGCCAAAATTGATTACTTCTGTTTCTTTAAATCCTTATGCTTCTGGACACCAAATAGCTAATGTGAATAAAGGTTCTAGCCTTCCTAGCAACAATACCTTAAACATAGATTCACAAGTAAGGGTTGACAAGTATCCACAAGATATACCAACTTTGGTTTCAGCCCCCGAAAGCTCAAATGAAGTGCAAAGACCTATGGCATTAAGAGGTCCTCTTGTGCTTGCTGGATGGGGCTATGATACTAATGGTCTGCCAGTTCCAAATATGAAGTATGATGCTGAATATAAAGAAGGCGATCCAACATCAGAAACATTTGGAGAACAAAAATACACTCCAGCGCAAATGAAAGCTTATGATTCTGAAGGGAATAAAAATGATCATAAGCACTTTATACCAAATCACTTAGCAAGGCAGGACAAATGGAAAGTTGGTCCTGTTGATCTCAGATGGGATAGACAAAGAAAAGTATGGACTGCTGCTGGAGGAGGAACGTCAGCTCCAGTAGACCTCTTCTTATGCAAAGCAGCAAAATGTATATTACCAAAAGCCGGAATAGATGGACACAATTCGTTTAATCTTGGTGTAGGAGGGAATATAAATTCTCCCGGAAGGCTATATAGAAATCCATGCCCTACACAAGAATGTAATTACACATCATACTTTCCTACTAGTATATATTACCCAGACATTTCAATATACGATCCAGAAGACCATAATTGGTGTGGTCTATGTAAAACGTTTGGTAATGTGACAGCGTGTGGTGACTTTGCTGATGCTTGTTCTCCCTTTTATGACGCTTTAATTATAAGGAAGTTATCAGAAGACCTTGGAGAAACAGACAAGCTAAAAGAATGTACTGATAAGTTTAGAAAAGCAGAAGGTGGAAATCCACATGCTAGAAGAGCAGGAAACCCTTGCCACGGATGGGGTTCCAGCTATTTTGGTAAACCAGAAAGAATATCAGAAAAAATAGCAAAGAAAGATTGGACTGAAGCTGCAAAAGATATATTATATGAAAGAGTCTTTATTGATAACCCTTTGGGACAAGGTTTAATGGTAGGAGATTCATTTTTTAGTTATGATACTGGTAGAAGAATATCTCATACATATGTAAAAAGCGATAAGCCCGGCTGTGGGACCCAAGGCGGTAAAAAAATTAGCGTGACAGAAACTATAGCTGTTCATGCTATATTACAAGCTGAATTTTACGGCATGGAGATTATAAGTCATGCTGGCTGTGATCGAGGTGAAATGGCTGCTTGTTCTAGGAAGTTTTTTGCTCAAGGCTTTGCTACTGGTGAAGATTGTGGTCCTGATGATGATTATGTAGTCACATCAACGGCTTATTCAGGTTAGGAATAATATATGGCTATTGGAGACCCTTGGGACAGTTCATATGACCCAAGAGAAAATGGTTTGGACCAGTATGATTGGATGCTGAAAAAGGCATCATCTAGTACTGGCCATATTAAGAACAACTGGACCTATAGGCATCAATGGGGTCCTGACCACTCTTATTTGGTTCCACAAGGCGAGATTGTAACTGACTCTTCAGGCAATGAACATTTTTTTGACACAATCCATGATAGAAGAGGTGGTAGATTTTGCACACAAGGATGTGGCTGTATAGAAGTTCAAAGTAAAACAAGTAGACCTTTTCAAGATGGTAGTACTATATTACCTCAAGATTTGGCGATTCAAGTATTTAGAACGACAGTGGAAGGAAATGCTCCACGGGCAACAAGACATGATTTAAAGTCCATATTAAGCAATGAACATGTGGTAGCTCTAAGATATTCTAATGGAGCTTGGAGAGGAAGGGGAGAGGCCACCAGATTCTTCGATCGGTGTACTCAATTTACGGGAGAAAATTGTCACTTTGCAACAAGTAGGTTTAAATTTCTTGGTGGTCATGAAAACTATGGGTCTGATTATTTAGATCCTAAAAATTTTAACGAAGAGTTTGAAGGTTCTATAAACGATGATGGTATTTGGCAATTCACATTTGATCCAAAGGTTAGTGAATTCACTTCGTCCATATCGTATGATACAACCGAAACTCGTGCAAGATACGAGGATGATACTGTATTCAAGACTCGTCTCAATGGTGTTTTAACCTCTATTTTCTCTCGCGACGAAGAAAAGGAAATAGAAAAAGGATTTCAAGAAGAGTTGGAGATGGTAGGTTCAGATCCTTTGAACCCTTCTCTGAAAATGCCTCATTTGTATACAGAGCATGAATATTGTAGCGACTATCATTACGACAATGAAGCAGATTGCATCGCAGATGGTAACGATTGGTTATCCACCCACGATACCGACGGGCAAATAAAACATATATACCGTAGAGATCCGAGAATCGACTCATACCTTAATTTTTACTCCGTCGATGAGGACGGCTTCTTCATAGACGGTTATAATGGAGGTTATTTATATTCTAATGGTCCTTTAAATGATGGATCAACTTCACAACAAGAATCACCACGACATTGTTTGAGTAATATTGAAGATCAACCACAAGTCAGATGTGTAAAAGATGGCTTTACTCCTAGAAAGAAAAAGCCTTATTGCAAAGATCCTATTACTGGCTATAGGCTAGAAGAGCAATGCGAAGTCATACCAGCAGTAAATAATTGGGGGGATGACATTTCATATCAAAAATGCTGGTGTACAAGAAATGGAACTTGTGACGCAATTCCAGAAACACTTAATGGTGATTACTATGTTGACAAAGGAAAATGTGAGAATGCTGCTGACGAAGCAGGTCTCCCGAGTTTTGAATGGACTGCTCTAAAATGGGGCTTTGATGAACAAAGTTGTATTGCTGAAGGCATTTGCGAAGCAGTAGAACGCCATACAAATCAAATTGTAGACATTGTAAACAAAGGTACTTGTAGCGATCCAAGTCATCATACTAAAACTGCTTGTTCATTAGCTGGAGAGACTTGGACTCCTGCAAAAAGATCTGACTATTTCATAGAACCAAGGTGTGTAGATTCTAATG
>CEQV01028575.1_pt1 | contig 10312 bp, 8 predicted proteins | sample 530971 | NCBI WGS metagenome assembly CEQV01 (sample SAMEA2621173, study PRJEB7988) | marine metagenome | biome: marine biome (ENVO:00000447); feature: deep chlorophyll maximum layer (ENVO:xxxxxxxx); material: "saline water (ENVO:00002010), including plankton (ENVO:xxxxxxxx)" | depth 100 m
TGTCTAAATCTATAATATAATAATAATCTTCTATATGGTGGGATTAATGTATTCGTGGTTAAGAAAGAATCCCAAACACCACTAGTAATAGCAAATTCATGTAATTCCCCCATAAATTGCTTTCTAACTGAAGGAGAATCTATATTAGGATTACCATCAGTATCTGAATCAGAAGCACTACTTAATTTATATAGAGTATCTCCTGTTGCTAAATTTATTTTAATGTTTTCTAAGAAAGTAATTGTAGCACTACTAATGGCACTAATGGTTCCAATTATTTGACCTATATTATTATAGACAGTTTGTCCAACGACAAGTCCCGAACTAACATTAGTATTTGTATTAAGAGTATTAGTTTGGTGTGCAATTCTTGGGCCATTATCGACAGTAAGAACTGTTGAACTACCATTAGTTGCAGCAGTAACAGTATAATCGGCTTTTGCCCCAATGTAATAATCTTCTAAAGGAAATGAAAAACTAGACACCGGTGTAGAACTATGTAATTTTTTTGATACTTTAACACCATTGTAATAAATTGCCATTTCGCCAGATACTTTATCAAAACTTGCTGCTACCAAATGTGTATTAACTAAATAACTTGCTTCTTTTTTAATCTTCCTATAAAATGCGGGAAATGTATAAATTTGATTATTATTTGTATAACTTGCTGAATGTGATAACACAATCGAAGTTTCATTTACGGTAGTTAATGTACCATCAGCACTAGAGCCATTTCCTACTATATCTCCAATAGATAGTTTTGTTCTTGCATCTACTGTATCAACGGCCCAAGTTGCTGAAGTCGCAGAACCATTAGTAAGTATTCCTGTCGAATAATCACTTGATGAACCAAATGGGGTAACAAATTCTTTACCTTTAGTTCCAGCATAATTTGGGCTATATCTACTAAAATCATTATCCCATGCAATTCTTATATTTCCATTTGTTGTGTTAAGAACACTTCCTATTTTTCTAAAATTACCAATATTATTAGCAATACCCGTAGCATTAGGTTCCTCGTATATGTATAATTCTTCCCCTTTATTAAAAAAATCTCTAGTTTCAATAGTAGTAAAATTATTACCACGGTAGCCCGAAATAGTGTGATTAGAATATAAAGTAGAACTAGGAGTAATACTTGTTTCACCAGCCAAATTCATTACTTCAATTACATCTGGTCCAGTTCCGCGACTTACCACCGTTCCAACATAAGTTCCACCAGAAAGATAAAGTTCATCTCCCTCAAATATAGCACTTGTTGGGTCAGCAGTAACTTCAATTGGTGTATTACTATTCATGGGTGCGCCAACAGTAGTAATTCCTGTTGAAACGAGTTGTTGAAATCCTGATATTCCTTCTCCTATTTTTTTATAACTAACTTCAGGAGTTTTTGAATCATAACCTTCTTGCATTAAATCTGAAGGATTCCCAGAGGTTGACGAAGATATAGAATCAGAAGAAATTAATACATTAGATGTTAAAGTATCACTAGCACCATCCCCTATAACAGTGAATTTTACTTTATATTCTGATGGTTGATTATGATGAATAAAATTTGTTGATGAGTCAGGGGAAGGTGTATTATTCACTAAAGATAATTGAACATTACTACTATAAAATAACATCATTTCATGATTGTATCTTTCATTTGTTCCGGTTGTTGCTAAATAATTATATGATTGTGTTTTTTTAGCAGATGAATATGAAGATGTTGAATCCCCTGAATCAATAATAGTAGAACCAACAGTATATCTATCTCTTTGTTGAGAAGGCATTGTTTTCTTAGAATCAGTTATACCAGCAGGATTAAAGGGATGTAGACCTGTTCCACTATTACCCTCTAAATCTGCACCCAACCCATTAACGTCATAAGGCGTAATAACTGTCGCAATTGTAAAGGAATCATCGTGACCAAATACACCATAAGTTACATCATCTGTTGTTGTGGCGGTATTTCTATTGGGTACGTGTTTATCATAATCAATGGTTAAATAACCATAACACATAACGGGAAACACTAAGGATTTGTTTTCCCCAATCTTTAATTCATACATTATTAAGCCTCGTCATCATTATTAAGCATCGTCATCAGTACTAAATGCTTCTTTTAATTCACTCATAGGACTCATCGCTACCTCAAAATCTAATGAAAAATCAACATAAGGTTGTCCAGCATTAAATGTGGTATTAAAATTTCTAATAAATCCGGTTAATGGTTGAGTATCGGTTGCTGTTTCATCTACCACTTCAGGCCATATTGTTCTACCCATTTCAATAGTTCCTTCAGTATCCTTTTCTCTAACACCAAATGTAAATGGCATTAAAGGTAAATCTGACGTATCTGCGGTTGCATATCCAGCATAACCACTGTGATAATTCCAATTTCTATCAACCCTTGTTGGTATTAATATAATTATAGAATTAAAATTTTGATGGTCTTGCATAAAAGATGAATCAACATATGAATGTAATAATTGTGAAACTTCATGTGCACACATTGTTATTGATTTAACATCAGTATCATCTTTAAATTGTTTATGAATAGTTTGGTCTGTAATAATTCCTGACATAGATATAGTTTTAGTTGTCATTCCCATATCAATAGAAACGGCTTGAGATTCCCCAAGAGCAATTCCAGAAAAAGGTAAAGGGAAGGCCATAACTTGTTTTGAACTTGAAATACTAATTGATTCTGCTTTTAATGCAATTCTATTTGTTAACCATTGTTTACTGTTACTAGCCTTTCTCAAATTTAAATTATTAGTTACTGGTCTTACAGTTGTTTCACCAAAAGAAATTGTAGTAGAAGTTACTCCCGTTACTTTTCCTATTTTAAGGTTATCTGCATTTAAAACAATATCACCTATTTCATAATGTTCTGTTGCATCTTCACCATCAACCGTAATTGAGGTAACACTAGTTGCAAAATCTGCTGTCGCAAGAACCCCTGATTGACTTATAACAGGTTGGTCAACAGTTCCTCTAGAACTTAAATTTAATAATACATTACTACCTTCAGTATAATCTGACATTTAATTCCCCCTAATACATATTTGCAGAAGTCTTTCTATTAATTTCTTGTAAAATTAGTGGGCCTAGTTTTCTGGCCAAATCCTTTAATTCTTGGTCGGATGCCCCTAATCTACCATTAACATTTACTGTGATATTATTTGATGCACCATTTCTACCAACCATTTTTCTAGTATTGGTGTGATTAATAATTTTATCTCCGGGCTTTGTATTAATTAATTCTGGACCTTGTTCTCCAACAACTGTTAATCCACCATGAGAAGTTCCACCTGCTGACATAAAAGGCAAGGCAGAAAGTAATGTTGCAATACCAGCAATAATTACTGCACCAAGAGCAACAACAAACAAAGGTATTGAACCAAGAATACCTGCGGCAATGGCCGCAATCTCAACAACAATATAACGAATAAGTAAATATCCAGCAAACCACCCTAATGCTTTAACTAACATAACAAATAATTTTCTTCTTGTACCGTCTTCAGCCTCAGTCCACCATCTGTGAATTCCACTCCAAAGAGATGCTAATAAATTAAATCCAATTACCGCAATAGTTCCTAAAGCAACTCCAGCAAAAATTAGTAACTTGTCCATAAGTTTCATGGCATGGTCCATCGCACCATCCATATTACCATTAATTAAATCAGAAACAAAACCAAATGCTTCTTGTAAAATGGCAAAACCTGTATTAAATAATAAACTAACCATTTGCCAAGCGACAAGCCACATTCCCTTTCCTTCTTCAATATTATCCTTTATGTCAGCAATTGCACCAAAAATTACAAATGATAATAATATAAACGCCATTAATGCTATACTAAAATACACCATCATAAATGCGCTTTTTTGGAACACTTTTCTTCTATTTGCTCTACCTTTTGCTTCTTCTTTCTGTTCATCAGTCAGTTCTTCTAGTGAAACATTATTTTTTCTAGCAATCTTTTCCAACTCTTCTTGGTTTATAGTCATACTATCTTTTCCACCTGTTAATTTAACTATTCCCATATCTAATGTGGCTTTCGCTGCTTCTATATTTCTTTTAAGTTTACTACCCTTAATAATTTTATTTTGGGCTTCAAGTTGGTCATCCATTAATGCTAATTCTTCTCTCATATAATGTATGATTTGGTCATGTTCTAAGCCCCTTTTCTGCATTAATTTATAACTATCTGTTTCCATTAAGTCTTTCATTTTTGCTGCATCATTTTCAGCATCAGCAAGTAACTTAGTTTGACTTGCTAATTGTTCTTGAACTTTTCTTAAATTTTCTATTGCTCTTGTTTCTTTAGCACGTTTTTCTGCGGATTTGGCTTTACTCTTTTCCCAAATAGCACCAACGTCAATTAAAGCCCTAATTCGATTTTGGACTTTCCAAAGCCCCGAACCGGAAAGAACTCTTGAAGCAGCCGTCCATGCTTTTGAGTTAGAAGCACTTTCAAAGAAACCTTTACCCATATCTTTTGTTACTTCTGTAACTGAAGATATTTCTGTTCGCAAATTAAGAAGACTATCTTTGAATCTTTTAGACCCATCTATTAATTCTTCTTCTTGAACAACTGCTTCCTTTTTACCTTTAATTAATCTTTTTAATTGCGAAAATTGCGCTTTATCGAGTTTAATTCTCTCGGCCATTTGAACCGTTTGCTGATTAGTAACGTTAGTAACATTTGTTGTGGTTTCCGTAAGTTCAGCCATCGCCTCCGCTTGCTTCTTTACTGATTCAACTGCCTTACCCGCTTTGGTATTTATATCACCAAATGCATCTAAAAAATCACCCATAGGTTTATTAATTTTTTGTAATACATTGAACATTCTTCTTAGAGAATCAGAAACAGCAGAAATATCTGATTTTGAATCTGAAATTGATTTGGCTAAATCATCATAACGTTTTTTAACGTCAGTCAAATTACCTCTAGCCAATTAAATCACCTATTAAATTTACTTCTCGCTTTTCTATTTTCCTCTTCCATTTTTTCTGCCTTATATTTTTCAACATTATTGTGAATCATTAGCATATCTTTGAATAATTCACTTGGCATATTATAGACTTCTAATGGGCTTATACCCATTCCAACTGATAGGGAATAAACTGCTAATCGAGAGGCAAGAGTCGGGTCATCTGTTCCCGACTTTATTGCTCTCTCAATCATTCGTTTTTTTCCTCATCCCCCTGCATCATATCAAATGGATTAGGGAGAACTTCTTTAATCTGATTGCCCACATAGGGCGATAATCGTAATAAATCAATAGAACTAAGCGAAGGCTCAGTTTTATCAATAAAGTTTTCAATCATGTATTTATACATGGCTTGCATATCAACGTCAATATCTTTTGTTCTAGAATTAATATTCATTACTGACATTGTTGCTTTTTCTATTTGTAACCATGTTGGCTCTTTTACCCAAATCTTCAGATATTCATCTGAATTGGGCGCACTTTCAATATAATGCATAGTGCTTTCTTCTTTCGCAAACAGGCTATTTTTATTTCCTACTACTTTCTTTTCTTCAAACATTTTTTCACATCCACCGACCATTTACATACATACATGGTGGAAACTGAAAATCACTCCTTAACAACTTTTTTCTTCTTTTTAGTAGTTTTAGGTTTAGCCTTTGCTACAACCTTTTTAGAGTGATTACTCCTATCTTCTCTAGGGATTGGATTTGCTTTTCTCATTAATATCACCCCATTAATACCGCATGACTTATAACAGTACAAGATTGTAAATTTCTTGGCATAATTGTCCATTCAACAGGAACTGCACCTTTATCATCTGGAACCGGCCAATTGTTTGATGTTGTATAATAATCCTTAAATTTAAGTTCAATCTTTTCACCATTATCTTTTTGGAATAATAGTGTAATATGACTTGTTGATTCTTCACTTTCATTTCTCAAATCTTGGAAAACCTTTGAATCAGTAACATATCCTGTTAAACTTAACTCATAAGTTCTTTGTGCAGCGACAGCATATTTATTCTTTCTATCATAACCACCAACATATCTTTTATCTTGTAAGTTATTATTAATAGTTAAAGTCATATTTGTAATCTTTAGATAATCTTGACCGTATGCAGAAATTGTTCCGTCATAAAAGAAGAAAGGTGTCATAAATTCTTGAATCATTACAGAAGCATCAGCATTTGCTGAACCATAACCAAAGAATGCTCTTTCATTTTCTACGGCATTTCTTGCTTCATAAGTAGCATTAGGTTGAACTATACCCTTAGTGTTTAAATCAAGAGTCATCTTTAATTCTTCATTTTCATTAGCAGACATAGTTAATGTATTAACCATATTTCCTGTTGCAATTCTAACAAATGCTTCATCGTCAGCCGTGGGTGGACTTTGAGTAGTCTTATACGGGGTTGTAGCAGATAGTTTTGAATAAACACTTTCTAAGGCAAAAGAAGGTAATGTTGAGCCATTTGATTCACCAAATGTATAAGTAATACCGTTACTCATTTGAGATGTTCCTGATGGTAAAGAAGTAATTCTATCCATTTCAGCCTCAGTAGCATCTAACGGCGAAACAGGAGGACAAATGTTATTTCCAACTGCTCTATAAAATACTGGGCCTGTTTTTTCAATTGATTCGGAATGATATAAAATTGCATTACTATGTGATGTGGTTAATCCACCCGATGCTACACCACCATTATCAGAATCAGCACCAGAAACAGTTAAACATTCACCTAATGCATAATAAAGCCATAACCCATGATGAGCAGAAATATCAAGATTTCCACCTTGAGCAGTTTCTATTCCCTTGTATTGGTGAGTCCAACTTCTACTTCCACCAATTCCAAGATTCATTTGTTTCATTTCTACTTCAGAATTTGGGAAAGAAACAGTATTAACTAATCCTAGCCAATTATCTGCCAATAATCTTGCACCACCAGCACTTTGCATTGTAACTGCAATTTGAGGGTCATCTCCAGCAGAATTAGTAATTGTTATTGTTCTTCCTGTATCATTAGCACCATATCCTGTTCCAACACTTATTACAGTAGCACTTGTGCAAACACCACCAGCAGTATTACTTGTTACAGTTACTCCACCATTAGTATCTTCTGTTGTATTAGCAACATATCCACCAACCGAATTAGTAATTGTTAATTGGTTATTAGTTCTAACTACTACTAAATCTTCATCTGCTAATGCTAATCTAACTGCTTCAGCAATAGTATTTCCATCATCAAAAGGACTTGCAGTTAAAATATCAACAGTAATATCTCTATTTGCGCCAGATGATTTAGCAGCAGTATTATCGTCATCAAAATGAACTGCTAATGTTTCCGTAGCATCCATTCCTGCTATACTTAATGTAAAGAAACCATGATGGCCTCCATCATTATCTTCATAATTAGTGGCAGTAGATGTAGCAAATGTTAAAACAGTTTGATGTGCTGTAAGATTTAATTTAATTTCTCCACCTGTTCCACTTGTAATACCTGAGCCAAGAATTTCTGCATTATCTAAAATAGATAAAGAAGCAGCAATATTAGTTCCTGCTGCTGAAACAGTAGCATCTTGTAAAGTTACATTTCCTGTTCCTTTTGTTGATGGAACAGGACTTCCGTATTTTCTAATAATTAGATAATCTCCACTAACTTTTGAAGGGTCTACATTAAAGTAAATTAAGTCACCAGTATTTTTTGCAATAACGTGAGTAGATTGATAAGTATTTGATGAATTGTAAATATCGGCTACACAACCAACATATAAATCATCCACCAAACTGTATTTTCCGCTAAAATCAGCGTGTGTCTGAACTTTCCATAGGTGACTAAATGCACCTGTTCCTGCTGATGAACTTGTTGCCGTTAATTTGACATACAAATCCGTTTCAGGAACCATTGTTACAGTAGTTCCTGCACCTAACCATATATTATTGTTTACCATTTTTTCACCTACTTACTTACTTACTTAAGGTATTGCAACTGAGATTTTCTTTAAATCAACAGTTAATTTATATCCAAATATCCGTTTACGTTTGTCATTGGATTCTGTTCTTGAACCTAAATGCAATTGGTCTATTTTTTCAGTTTCGCCACTTAAGACAATTGTTGCACCCTTTCGGTTCTGTTCTAACCTATGCCTTACTACTTTATAGAGGTTTGCCAATCTGTCGCGGGCAAAGTTTTCGTCGCTAACTCCTCTTTCATCTTGAATAGTTCTCATATCAATTGTTAATGTAAAATTCTCATTTCTAACATCCCATGATATAGTAGGATATTCAACAGAATTACTAGTTTCATATACTGTAATTAAATCCCCAGATGATAAATCATATCTTCTACCTCTATTTGCTGCGGCACTTCTAATATCAATAATAGTAGGGGTATTTAATGAAGTCCCTAAAACTGCATTAGAAGAGTTTGCCCAACTATTTGTTCCAGAAAAACTAGTTACACCATCAATTGAAGTAACTGCTGCACCTGCTGAAGTTCCGGCAGGGTCTAATAAAGCAATTAAATAAGTAACTACATCCATTATATCGCACTCACTAATCTTTTTTCAAATTTTGTAATTGTTTCAATCCAATGAGTTGATTGTTGAACAGGGCCATCAATACCAAAAGTGGGTTCTAACAAATCTGAATTAATCCATTCATGCATATAAAATTCTATAAATCTTGCAAACTCTTCTTCTAATCTTTCTGAAATAACATCCATAGCCCAATCTCTAATTTTTTTATTACCTAATTCCATATCATCTTCAGTCATTATAAATTGAGGCGGTAAACCTGCTTCAATTTTTAAATTCTCCTGTTTTAATTGGTTTTGTATTAATTGTTCAACATATTGTTCATAATTTCCTGCAAGAATCTCTAATCTTTTTAAGGGCGTTTTCCATATTAAACGTTCATCAGTAGCCACTAAATCACCCAATAAAATAAACAGTTTCCTTACTCATATTTAGTAAATCCTCGGCTTCTTGTTTAAGTAAATCATATTTAGTTTTAGTGTCAATTTGAGCACCTGTTTCCGTAATTAAGATGGTTTGGTCATCATGTCTTAAAATCTCACAAGCAACTAATTTTGTAGCAGCATCAGAAATAATTCCCGGAACTCTAGGTTTTCCTGCAATATAAGTAACTCTAATGGAATTTTGTCTAAGATAAGGATATGTTGTTCTAAAGAAAATACGACCCTCATCTCCAATTTTCCAATGTTGGCCTAATCTAGCCATTTCTTCATTATCAGTAAAATCAGTTTTACTAAGCCCTGTTCCAGATACTGCAATACTACAAGCAGAACCATCATCCCCGGGCAATAAAGAAGAAATAATAACTTCAGTTTCATCTTCAGTATTAACCGTTGCATAAAAATATTTAGAAGGATTTTGAGATTCATCTTTTGCAGCAGTAGCACCTGTAAAAGAAGCAGTATTTGTTGGGAATACTTCATTAATTAAATATGCAATTTCTTGAGCGGTAGTTTTTGGTCCAAAAATATTATTAAATTCTGCTGAACCTGTTCCTTCATCTAAAGTGATAGTAGAACTATTTGGTAATGTTAAAGTTATTGAGCAATTTTGCCCCTTATTAGTTGCATCCACTTTAACTGTTGCAGTAGCAGATGCTAAATTATCCCACGAACTCCCTTTCCAAACTTCTAATCTTAAAATCTTTTGAATGTAATGCTGTTGTAATTGAATAAAACCAATATAATCACTCCAATATCTAGGATAATGTCCACCTAAAAATTCAAAATCATGATATTCATCAACATAAGTAATTGCTCTATGAGATGTTCCTGTTTTATTATCAATATAATCTTCTATTCTTTGTATAAATTCACCAACATCACTAACACTAGGATTAGTTGAACCACCCAATGCTGGTATTTGTAGTAAATTTTCTACTTTAGTAACATCAGTATAATAACCTCTTCCTGAAGCATAAAGTGGATTAATAGCAGTAAAATCTGATGGTGATGAATATTTCATATTTATTCCTCCAATGTTAATCCAATTTTAGATGCTGCCTTTTTTATACTTTTAATGTTACTTTTAACTTGGGAAATAAAATAATCTCTTGCTTTATTAAAGCCACCTTCATCAAAATAAGTTTTAGCAGCAAATCCCCATAAACCACTTGAACCTGCACCGGATAATGCTTGGTCTTTTCCAGAACCAATATAGGGTTTAACTAATCTTCTTGTATCTTTAGTTGTAAACAAGGCAGATAAATCAATTGTGTTTTTTGGTTCTTCCTTTACATGAGAATTTAATTTATATTTACCATATTTATCTGGCTTAGATTCATTTTTATCAAA
>CEQV01039813.1_pt1 | contig 10305 bp, 19 predicted proteins | sample 530971 | NCBI WGS metagenome assembly CEQV01 (sample SAMEA2621173, study PRJEB7988) | marine metagenome | biome: marine biome (ENVO:00000447); feature: deep chlorophyll maximum layer (ENVO:xxxxxxxx); material: "saline water (ENVO:00002010), including plankton (ENVO:xxxxxxxx)" | depth 100 m
AAAATGATTTGGATCTTAACAGTAATGATGTGGTACGAAGGAGATCAAACTAGAAACACCTACTTACAAGGAATGCAATTTATTTCTGACGATGCATGCAAACAATATTTGTTTGATAACCGAGTTGTCCTTGTTGATAGCCTACTTGAAAAATTTAGAATAGTAGATGGCATGACAATGAAATCATTTGAATATTTTTGTGAAGGCAAGTTTGTTGAATTGGATGAGGTATGAAAGTAAGTGAAAACACCTCTATCTCAATGCCAGCTCGTAACCTTATCTCTATTATTGGTGCTGTTATTGTGGGTGCTTGGTTCGGGTTTGGTGTCATTGAACGACTTAATATTATAGAAACAGAACTACAACTAATGCAAGCTGACTTACTAAAAGCAGCTGAACAAAAACCAATCGACCAAGAACAGTACATGTTATTGGAGTTTCTTTCTAAGGAACATGAAAAATTAAAAACAGATGTAGAAGAAAAATTACCTATGATTGATAAAGTAGATATGCATTCTCAGTTCTTAGAAGAAAGAGTTATAGATTTGGAAACACTAACAGATAAATTAAGGAACGGACATGATTGAGGTAGTGTTTGCAATATTAATGATAAGCAATGGACAAGTTATAGAGTATGTACCTACTAACGGTATGGCTGACTGCCTGGAACAGAAACGTATTGTATCTCGTCAGATTGGTGAGGATCAAGATGGCATCTCAATGCAATGCAAACAAATTACTGCTGAAATTGAGATTGACATGGGTGATAGAAAAAGAATTACCAAAATCATAGAGTAATGGCCTACAAAAAGTTTCCTAACGTAAAGCTCGGAGAGTGTGAGCATTGCGGTAAAGATGTCTATCGACACGACTCATTTGTGATCCATGAACGCATGTTTCCCTCCATAAAAAAGGAGTATTTGTGCCATAATTCAAGGGACAAAAAAAGTTGCTTTACAGAGTTTAACCGTAGTGATTAAAAATAATTGACATACCATTTTGGCTTCAGTAAAGTCGTTTCATTGGTATGAAAAAAATATTTTACAAACAAGTACGCAAACACCCTCCAAAAAACACAGCAATTTCAACGAAAAATGGCGGTCCCTACGGGATTCGAACCCGTTATGATACACCTATTTCCAGCATTGTCAACGATTATGCAATATACCTATTGCAAATTTTTCCTAGTTTTCCAACATTAAAAATAAAAAAAAATAAAAAAAAACACAACCACAGACAGACAACATATATTTTTTTGCTATTGACCAAGAAGTTTACGGTGTGCTATTATAAGCCCGTAGTGACATTTAATAATACATATAGGAGGACACTTTGACAGCCGTAGTACAGAAATATAAAAACTCTTTGGGCCGTGTTGCTTACTTAGTTAAAGCACACAATCCTGATACAAACAAATATCATTATCAACGATTTAATCCAAACAACGAAGAATACAAAAACTTACCCAATGCCAAACAACAAGCCATGCTAGATGCTTATGCTAGTGTCAATGATATAAATAAAGTTGGTGTTGGTAAATTTTTTAGTGGTCGTACAGTTGCAAAAGCAATTCAATTATTTAAATTAAAAAAAGAAAGTCAATACAACCAGGGCCAGCTAAGCCATGATGAATACAAAATGCAAGTTTATAATTGTGATGGTCACATTGCGCAAACATCTATAATTAATATTCCTTTGAAAGATTTGCAGCCCAACTCATGTGAGATCATTGTAAATGAATTGTTGGCTAAGGGATGTTCAAACAGTAAAATTGGTCGTGTGTTAGATACATTAAAAGCATGTATTGATGCATGTATAAATCCTCCAGTTGTAAATGGTAAGATTCCAAAACCATTAATGGATGCCAATCCACTTCGATTATATACATATAAACCTGGCAGACGTAAAATTAAACCAGCACCAGTTTATAAAAAATCAGACATGAAATTAATTATTGATAATGCACCTGGTCTTTATTCATTAATGTTTCTGTTTTTATCTCAAACTGGATTAAGGTGGCAAGAGATGGCTGGTTTGATGTGGAGCAGAATTGGATGGAATAGTAATGAAATTACAGTTGACCACGTTGTCAGTCGTAGAAAAAATGGTAAGGCAGAATTGATTGATTGTAGTGATGACAGTAATGAAGATGGTAAGACAGAAGCTGCATCAAGAACAATTACTGTTTCTGATAATTTATTAAGTAAATTAAAACAGTGGCAACAACACTCAGATTCAGATGATGTGTTTGTGTTTGGTAAAAACAAAACATGGATCCCTCATGCAACTGCTAAAGATAATTTTAATAGAGTTAAAAAACAATTAGGCTTGTCCTGGCATGGCTGCTTGCACTCATTGAGACACTATTATGCCAGTGTTTTGTTTAGCCAAATGAATAAGATTTGGGATCCAGCTGATGTGACTAGACAAATTGGTCATACCAACATTGGATTTACTCACAAAAAATATGTGAAGTACATTGTTGATCCCGTCAAACATGAAAAGCAAATTAATAAATTAAATGAATTTTACGCAGAAAATGGTTAATTTGGGGGGTGGCCCTGGTATGGGCTGCCCTCAATCTTTTCATCCTCGTGCATCCTAGAAGGTTTTTTTTTCGTGTTTAGCCACTCACGCAGCACTAATTTGTAAATTATCTTTTTTTTCTTCATTCCAAGGTCTTTGACTAAATCATTCATCATGCCGTCAAAGTTCTCCTTCATCACTGGATCCATGTTGAAAGCAACGTACAGCCAGCCGTTTTCTTTTGGTGTGTGTTTCATTTATTTCTCCAGGTATGGATCTTCAAACAAACGATCAATGATAGCTCCTCGGACCGTTATTGGTGTGCCATCTCCTCTGCGCAATGTACGTTCTTTTAATACAGATAATGCTTGTAATGGATCGGGATATGAATCGAGCTGCGCAGTTATATCAAAACCAGCCTCTACGATTGTTGAATACAGCTCAGTGCCTTCCTTCATTTCTGGCCATGGCTTTACTACTCTTAATTCACCAGTTGCTGGATCAAGCTGTATCTCTAAATAAATTTTTTGATTGTTATGATACAATGGAACGCGGCAACACTGCCGTCTATTTGATTTTATTTCAAACTGTTCTGGGCTGCTGTTGCTCATACAATTTCCAATGATCTAATATATCCTGGCTTGCTTGCTATAAATCCACGATCTTTTAATTGTTTGATATGCTGCCTGACTGTGCCCTGAGTAACACCAAGTGCCCCAGCTATTTCCATTTGTGATGGACTGTACCCATTATCTTCTAAAAACTTTTTAATAAAATCTAAAACTTTTTTTTGTTTTTGTGTCATTCTACGACCTTAATCAATTTTTTTAAATACCACTCAGCCTTTTGATAATCCTGGAGTGCATTGCCTTTTATCTCAGCTCGTGAGATGTACTTGTATATTTGGCCCAAGCAATATCCTTTAAACATGTCTGGAGTTAATCCATTTTGTATGACATCAATTGTTTCTATGTCACTACTTGTGTAATGTTTTGGATGATTGACTGGATCGTGGCTCATAAACTCACCACTATGATTACTGCTGCAAACAAAATCATTCCAATCAATTTCCATCCAAACGGTGATATATATCTCATTTATTCTCCTGGGCGGTGAGTAGGTAAAGGTAATGTTATGAACGAATCGAAACCCTACTCACCATAAAAAATTTAAAACGGTATTTCGTCAGCAATGTCTTTGTCCACTGGTGCTGCTACAACACCATCAGTGTTAGACTTTGGTGGCTTATATTGCACATTGAATGATCCCGTTTGAGGTCCAAACTTGCTGTCTTTTGGTTGATCAAATATCCAGGCAGCAACATTGCATTTGTAAACCTCATTGCCTTCATTATCAGTAATTACTGGAACACTTTCTAATGCCTTTTTATTAATGTAAAAATTACCACCATTGTTAGGCTGATTGCCCTGGCTGTCCTTGTTTACATATAAACTGCATTTTCCAATGTCTATATATTGATTACTCATTGTGTTTTTCCTTCTGTTAGTTGTTGTTGAACTTTTTGATAAGCAGCATCAACGGCCCTCATCTTTTTTGGATCATTAACTTTTAATGATTTTAAAAATTCTTTGATCTCAGGTTGACTTATAACAGCTTTCAAACTTTCAGTATGACTGGCATTCTTAATTTTTTGAATCACACTGTCATAAGTCACCAATTCTCTAACAAGTGCTAAACCAGTGTGCTCTTGATTAGAATTTTTTAACATTGTTTCAGTTTCTTTTGCATTTTTCATTTCCTCTGCCGATGCAATTTTATCATTTGTTAAACCTAAATTAGTTAAACATCTACCCCAGCAGCTGGTCTCACAATTCATTAATGCACTGGTTCTATTTATATGACCTATTGCTCTAAATTCTTCAGCTGAACCCGTTGCAACAAATATTCCATCAATATGTATTGTAGCCTTCATAACAACTCGTGTTGCTGTGTTTTCTATAATTTCTGAGTTTAAACATGCTCTGGTTCCAAAATGCTTGCGCAGCATTTGCAGCCTGGGTGCTACCATTAAATAATCTTTACCTTTGATGTCGGTAGATATATCTTTTTCTTTTAACAATAATTCATTCATTGCATTTTGTAACAATGTATTTGCTGATGCTGCTTGTGCCATGTTTGCTCCTATAAGTTGTGTGCTTGTTTAAATAAATCTTTTGCTGCGTTTAAATTTTCTTCACCAATGTCTGCATAAAAACTATCCCAATCAGGATCTTGCAAACTTAACAATCGTAAAGGATCACCACCACTATTTAAAATGTGACGATCTCTTAAACGTGCTTGTTGTCTGTAATATTCCATGTGATCTTGCATGGCATCAACAGTAAGCAAATCACAATTTGATGAATCAAAAACTTTGTATTCTTTGTCATTGACGTAAAGTAAAAACGGTCTTTTTTTTGTGCATGCATAATAAAATGCTGTTTGTCTGCAATGACTAATCAGTGGCGTATCAGGTATTTTTTGTGTGCTGACAGATCGAGTGCCGTCTTTTTTTGGTTTTAATAATTTTGGTAGTTTGCATTTTTGCTCCACAAAATGCAGCTCATCCTCACCATCTATGCGACCTAAACCATTTATGTGTGTAAATTCTGTTGTTACGTTTCTCTCAGCTACAACTGGTGATTTAAAATTTAATGACTTCCAACCGTTATAACTTTGTTTTAAATAATCTGGGGCCAGGTGTTTTATAGCCTCGTATTTTTCTTGATCTTTTTCATCCCAAGGAACGTATGCATTCATGTAATCGTTTAACGTTTCCAATGCCTGGTCCATTGATAACTTTTTATTGTTTTCAACTTTGTTGCTTTGATAAGTCCAAATCTCATCACAAAACATCATTTGTGTAATTGATCCAATCTCTGTGCCAAAAAACATATTGATGTTTGTTTTGTTGCGTCTGCGTTGCTGCTGTGAAAATGCTCCGTACAATAAAGCCCACAACCACATGGGCTGATTTAATTGTGTCGGACTGTAATGATTGATGTCTAGTTCAATAAATTCTTGAGGTATGATACCCAGTTCTTCATCTAACGATTTTGGTTTTTGTTGCTCAACCATGCAACAGATTAATAGTATTTGTTAAATATCGTCAATAATTAAAATGACATATTTGGGTATAAGTAACCACTGGTGATACACTTAAATTATCATTGTTTATGTTTATTTTTAAATAATTGGCTGTTTATTAGTAATTAATATAATTAGAAATTAGTTATAAATGACATTTTGTGTCAATTTTTAGTAATAAAAAAAACTAGGATTTTAATCAATTAATTTAGGTCTAACAATTATATGATCTAAATAATGAAAATGAGACACTTCTTTGACTTTAAATTTAATAGTTCTTGTGTTGTAAATATCAGCTAAATAAATGTGTGGCTCTGTTTCGTTTACTGGTGTGCTATGTCCAGTTAAAAATCCACAAAACCAATCTTTATTTTTTTTGATTTGAAGTAATAATGGGTGAGCAATGGACTCAGCTAAATTATCTGCTGTTGCATCTGTTTTATTTTTACTAAACAAATGTACTGCTCTAACTTGGTTACCAAAATATGTGGTTTGCGGATGGTTCTGGTCAGCCCAAATAGCATAATGACTATCTATAAAATCATTTGGACAGTAAAATCTTGCTATTTGTGGTTTAAAAATAACCCTCATATCGTGGGTTTTACAAGGTACAGCATCAACTGGCTTAATTTTGTTTTCTGCAACTTCAAAAAAATCGGTCCAGGAAAAATTATAAACTTCTGCAATATCTTTTGCCAGCTCAACTGGTATTGGTCTTTTACCATTAACAATTCGTGCCAGGTGAGTCCTGGAATACCATTTTTTTGATCCCCTACTATAACGTGTGTAAATGTCAGTTACTGGAATATCCCGTGCAGCTAAAACTGGTTTCATTAAAAATCCATCCCCAAAATGTAATGTGCTTACATTTGATTCCTTTTTCATCAATATATACTCCTTTTATAAAATTTCTAATTTTTATATGACCAAAATGGTTTTTTATATTTTTTATCAAATGTAGCCAATAATGTCAACATAGTGTTTAATTAGTGTATATTTAGAATGTGTATCATTTTTGGTCTATCTTATATAGTCAATTCATGTACTTAGAAAAATGGTGTCATCTAACTAACACGAGCCGTAGAAGCCTAGCAAAAAAATTAGGGGACATCTCAGCCACTTCGGTTGCACGATGGACTAATTCAAAACGATTTCCTAAACCAAAAGATTTGATCAGGATAATAAAAATTACTGATGGTGCAGTGACACCAAATGATTTTGTAGAACAATGGGCTGAACATCATGGTGAAAAAGAAATTTAATTTATTAAGCTCTGAACCAACAAAAGTCAAAATTGGCTATCGTGATATTGCTATTGAATGGGTTGGCCCCGACTTTAAAACGGACCAACTAACAGACAATTACGGGGAGTATCGAGCTCGTGAAGGCAAAATCTTGATCCAGGACACATTGTGCGGACAAGAAAAGGTTAATGTTTTTTTACATGAATGCATGCACGCCATCGTATATGGCAGCGGCTTGAACCAGGCTAACGGTCCACTCAAAGAAGATGATGCTGAAGAAATAGCCGTTAATCAGATCACAAATTATTTGGTAGGTATGCTGCGTGATAATCCGTATCTGTTCGACTTCATTAAAAAAAATATAGAAAAAGATTTATGAACCCAGAAGAAGAATATGGCTGGTAAATTTTTGATTGCTGCAAACATCTTGCTATTCATTGGCTGCCTGGTGCTCAGTTACCATCTATCACAAGTATATTTCATCCTGGAGGACCAATGGTACGAGATCACAATTGCCCGTGAAAACATTGAGCTGATCTGCATGGAGGTTGACTGCAAGTATGATGATTGATTTGAAATGGTACGAATTTTTTGCCGCGGCTACAACGGGTGTTTTGCGCAAAAGTCAATCCATTGCAAACGAACACAAAGATGCGTATGGAGTCGTTTTTAACCCCGTTCAAGACGTTGGCTGGCAAGTAGTCTCCGCAGCTGCTGAAATGGCCTGTAGTCGTGCTCTAAATCGTTTCTACAGCCATTCTGTGAACACTTTTAGCCTCCCAGACATTGGCAAAAACATCGAAGTTAAATGTCAGATGCACAAACAAATTGATCATGCCAAAAATGAAAATTATTTGATAGTGCGTGACAACATGAGCTCAGAATATTTCTATGTCCTGGTTCTATGTCACTCACTGACAAATTACGAGGTCAAAGGCTATATTAGAGGAGCTGATGCCAAACAGAAACACTGGCAAACATCTGTTGGCAGCCGACCACCATTTTACAAAGTACCACTTTCGGCCCTACTCCCAATTGAGGTGATACAGTGAGCTGGTCCTCTTTCATTCGAGCTGATATTTCACCGCAAGCTAAGGTAATATATCTTTACCTGGAAGAATTTATGGCCCGACACAAAAGAGTGTTTGTCCGCCAGGCAACAATGGCCAAAGATTTAAAACTGAGCAAGAGAACCATTGCCAGGTGCATCAAAGAGCTGACCGAGGCCAACATGATTAGCCGTAAACGATTAAAAAGCTCATGTGATTATTCTGTTCATTTGGGCCTACTTCATAGTGATAAGACAAATATGGCGTATATTAGTAAACATACTAATACTAATAATAATACTAAAAGAAAGATGCCAGATATGTCCTATCTGGGTAAGAACATGAAGTATTCTTACAAGTCAGCAGTGCAAGATATAAAGGGGGGGAAGAAGTTAAAAAAAACGGACCAACTGCTGAAAGACAAATTTTTTATGCACATGAAATCACGAGGTGATATGGCTACGTTTTGGAAAAAGCTGATTGATGGTGAAATAGAGTGGCCAGAAGAACTTCCAAGGTTAGGCAAGGCATGACTATTACAAGCACACAAATTATAGATATGTTTCAAATAGCACATGACACTGATAAAAAACTACCAGCTGTGTATAAAAAGGGGGCCAACTCAATGAAGTTTGATATTGTGCCTGAAAAATCAGATCATGGTGCCTGGAGCAAGAACCAAGTGCGCATTGCAGCCACAAGCCAAGAGATTAAAATATACGAATATTGCTTGTTTTATTTATATCCGATTATGGGAGTACAAGAACGCAAGATGATACAGGCCAGGACATTTGGAGCTCCATGGCATTGGATAGGATCTAATATTTTAAAATGCAGTCGTCACACTGCAAAAAAACGATACCTGGAAACAATTAGAATGCTTAGGATGAGGATTGCAATTTCTGCGGATTTGATGGAAAAGTTACCACGTTTGAACGCTGACGTTTCCAATACAAAATAGTCTTACCAATCACTTTACTTGATAAATCTTTTCTAGGTAGAATTTTATCTACAAAATATGTTTCAAGCTCATGGTAAGACGTAAAAGTTTCTTTGTGTATTTTCATACAAACACACTGACTAAAAAAGCCACAGCAACAACTGCAACTAACGTGTAGTCACTTTCATATATTTTTTTAATCAAATGAAATCTCCATCATGCCATCACCGACATTTTTGACTTTGATTCCACCAAATCTTTCTTTTAATTTTTTGGCTAATTTTTTATTGAAATCTTTTTTTAATTTTTTGTTGTCAATTGATTTATATTTTTTCTCAATTGCTGACAATTTTTTGTATCTAGCATCAACAGCTTTCATAGCAGCTGCGTGTTCTTCATTGGTTTTTACTTTTTTCACGTTATTTTTCCTCCTGGTTAAAAATATCAAATATTGCCTTGGCAACACAAAAACCCACTGCCAGGACAAAGAGTCCTGACAGCAAGTAGTGAGCCAAAGTAGGTTCAAGCAGCATAGGTAATTCCATTATTTTTATAGTTATCGACCGCAGCATTTAGAGTAAAAATAAATACATCATTTTTAACATCTAAAAAATCAGCTGTTAAAGTGTCCAAGGCTTTTTTGCTAAATCTTGAATACCCAGTTGTTTTAGCTTGTAATAAAGTTGGTTTTATTGAACAGAACATGCTGTTGTATGTAATTTTTGTAACTCCATTGGGATCTGTGTCATGGCAAAAACAATCCCATGCTTTCATGACATAACCGTAAGCACACCAATAAACACTCACTTTGTAGTGAACTGAATTGTCATTGTCTAATTTGACAAATATGTCTCTGCTGTGTTTTGATTCAGTTTTTTTAATTATATCAATTGTCATAAAAGCCCTCCTGTCAAAGAAAGTGGTCCAGTCCAATTTATTGAATAGTTACCATCCAACACATTACCCCTTGCCTGGTTTAAACTTGGAGCTTTGTAACTTGCTGGAAATAATATATCACCTTTCTTGAAATGCTTAAAATCTGCTTTGCAAACAAAACAAAACACACCACCATTTTGAACTACTTTAATATATTTTTTACCGTCAAGTATTTTGGTTTTACTATCCCACTCTAAAGTTTGTTGTTTATAATAATCAGATGTACCCATCTCACTATAATCTTCTTTTGCTGCCAGCATCATGTTTTTAATACCGTCATCTAAATTTATTGCAGTTGCTTTAACTGTTTTCATACATGCCCTCCCGCATCTAGTGTTGATTTAATATCTTCAAGTTTTAGTTTGTTGGCATCAAAATATCTGTCTCTTTCAATGCCTAGACCAAACGCACCGTTGTATCTACTGAGCTCGTCAAGTGATACATATCCGAGCTCTGGGTAACCCAGGTCACAAAGTCCGTAAGCTATGCCGTTATCGTCTAGCTCTGATAAATACCAAGTGCC
>CEQV01003632.1_pt1 | contig 10285 bp, 8 predicted proteins | sample 530971 | NCBI WGS metagenome assembly CEQV01 (sample SAMEA2621173, study PRJEB7988) | marine metagenome | biome: marine biome (ENVO:00000447); feature: deep chlorophyll maximum layer (ENVO:xxxxxxxx); material: "saline water (ENVO:00002010), including plankton (ENVO:xxxxxxxx)" | depth 100 m
GTAGAAACTCGTAAAAAAGTTCGTAGGTTGAAAAACTGTACGCAAATTTTTCGCGAGCCATACACAGTAACTGGAACTGCAAAAGCTGCAAAGCATTACGGCGGTTCAGAGTTAGCAAGGTTGCAAGCTAGAAAACTAGCAAAAATCAAAGGTGATGTTGAATGGGCTATTTTAACAAATGGCGCAATCTCTCTTGATGCAACCGCTGAAAACCCAAAACGTACTTTTCAAGGCTTTGATGTTAGTAGCACCGCTGGTGCAGTTTCATCCTTGAATGGTGCTAGCAATACCAATATGCAATGGGATTATAGCGCAGGTCTTTCTAATTTAGATGGTGTCTCAGAATATCTATTCCATGATATGGTTTCAGGTTCAATGAGAAAAACCGTATTTTGTTCTAATAAGTGGCTTGTGCAACTTGTTGCCGCTACTAGAACTGCTGATACTGGTTTTTATGATACTGGAGAAAAAACATCAACTGGTCTAAGAGTTCGCTCTTATATGGGTCCAGTTGGTCAGTTAGACTTTATCCCTCATCCATATCTAAATGGTTCTTTAGAAGATTACGCTGTTGCGGTTGACCCTGCGAATTTTGCAATTCGTCCGTTGGCTGGTCGTGATATGCAACTTCGCAAAGACATTGTTAAGGATGGTCGTGACGGTCAAACTGATGAATGGCTAATGGAAGTTGGTGTTGAAATTCGTAACGAACAAACACACGCTATCTTAAAGCTAGTCTAAAACCTAATAATCGCTTGGGGGCGGGCAACCGCCCTCAAGTTAGGAAAAAATATGAAAGAAACAACATACGGAACGGGAGCAACAAAATTCAGTGATGGTTCGTCAAGAATGACAACTACGCTAGGAAAGAAAAAATCTCGTGTTCGTAAAAAACGCAAAAAAAGAAAGAGGTTTAGTTATGCCTGATGTTGGTGGAGTAAAATTTTCTTATACGCCTGAAGGTGTAAAAAAGGCAAGTAGAGCTAGAAAAAAATATAACAAAAATAAGAAAAAACAATGAGATACCAAGAAGCGTATGAATTAATTGATACTGGAGTTATTGCTGGTGGCGTTGAAATTCCTGTATCGCATAATTTAATGGAAATATACTTTGACCAAGCTGTAAACGATATTGCAATGAGGTCAGTTCGTAAAAAAGATTTTCAATCGTTTACCTCAAGTGGCAAAGAATATATTTTTACAAAAGGTAATTACTCTGGACAAGTTTATAAAGTTGAACTAGACCAAGCAGATGTACCCTTTGTTGATGAATCGGCAATTATATCTAATGTAGAAGATGATGATGTTTCTAAAATCGGATATTATATAAAAACTGATACATCTACAGGTTCTATTACAGGGGTAACGGGAGCGTCTCCAAGCGTAGTAACGTCAGCCTCTCACGGATTAGAAACTGGAGACTATGTTGTTTTTAGCGAAATTAAAGGACATTATGTAACTGCAAGCAAAGTATCTCATTTAAACAACAAAAGACTTGCAATCACTAAAGTAGATGCTAATAGTTTTTCTGTAGCAGTAGATTCTTCTGGAAGTACAACTGCGTATTCCAGTGGTGGATTTTGGCAGGAAGACACACATAAGCTTTATTTAACAAAAAATCCTGATTCTGGAGATACATTAAAAGTTTATTACTATGCAAAACCAGAACCAAAATCTAGTATAGCTAGCAGAGTAGATTTGCCTGAGCAATTAATTCCGGCAGCAATTCATAACACATTAGGACATTTTTTAAATCTTGGAGGAAATCTTCAAGTTGGTAGCGGGCATATGGGATTAGCAAAAAAACTAGAGCAAGAATATATTGATACATCACGCGCAAAAGAACCAATGCCTCATTTAATACCAAACCCAATGCAGGTTTTTGTTACTACAAGAAATGGTTCAATTGAAAACCTAACTGGAGCTGATGATTAATGGCTGATTTTCAAACAAGAATTGAAGATATAATTGGAGCCGTTGCAAGTGTAGGTTCTGATGATGCCGCAGCAAATCAACAAGCTATACAGGATGCACTCCAAGATACGGCAAAAGATATAATTAATAAAGCAAGACCAGATATATTTATTCAATTTGCAACAAAATCCTCAAATGTTACATCTAATCCTATCGCTACTAATTTAGAAAACTCAAGAATAGCTTTAGTAGAAAGAAGGGAAGACGATGATACTTCAAGTTTATATTTGTCTTGTGTTTTTATTGATGCTTCTTTACAAGGAAAAATACAAAACCCACATAGTATTTATTATGCTACAGACGAAGCTCCTAGGTGGACATTTAACGATAACGATGTTTATGTATATCCAGAGCCATCTGCTAGTAATCCAACAAGATATTATGTAATGGATAATCCAACAATTGAACATGACGCTAGCTCTGTTACTAAATTTCCAGATGAGCTAGAACACGCGCTAGTTTTAGGTGCAGCTGCAAAATTAAAACTAAGAGCAATTACGTTTTATAACGAAGATGAAGACCCTGAGCTTGTTAGCCTTCATCGCGCTCAACATCAAGAAATTCTAGCAGAATATAATAGTGCGCTAGCTCCATTTATAGCTCGTAGCGAATAATGGCAAAACAAACCTATGTAATTAGAGAATTTCACGGGGGAGTAAATTCAAACGCTGACCCAAGAGACGTAACTCAAGAAGAGTCTCCTGATATTAAAGCTGGAATTACAAATTTAGGAAAACTTACAACTCAAGGTGAATTTGATACTGGAACAACTACGGGTGCAAACATTACAAGTGAAACAGTGAGGAGAGAAGGTTTGTTTGTTATGGGAAGCGATAGAAAAGTTTCTGATAATTCAGTTAACGATGAATCATTAATTTTTCTTCACGATGTTAACAACGAAAATATTGATGTTTTAGATAGCGGAGGTTGGAGTACATCTGAAATAGTTTTAGCAAATAGTAGCGCTAGACCAGTTTTTTTTGCCGCTGATGGAGTTTTAAGAATCGGAGATGCAAATGATTATAATTTAACAGATTGGTATGGATATATAGGAAGAACTTTGTTTTCATCTCTTGATGCTGCTACCGTTTTAAATAACTGGTATAATGAAAATGCAAAATGCGCTAATCCAGTTTCTGGTCAATGTTTAATTAGTACGCCTTTTAAAGCGGATGACACTACTGGCGTAAACTCTAATAAACTAGAATATATAGGGGCAGTTGGCAGTTCTTTGATGAATACTAATTCTCTTAATTTAAGAGTCGGTGTAAACATTGAAGATTCTATTAAAGGTACAGGAGACGGATTAAACGCAAGCGACTGTACAGCAGATTATCCGACCAGTACAGATTTTAGTCCTAATTTAGATGATTATAAAAACTATTCTGGGGGTACAGATGGAACTTATACAGCCGCAGAAGATGTCTATCCATTTTTATTTGACAATAATATTTTAGTTGGAAAGAAAAAAGCTCAAGCAACTTCTTTAGGTAATTACTCGGCAATAGAAACAAATGTTAGCGATAATCCGTCTTTAGAATATGCTATAAATGAAAAGAAATCATTAATTGTACCTGTTTATTTTTGGGAGTTAGAATACGATAGAGTTGTAAAAGTAATTATTCAAATAGGCGCACTAACAATACAAGAGCAAGAAAAAAAGGTTTATGTTTTTGAGTTTGGAGTAGACCAGTTAAAAATAGGTTGGAATGTTTTAGTCTGCGAAGCTGGTATGCACACCAGTGTTATTGGAGAGCCACCACCTTATGGCGAACCTTTTACATATTTTTCATGTAAAGTTGAAAATGACAATCAAGAATCAAGCGGTGTTGTAACCGTAGATAACTCTTTTCCTAAGTGGTATTTAAGTGGACCAGCTCTTATTAAAAGAATTGGGGCAACTGGATACGGACCCGGAACTTATAGTTTTTATTATACTTTTCTTTATGATGAAGAAGAACAAGAAAGTAAATTATTTAAATTTAGTCATGTTGACCCTTCAACCGAACCAAAAGAACTTAATCAAGTTACTATTGCAGGTGGTTCTGTATTGTTTAATTATGATATGTATATAAAACCTACTTCAGATTTAAACCCAAGAATAGTTGGGGCTAAGTTGTATTATAAGAAAAAAGAAGACGACAGTCATTATTTAATAGGACAAACTGACTTTATAGATAAAGGTTTTAAGTTTTTTCCAGAAGCAGAAACTTATGAATATTCTTTTGCAAACGTTATTGATAATACGTCTAATTTAGATGACGCTGTTGTAATAAAGGGAGTTACACCAGAAGCGTCAAACTTAATTGACACTTATAAAAGTTTAAACGGGTTTTATTCAAAAATAGATTCTTTAAGCGCCCGATGGAAAACGGCAACTATTCAAGGTCGTAGAGCGTATGTGGGCAACGTTCAGCAAGGTGGTGAAAATTATCCAGATAGAATGTTAAAAAGCATGGTAAATAAATTTGATATTTTTCCAAATAAAGATTCCGTTATAGATGTGGCTATTCGAGATGGAGAAAATATTATAAAACTTGAGTCTTATGCTGATAGAATTTTGCAGTTTAAAGAAAAAACATTATATATAATTAACGTAGCCCAAGGTTCAGAATTCTTAGAAGATATTCATCCGTTTAAGGGTATTGCAAATGAATATCATAGCACAAAAACAGATAGAGGGATTGCATTTTTTAATGAGTTTGGAGCCTACATATATGACGGAAGGGCAATAGTAAACTTATTGGAAAAAGAAGGAAGAACCGTAATTAGCGAAGATACTTGGAAATCTTTTGTGACAACAAGCGCTATAGAAAAAACAACTATTGGGTACGCCCCTAAAAAACATCAAATATTATTTCATAATTATAGTGGCGTTGTGTATATATACAATATGAAGTTAGGCGCATGGACATTTACGGACAATACTGTGGATGATATTAGGAATTACGATGCAAGAAAAATAACAAAAATGGCGTTAGATGAAAATAATAATGCTTTTTTTATGGCAGCAGAAACCGGAACTGGAAACCTCTATGCTACATCTTTTAAATATGACCATACTCCTTCAAATACTAATCATTTTACATATATAACAAAAGATATTGATTTTGGAGACCCTTCAATTAGAAAAAAAATTTATAAGGTATATATAACCTATAGGTCTGGAGACCCCTCTATGGGTACAGGAAACCTTCCAAATATAAAATGCCTTTATGATGTAAATGGCGGAACTGAATACAATAAAACATTTAAAGCTGGTACAAATTATAGTGAGTATTTTACAGGTCAAACTGGTGCTTATTTTTCTCTTGACCCAGCAACATCTTGGACAACAGCTGAATTAAAACCAGCAACAAGCTCTCAAGCAAACAATATATATTCATTTTCTCTTAAAATAGTTAATAATTCAAATATTCGTTCTAATACGGCTCAAGCAACAGGCGGGAGTCCAACTAATCAAATTACGTTAGACTCTAGTGCATCAGCCATTGACGATTATTATAACAACATGAAATTAACTATATGGAAAAGCCCTGATAGCGATTTTAATAATACTGTAAAAGTTACCGATTATATTGGCTCTTCAAAAATAGCAACTGTTTCTCCTAGTTTTTCAACAGCTCCAGATACAAATTCAAAATTTGTAGTTGGTCTTATACCGTCCGATTTTGAAATAAACGATATAACTATAGTCTATAGGGCAAAAAGCGTTAAATAATGGCATATAACAGGCAAGAAAGGGTATTAAGTGGCAAAAAACAATCTGCTTCAATTATTAGGAAAGGTAAACCCGAGCCAAGTGAAGGATTTCATGGAGACTTGGCATTTGTAGAACTAGACGGAATCGGTGTTGTTCAGTATGTTAAAATTGAAAACGCATGGAGAAGGGTTGTAAATCATAATATAACAACCCAAGCTCAATTAGTGTCAAGTCCAATCCCTACAACAGAACAAGACTCAGAAAATACGGATATGTTTATTAAAAAAGATGGTACTAGAGAATTTACTGGAAATCAATCTCACGGCGGAAATGATATAACAAATGTAAACAATTTAGATGTAAATGGCTTAACAACGCTTGATTCTACAGAAATTGTTACCGACGATGGTCATTTTGAAGTATCGGGAACAGGTAATATTACACTATCTACGCAAAACGCAAGGGAAAATGCGAATATTTTTATAAATAGCAATAATGGAAAAGTTAGCACTATGGCTTATCTAGTTTCACCTAGACCGTCTCTAGAAACTAGCCTTGAAATTTACAGTAGTAGAGGTAGTTTGTATTTATTTGGTGGAGACGTATCTATATCTATGACTCCTTGGGCAGAGGAAGAGCAAGGATGGGGAAGTGAAGAAGTTTTAGCAAATTATAGTATTTCTCTTGGAACTAACAACATAGGTGAAAATGGACGTTTTATATTAACTTCAAATGTGAATGGTATGGATGCCGATGGAATTGTTTTAAGCTCAAAAACAAGCGATATTGCTGGAAGCGTAAATAGAATTTTAATTGATTCGTCTGGAGCAAATCTTGAAGAAGAAGATAAAGAAGGATTAATGGCTATACCTGAAAGGCTTGGTATAGAAGTAAAATCTGATTTTGGAATGACTATGTTATCATATAGAAATTTTAACATAAATGGTGTTGCTTTACCTATAAATATTTTTTCTCAAGGAAGAATAAATATTTCTTCTATATCTGCACTTAGAAACAATATACAGCCTACATTTAGCCCTCCAAGAACAAAAATACATGGACTGTTTGAAATTAGCCAACTATATAGACCTCTTTTAAATAGGTCTATTATAACCGACATTGGATGGCTTACAAATTACACTACGGCAATTGATGAAGCTGAAGCAGATGTAGATTTGCCTGACCCTAGCACTATGGAAGAATGGAGTATGTATCCTGTTTGGGACGGATTAGATACAAATAGATTAATGAGAGCGCATACTAATAGAGCTTGCGCTGTAAATAATTATGGCAATTCTTCTGCTCCTGTTGTTGATAACGGTAAACTTTATATTGTTTACAATAAATCAAACAGTCCAATAGACGCACCTACTGGAAATAGCGATGGAAACGGAAACCCTGAAATTGAGCCTGTATATTTATCTAGGGGAGCAGGAACAGACTGGGAAGAACCCGGAACTGTTTGGCTGGTTACTGTTTATTTTCGCAATGGCTCTACTTATACTGGATTTAATGTTGGTTATGTTGTTTTTTCAGATGTTGGTGGAGTTGCATTAGACCCAGAAGATATGGGATATACAACTCAGTACATTTCAGATGGTACGTTAAGTAGCGCAGGAACTAAGGGGATGATAAAATACGATTATAGCGCAGGAAACCAAGAAACTACTGGGATTTACTGGGAAAATGACACAGGCTCAACAGTCGATGTTTGGGCTAGTGCGCTTAAAATTCAAAGCGGAACAGATTTTTATGATACTTTTGGAAATTAATTAGGATAATATTATGGCAACAAATCAAGAAATATTAGAATCATATCGACAAGGTATTGGAGCTGGCGAAGGTCAGGTTAATACTCAAATGCTTATACAAGCCTTAAGAGACAGACAGAGAAGAGCGGAAGCCTCAGACGCAGCTGCTGCAAAAAGTTTGCAATCTTTTGGAAAAGCAGGATTAAATGTTATTAAAGCTAGAAGAGATTTTCTTTTAGCAAAAAGAGGAAATCCTGATTTAAAATTTACTGAATTTATGGCTGACCCTAAAACTTCAGCCAAATACATGGAGCAAGGGACAGCAAATATTGTAAGTGGAGAATCTCCTAAAATTGGATTAAAAGAAACTTTAAATCCATTTAGTAAGGATTATGCTAGAAATTTAAATGTAGAAAAAAGTAACGAAATGTTACAGAGTTTAAGAAGAGGCGTAAACCAAGCAATCCCATCGGCTGAAGCTAGCATGTTACCTGACCAAAAGCTTGGCGATATGCCAAAATTTGACGATTATTCAAACTTAGCAACCCCACCACCTGCTCCAGTTCCACCACCAATGGGAGATATTACTGGAGAGGGACTGCAAAAAACATTATCTGCTGGTCAGCCTAATTTATTTGGTACAGCTACAGGCGCTGGGGTTAACATACCTTTGCCACAGTCACAATACATACCTTCAGACCAAATTGCAAATTTTACAAAAACAAATCCGCAAATGATTAATATGGGAGCTGGTGCGATTGGAAAAGCTCCAAGTCAAGCTCCTATGCTTTTAAGGCAATCTCCAGCAGATATGGGTTTGCAAAATATTAAATCAGTACCTGTACCAGACCCTACAGCTGGAGCTAGCGCAGTAGGAGAAAAAGCAGGAGCCTTTGGAAATGTTTTAGGAACTGCTAACTTAGGAAAAAATCTTTTTAATGTTTTTAAAGCAAAAACTGATGAAGACAGGAAAAAATCTATGACAGGAGCAGGTATATCTGCAATTGGTTTAATAAATCCAGCGCTTGGAGCTGGATTAAGTTTAATAAACATGCTTAGAAACAGGAGATAGTTATGGGATTTTTTCCGGGAAAATGGCATCCAGCGTCAGGAGACTTTGGTATATTTAAAACAGGTGGAAGAACAGCGGCTGACAAAGCTAGGGCAAGAATAAGTTCTCAAATGAGTGAAATTGGGTCAAGAAAAAAAGGAATTCAAGATTATTTTTCTGGATTAAAAGGTTTTAACGAACGAGAGGGAGAGCTTGCTAAACTAGGTCGAGACATTCAAAGAAGAGACGAAGTTGGTCAAGTTGAATCTAGTCGAGAGCAATACCTTTCTAGTCTAGAAAACTTTTTATCTAGCTCATACAATATTGGCTCAGAAGCTGACGCTAGAGTAAGCAGGGCTAATTTAGCAAACTTATCTAATCCCCAAGAAGAATTTGCCCTTAGGCAAAGAAGGTCTAAAATGGAAAACCAACGAGATGCTCAAAGACTTCAAGACCAAGCTATGACTAGGGGTATGATGTCAAGCGATGTTGCTTATAGACAACAGCAAATAGGAGCAGAAAGGTCAGATTTACAATTAGGAATGGAAGAAACAAAAGCGCAACAAGCATTAAGAGACCAATTGTTTCAGTTAAGCGAAGCGCTTGCTCAATATTAATAGGAAAATATTATGGCATATAGAGAAAAAGTATTTAACGCTAATGTACTTACAGACTTATTAAGTACATATTTAACCCATAGAGCTGGTGAGCGTGAAAAGTATTATGAAGCTGAGCAACAGGCAAATAAGCCTCAATATAGAACCGTAGACGGGAATTTGGTAGAAATTAGCAGAGATGGTCAAGTAAAAACTTTAATGTCAAAACAGCAACAAGAAAAAGCACCTAAGTTTGAAGATTTTACTAAAGACGGCACTACATACAAAGGTCAGTTTATGGGTAAAGATTATACCCAAACCCCAGAAGATATAGAAGTTGGTATGCCAAAGTCTTATCAATACACAGGCTTTAGTAAAGCTCAGTTCAAGCCAGAAGACCCTAAAGCGATAGAAAAAAAGATAGAAGATAAAAATATTGCAGCTATGGTTTCAGAAGTTGCTAGACTTAGGAGACTAAGAGATAAGGACTATGATTTTGCAACTCAATATATGATAGACCAAGGTAGGCAAGCACCTGTTTTTACCAAAGAAAATGAAAAACAGCTTGAGTTTTATACGACCGAGTTATCTAAGCGAGGTTTTGATATATATGGAAAAGAAAAAAAGTCAGATAGCTCTGTTGCTCCTAAAGCCAAAAAAGGAAGTTTCTGGGAATAGTTATGTCTCAAAACGCTCAAAAACTATTTAACTACTTACAGGAAAACGACCCTAACCCAGAAGTCTTTGGGGACTTTAATGTTTTTGCCGAACAGCTAAGAGACCCAGAAAAAGCAGAAAAACTTAGAAACTACTTGGGGAACGAAGAGGTTTTTGGCGACTCTGCTACGTTTTATAATAAGGTAAACGCAGAAAACGTCACGCAAGAGCAACAGCTTAGTAGCGATTCTAATATTTCAATTACAACAACTGATAGCTCTGACCAAATATTACAAAACGAATTAAATAATCCAGATTCGTCTTCTGCTGCATTAAGCCAAATTACAAATTCTGATTACGAAACAAGTCAAAAGGTAGATAGCTCCGACTATGGATATTTTCAAATAAACGATAAAGTTTGGAATAATACATCAATGTCTATGTTTGGCAAACCTGTTGGAGATTTAAATAATGCTGAAAACATTGCGCTAGCATCACATATTGAGAAAAAAAGCCCTCGTTCTTGGAATAATTGGGTAGCATTTAATAAAGG
>CEQV01017187.1_pt1 | contig 10284 bp, 4 predicted proteins | sample 530971 | NCBI WGS metagenome assembly CEQV01 (sample SAMEA2621173, study PRJEB7988) | marine metagenome | biome: marine biome (ENVO:00000447); feature: deep chlorophyll maximum layer (ENVO:xxxxxxxx); material: "saline water (ENVO:00002010), including plankton (ENVO:xxxxxxxx)" | depth 100 m
ATGCCGGAGTTCTTTCTGTGCCGCGAGGAGTTCTCCGAAGTCGGCCCATTGCTTGTTAATGGCTTGGGTTCCGGTGGCAAACTTTTTAAATTTGTCGCCGTAGTGAGTCTGGGCGGCCTTGGTAAACGCTTGAAACTCTTTAATTGTTTCTTCAAAAAATTCTTTGTTTAGGGCTGCTCTTTCATCGAAATCGTCAGACCTTTTAATAAATGTGGCTATTTTGCTTGGGTCTGCAACGTAAGTTCCATCCGCTTTTTTCTGTGCAAACTTCTTTAAAAAGTTTGGGGCAGATTGAAGCAGCCTGTGGAAAGGGGCGTTAACTGCCGCCTGAGCTCTTGCCGCTGCACCAAAAAGAGCTTCATCCTCAAGCACGTTTCTGATGCTTTGGTAGAGGTTATTCATTTCTTTGGATGCGTTAAAGCTGACTTTTCCATCCGGTCTGCTTCTGTACGAATACGTTCCCAGAACTTTTTTAAATTCGTCTAATTCGTTGAACAGGTTTTTTGGAAGGTCTCCTAAATCAGGAGAGAAGCTCATTGGCAGATAATCTGTTACTGGGGCAGTCTGTCTTACCGTCCCTGTCATCATATCGTCGCCTTCGGTTTTTGTTGTTTTTCGGGCCTTGCCCTTTCTCTCAACAACAAAGGCGCCGTCCTTGATTATGAGCGCTCCCCCCTCTGGCATCTGCCCTGTCCCTACAAGGTGCTTTTCCGTCATAGCTCGAACAGACTCAATTTGGTCATCAACCGCCCTTATAAGAAGGCCTACCTGTTCTTTGTCTGCGCCATACGCAGCGGGATTGTCCTGCATTTGCCTGAGGCTATTCTTAATCGCCATCAAAGAGTCTGCTGATTTTTGAACTGTTTGCGATGCGTCTTTTGTGGAGACCAGCTTTCCAATGTCTTTGGCTTTTTTTGACCCAGAAGCCATGGTTGTTGCTTCTGTGAGGTTTGAAATAAAGTTGTTTACAAAAGACACTGTTTCTTCTTGTGTCTTGCTTTTGACCCCTTCAAACCCAATAAACCTATCCAAAAACTCAGGATCTCTAAACTTAGCAATCGTTGCCCTGTCGCCACTGGTCATCGCCGCAGTCAGGTCGTCAGAGAACTGGGCTACCTTGTCGCCAAGTCCCTTAGAAAACCTGTTACCATGGAATGCCTGGAAGGCCTTGGTGAGCGCTCCTGGGCCAGCGCCAAGGGCGGTTCCGATGCCGCCTGACAAGAGGCCAACGCTGCCGATGTTGGCAAGCATCTGCTCTGCTGTCCTGTCTGTTCTGCCTAGCAACTCCTCAGAAATGGTTTCGCCCGCGCCGAAGAGAACACCCTCTATGCCTGCGGCTGCGCCAAGAGAGGCTCCGCCCTTGAGCATCTTGTCTGCAACGGTTGTGGCTTTTTCTAAACCAATGGCCCCTGCAACCGCCCTTTCAGTGACAATACCGGCACGGGCCGCTTGTCCTGCAAGAGTGCCCTTGGAGAGAATTTGTGCAGCAGTGGACGTGCCGCCAGTGAAAAAAGCAGGCAGCACAGCCCCGCCAGTTTCACCAACGGCACTAATGGTGGGATTGTACTCTTCGAGCTTACGAAGCTCTTCTTCTGAGTAATCACCGAACTTCTCAGCAGCCACGTCGGAGAGGCCGAACGTTAAACCCCTTCCGGCGGCTAATAGAAGAGCTTCGATTCCACGATTGCCATACTGAGCTTGCTCAATGCGTTCTTGCCGTTCTTCGGCCGGGTCGTAGGTTCCACCTGCTTGCAAAACATCACCAAGGAGTTCTGCCGGTACTGTCCCGTAACGCCCATCAGGCAACTGGACATTAACCTCTGCGCCTTTCTTAAAGAGAAATCGCCCGCTCTTGTAGGCATCCTCCACAAGGTGGTCGGCTATGTCTCGCCACTCGTTGGCTTGCCTATCGTAGAGCTTTGGCATTGCTACGCGCCTCCAAGATAATCGGCAAGATCAACATGCTTGCCCCCGATGAGTAATTCCGCATGTAGGTGATAGCCTGTTGAGCCCCCGGTGTTTCCAACACCTGCGACGTGCTGCCCTGCCTTTACCTTTTGTCCTTTTTTGACCTTTAAGCTTCCAGGGTTTAGGTGAAAGAATTTAGTCTCTCTGCCCGATTCATCTTTAATCTTTACAACGTACCCTGTCTTGCCCCCCTGGTTTCCCGCGTAAGTAACAGTTCCGTCAAGCATGGAGAGAACGGGGGTGTTTTTTGGTGCAGCAAAATCAGTTCCTTTGTGCATCTTTCTTCCTCCCGTTATTGGGTGATCTCTCATTCCGTAATGTGAACTAATGTCAAATCCGGCACCTAAGGGGCTGACAATATCTTGGCCAGACGGCCTTCCCTCATGCTTGACTATTCTAGGTCTTTTTTTTTTGCCGCCTTCAGGCGTAAAAAATTCCCAGTCTTCCTTGCCTGCAAGGGCCTCTACCTGCTTCCCAATCGCAAGCTGCTCTGCCGTTATGCTTTCGCCATACTTGGCCTCTAGTTGTCCTCGCTTAAACCTTCCGCCGGGGCCTGCTTCTGCAATAAGAAAATCTCGAAGGTTTTGTATTTTTCGAAGACCTCCTTCTTTTTCCATTCCGGCAGGAGGCAAGCGAGCTAAAAGAATCGCAAAGTCTTTGTCTGTTGGCCGTCCGCCGTCAAACGCCCGAGTAATTTCTTTTGCAATAAGGTTTCGCGCATCTTCGTAAAAATCCGCATCGCGAATTCCGGGGATCATGGAAATAAGACCCCCCAGACCAAATCCTGACAAGGTTGTTGCAATAGCGCCCTCGATTTTCCCAACCTTCTTAAATGTTTCTGGCAGCAAGTCTAGTTTTGCCAGCGCAGATGCAATGGTGCCTTCATTTCCGCTTGCACCCCTTCCTGTTCTTGCTGCCCTTGATTCTTGGAGAGCAAGGCTCCCTTGGATCTTTCCGAGCTTTTCTGTGTTGCTGATTTGATCAGCCTCTATCTTTCCTAAAACCTCGGAAACAGCAGCCTGAGCGTTTTGCCCTTTATGCGCTGCCTGTAGCGCTAGTACCTTCTGCTTTGCTGCCGCAAGCCCTGCTTGGTGTGTTGCAATTTCAGCAGATCTTTCATGCCCAAAACGAGACATCATATTGGCGTAGAGGTTGTTCTTATTTCGCAACACATCCTTGCGAGTTCGAAGCTCCTCTTTCTGAAGATCAATGTCTCGATTGATTGCGTCATTGATAATCTTATACGCGGTGTTTGGGCCAGTTCGCCCAGACAAGCCCTGCCCAAGAGCGCTCATCGCAATGGCAATTGCCGAAGCCACCCGAGCGCCCGTTGTTTTAAACGCCCTGTTGGGGTCAATCTCGTGACTCGTAACCATGCGCTCTGCGTTTCGAATTTCATCATTCGCTCTTGCAACCGCCTCGTCATGGCGTTGATTCATAAGCTCTAAAGCGCGAGTTCTTCTGTCGGCTCTTTCGGCCTCTTCTTGCTGAACAGCGGCCACCTGATTGGCTTGCGCCTCAAGCTTTTCGGCATACCCCTCAAGAACCTTTTTTTGCCTGCCCGACGATTGTTCTATCTGGCTTTTCAAGTCATCGAGGGTTTGACGGGTTTCCTCGTAAAGAGTCAGTTCTCTTTCCTGCCCGGCCGCATCTGCGAATGGCGAGCTTGCCACCTCATCGGTTTCTGCGGGGGCCGCGTCGGCGGGTGCTGCCGCTGCAAGATCTTTCTTTTCTTCTTCCTCGGCCAATTTAAAAGCTTCGGCGGGCGTCATCCCCCTGTTAATTGCCTCTGCTCGACGCTGCATTGCGATTTGTGCGCGTTTTTTTTCTTCTTCTTTTTTGGTCCGTATTTTAGCTTTTTCTCTTTCCTCGTAAAGAAGAGTAGCTCTTTTAAGTTCTCGTTCTGGGTCTTTTGTTTTTCGGTACCGAGGGTCAATGCCGGTTGACAATACGCCACCAGAGGCAGCAGCCCTTGCTCTTTTTTCGCCGTACAAATCCGCCATATCTCTCTCCTAAGCCATCCACCGGCCAATGCCCTGGCCAAGGGCGCTAGCCCCCTGGGCTCCCGCCGCAGCGCCCGCCGGACCCCCTAAAGAGCCTCCGGCAATAGCCCCAACTGCACCAAGAATACCACTAAGAACGTTTCCAAACATAGCCCCCTCTGCCGCTTGCTGCTGTTGCTGAAGCTGAGCCATGGCAAAAGATTTGTCTTGTGCTCGCTGTTCGCCCGCTATCAAGAGTTGCTCTAAGTCCGCAGATGCTTGCTGCTGCGCTAATTCAGCCGCAGCGCCAATCTGCTCTTCGCCTGTTGCCTCTGCCTGCTGCGCCGCACGAGCCCCTTGGCGAAGGGCTGTTGCTGTGTCGAAGCCCGTTTGAGACCGTGCCCTGCCCCTTTGCGCCCCGGTGAGAATTTCAAGCGCCCTCTCTGCCCTGACCTGCCCCGCAGTCTTTGTTCTTCCCTGGGCAACATCGGAGAGCCTGGTGGCGTAATCAAACAACTTGTCGCCTTCAAGACCGTACTGAGACCGGAGCTGGGCTTCGATGTCTTCAGTTCGAAACATTCCGCCGCCGTCTAAAGAATCAGCATAAGCCCTCTTTGTTGCTCCAGCGATATCCCCTTCGCTAAACATATCACCGTAAGCTTTTTCCGCGCTTGCTCTTCCTTGCAGAAATTCAGCGGGGCCGCCTCTAGATCTTTGCTTTTGCGCGTCCTGAGATTCCTGCTCTTCAAGGTCGCTGTAGTAACTATCCGCCATTACCGGCCTCCCTCAACTGGAGTAACTCTCGGATCAAGCCGTCTCATGTCCGCCAAAGCCTTCATGATGGCCATTCTGCGCTCACGGTCTCTCTCTCTGTATAGTTGGTCAAGATAGTAGGACTGGGGCAATTCGCCCGCTTCACGAAGAACTTGTAATTGTTCGAGTTGAGCTGCTGTTTGGGCAACATCTCTTTCATCAAACTCCATCGGGACTTGATTCGCCGTACCAAGCTCCATCAACTCACCAAGGTCGGATGGGTTCATTTGGGACGGGGTCACCATTGTGTCAAGTTGGGGCCTATTAACAGCTCTTCGCATTCTTCTTGAATCTGGATCGTTCGCGAATTGTAAATCTTGCTGCCTGCGCTCTCTTGCTGCATCCGATCGAAGCTCGTCTAACCTCCCAGAGGGGCGGCCCATTGCCTCTTTTGCTGCTTGGATTGTATCCATGAGGGATTCGACTCTTCCAACCTCGCCCGTTATTTCTTCGCCGATGTTTACTGACGGATCTTCCTGAAGAGGCATTTGAGACGCGGCACCCAACTCTTTAAGGGCTGCCAGGTCTTCAGGATTCATTTCCGCCTCTGTCGGCATAGCATCAAGCTGTGGCGTGTGGGTGGCTCGGCGCATTCGTCGAGAATCTGGGTCATTCGCAAATTGCAAATCCTGTTGTCGCTGCTCTCTTGCCGCGTCAGAATAAAGCTGATCTAGCTGAGCAGATGGTCTTGACATTGCGCCCTTTGCTGCCCCTGTAAGATCCTCAAGGCTCTGCTGCCTCATTGCTAATTCTTGGCCTCGTCCGACAACTTCAGGGTCACTCATAATCCCAGCAAGCTCGGCTTCATCAAACACCATGGCGTCAGCATCCGTCTGTGTTTGCGCTTTTGACATCGCCTGAAGGGCCGCAACATCTTCTGGGTTAAACTGAGAAAAATCATCAACCCCTGGGTCAAGAGCGGCTGCTTCCATTCGCCCTTGAAATTGAGCTTCCTCTAAAGCGTTTTGCGACTGAAGATAGCCGCCCAGAGCACCCGCAGCTTCCGCTGCTCCGCCAATTAAGCCAAGCAGTTTTTGCTTCTCTTCGAGGTCTTTCTGCATCTCCATCCTAGACTGCCCAACATCTCGACGCGCCTGGCGGTCTGCCCCTGATTGAAGTGCTTGCCCGCGCTGCCTGTCTAGGGCCATAGACCGCTGAACTTCACTTGTGGCAATTTGACGCATAATCTGTGATGCAGCTTGCTGCTTCATCATATTCTGCATTGCTGCATTGCGCTGCTCTAGGGCTGCTTGCTGCTGAAGCATCTGCTGCGCCGCTATACCTTCACCTGCCATTATATCGTCCTATCCGCTATGGTTTTGAGCGCTGACTTCTTAGGTCGGACACCGACTTCGAACGCAATGCCGTCAAGATATGCGGGCGCTGTAGCGACCCCTGCGCCGGATATAAGCTTTATCTCGGCCTGAATAGCCCTGCACTTCTGCTGCGTCATGTGTGCCCTGAACAAATAAAGAGGGTGATTAACGTACCCGGCAACAGGCTCATACTCTCCTGCTGGAGCGGTAGAGAGTTCTTTGCTTCCCGTCGACACAGCCACGGTGTCCATATAGTCGGTGTAAAAATTCAACCGTATAGTGTGAGCCGAAATATACTCGCCAAGCACCATCCCCCGGTACACTCGGTCAAACGACAATAGTCCACTAGGGGCAATAAAAGCTGTTCGAAGCTCTAAGTTGTAGTTCCTTGTTGCCGTGGATGTGGGAGAGGCGTGTACTCTATAGGTGTCCGTAAAAACAGTATTGTCCTGCTTTAAAAGAAAACCTGTTCCCGACAATTTTTGAAAATAGGTTCCGTCATATATTTCCCCAACCTGGTACTCCGACGAGGTGTAAACCATTTCCGACCTGCTCCATTGGCCGAAGTAGTAATTGTACGTTAGCGCCACATCGCTACTGCTCGCTGTCGTATCCTTGATCATAAACCGGACTTCATTTGTCGGGTCGTGGCAAAGCATGCTGATGACCAAGTTATTCACCTGGTCTTCTACCTGAGCGCCAATGTATTTGATGCTCATGTCTCGCTGAACAAGGTAGATGCCCCGCAGAGTCTGATAGAAGACACCTAGCGGAGTCTGAACATGTGCCGACCCAGCTCGCGCTCCTTGGTTGGTTCCAAATATTCTTGGGGGCGCGAACATGCCCGCGCCAAACGCATCTGGCCCTGGGCCTGACACAAAGTGGGCATTATCTTCTGTGAAGATAAGAAGATGGTCTAGGTTGCTTTCAACGCCAGTTGTGACAGACGAGTCCCCAGGGATTCTCAAAACAAACTCATCAGGAAACTGAAGCTCCGCTCCGTCAACAATTGGCTTTGAGAAGTAAACGTTGTCGTCCGCCCCAACCGCAAACGCCTTGTTTCTGTGTCGTGTCAAATCAGTGCACGAGCCAAAGAAGCCATTCGCGAGTTCACCGTCCGCAGTATAAATTGGGTCTCTGTAGATAATGTCGTCTTGGGTTGTAATTGCCGATGTTCCCCTCGGCCAGTCTATAAAGTTGACCGTTCGCCTTGACGCACTTGACGGCTCAGGAACAGGCACGGACCCTGCCTTGTAGAAAATAGAGCCCCCATCATTGTTTCGATAAACAATAGCCCTAATCCCGATCTTTCGCGTAAAGTTCGGTATGTAGATTGAAACAACAACCGTGCCTCGTCTTCCAGAAGAGGCCTCTGTTGTTGTTATCTCCGCAAATCCCGATGGCGCAGATCGATGGATGTTTCCGTTTGCGTCTGTCCACTCATAAACGACCTTGTACTTGTAAGTTCCCGCGCTAAGGCCGCCGTTGTTGTTTAGGTCGTCATGCAGTTGATGGAGCCTTGCAATCGATGGGTATGTTGCAAAACCAACTTCAAAAATATTGCTCCCATCGTAACCGTGCAAGTATCCGCCGGTGCCTACCCACGTTCCATCTGAATCCAGCGAAGCAAGGGGGCGAGCCGGGTCAAAATTGACCTCTACCAAGGATACGCCAAACGAGTTGCCAGAGGTTTCAGGCCCTGAATACTCGCCAGTCTTTGACGTCGAGTATCCAGCAAATCGAGCCGCACCAAAAAGGAACCGCTCTCCAGAATCTGTCGATGTTACCCTTTGAACACCATAGACCATCGGGGACGTGCTGTAGAGGGCATTGGATTCATCTACAAATGTAAGCGATGCTCCGGCCAGCGGCCCACCATTTGTTGGGACCACGGCGTTATTGCTCATTGTTAACGTTGTTGCTGAGTTAATAGCGGAAACTGTTGTTGATGCAGCTACGCCATCCCCATAGACGGCCCACCCTACCTGAATCGGTCCCATGTCCAAAACCGTCACCAGTGCACTGGACGTAGGGTTGATGGTTCCTGTTGTTTCGTGAGAGATCGCCGTGGCTAATGGATCACATTGCGAATATTCAGACGTTAAGCAATTTGCGACTTGCCCTGTTTTTACCGCACCCACAAACTCATTGGTTCTCGTTCCTGAGTTATCAATGTGTCGCATAAGGGCCAGGTTGTTAGATAGGCCATAGTCGCTAACATCGGTTGACGTAAGGCTGTTGTCGTTTACGTGCGCCAGTACATAGTAAAGGCCGGTTTCTGCGGTAGCCGCGTGCCTAAACATGTCTGACAGAATGCTTGCGTTGTGGGCTACGTGGACCCTTGTGGAGTTTGGGCTATTGTCTGCCGCTCTTGTTAGGTAGTAAGTTGCCACGAAGTGAGGAGGCACTACCCCGTTGTTTTCATATGTCGTGGCGCCCGACGGGTGCCCCTGTTGCCCTTCCGCGTAAAGCTCTAGGGCCACATATGGATGTCCGCCATTCGTAAAGGTTCCGGCTGTCCCGCTGAGAAGATGAAGTCCCGCATTGCAAAGGGGGTTGGGCCCGGTGGTTAAGGCGCCATACGTGATGGCGGCCCCAAAATCGTCTCTAATGTTGTACAGCTTTACTTCTGGTGCGCCCGAGTTGTTAAAGGTCGCTCCAAAAATGATGTTGTAATCCGATGCGCTCGACGACCCGTCATTTAGGGCTTTGAGCATAATGCCCCCAACAACATTTGTCCCCGTACTTCCGCGAGCGGAAGAGGAGTCGACGAAGGGGTTCCAGAAACCAGTTGTTGAAATTCGGTAAGAATTAGCGTCTGCAACCGCCTGCATTACTCCACTGGCGATCGTTATTGCCCGAATAGTGTAAGAGTAACTCCCGCTTGCGTCCGAATAGGCAATAACGGCGTTGTCTTCATATGTTTCATTATGCAAAGAATCTGCTGCAAATTGCGGAGTTACACTGCTTACCTCAATTTCGTTGCCGGATGGGTCTTCGAGTGTTGTCAGTGCTCCGGCATATGCTGCCGCTGTCTCAACGCTTGTGCAGTCTACTTTTGAGATTTTTATTCGAGACGACCCAACGGAATCAACCCGAAACCTTGCGTTATTGCCTCCACCGGCAACGCGCAAAATATCCCCGACAGTATACCCTGTACCCGCATTGTTGTATGAAAGTGCTGTTATTCTGCCCGCTGCAACAGTATCAATGTCTATTGTGCAGCCTGTTCCGGTTCCCCCAAACGTGGCCACCCCGGTTGCCGTAGAATACCCTGAACCGCCCTCAATAATTGCGTCTGTGGCCGGGACTCCCGCATTTGCAACAAACATAATCCATATGTTGTCATCATCCGTGCCTTTAATGGCGTATGGCTTTGGGGTGGCGTAAAGCCTGCCGTTTCCGGCTGTCCTAAAACGAGACGTATCTAAAACAATGTCGTCGCGCAGGGATGTCCCAGTCGCAACATCCTCTATTGCAGCGACAACCCTAACCTCCCCCGCCTGGTCATGCCCGTACTCCATCCAGGTGTAAACCCGAACGCCCCGGTGCTCCGCCATCTGCGCATTGCTCTGCTTCTTCGATGGGTCTCGGCGCTTGAACTCGTTCTTAAAGGTGCAGGGCACATAAGTCCCCTTCGATAGGTACTCCGCATTGCTAAGCTTGGTGTACATCTTCGTGCCGTCAAGAATGAGGGTCTCATCCTTGTACTGAGACACAGCAGCGCCCTTGGCTATTCGGCTCGTAGTTGTGTTGGCTATGATCTTGTCGGCAGCAACGTAGCCACCTCGTTTTTTGATGCGGCCCGCTTTATCAAACACGCCATTGAGGCAGTCAGAGAGAGAGTCTGGCGCACGAGTAGCATCCGACGTTTTCTCGTCCATGCCCTTAAGAAACGGAAAGGATATTTCTTTCTTTTCTAATGGCATTAAAACACCCACAAGCTAACGGTTGAGTTCGCGGCAGACTGAACAGGGATGTATTTGTCCGGGCTGTTGTTCTCGCCCTCTTTGACGATAACGACATTCGCGGCTGTTGAAGAGACAACCACATAGCCTTTATACCTTCGACCAAGGCCATGGTAGACCTGGTAAGTCTTGTTCGCCACTAGGTCAATGCTGGCAATAAGCCGCCCATCAATAATCCCGCCAAGCTGCACGCCACGCGCAAAGTCCTCAATCTTGTCTTGGACTCGATTAAGCTCG
>CEQV01002148.1_pt1 | contig 10227 bp, 6 predicted proteins | sample 530971 | NCBI WGS metagenome assembly CEQV01 (sample SAMEA2621173, study PRJEB7988) | marine metagenome | biome: marine biome (ENVO:00000447); feature: deep chlorophyll maximum layer (ENVO:xxxxxxxx); material: "saline water (ENVO:00002010), including plankton (ENVO:xxxxxxxx)" | depth 100 m
GTATGTCAAGGTTTATTCTTCTACTAATCCTGTAACTCTACGACCTTGTCTTGCTGATCCACCAATCGGTGTAAATCTACTAGCTTCTTCTGCTTCTAATCTTCGTATTTCCTCCAATTCTTCAGGACTTTGAAATACTGCTGCTTCTGTAAATTCTGTCAAACCAAACTGTCCTACAGGTTCTCTACCACCTCTAGTTTGTAACTCTTGTATTCTAGGTATTGCTGTTTGTGCTTGTGTAAATAATGTTCTTGCTTCTTGTTGTGTTAAACCAGATCGTTGTATTCTCTGTGCTTCTTCTAGTGATATTGTAAATCCTGCTCTAGCTGCTTCTCCACCTATTTGTGCAGTAGTAATCTTACCAGCAACAATATCTTCACCTACAGTAGGATCTAATGCACCAAGAAATATTGATTGTTCATCTAAGTTTATATCAAAGTTATCAGCATAAAACTGTTGCACTTGTGGTATGTTCTCTTGTATTCCACGATATACTGCTGCAACTCTTTGTTGAAACTCATTAGCAGATACTTCGTTTTCTAATAAATTAACAAATCTGTCTTGCAATATATTTAAAGAAGTAGCTCTAGGTATGCCATACTCTGCAAGAGTTCCTATGTACGAATCTTCTAATGCAAAGTAAGTAACCTCATCATATCTAATCTGTCCTCGTTCTGTTTTATTACCAGGAAATATATTGTCATATTGTGGGTCTTGTCTAGTTTGGCTAATAGCTTGTTGTGCATCTCCTGTGCTTTCCCAATATTGTGCATACAACTGTATAAAACTTTCAGGTAAACCTGGATATAATGCTCTAGCTTTATTTAAGAATTCTTCCATTATGTATTAGCTCCTAACTGTGGTGCAATCTGTCCTTGACCTATACTTCTTTGTAAATCATTTAGTGCTTGATCTTGTACTCTTTCTATACCTTGTTCCATACCTTTTTCTCTAAGAGTTGTATATGCTTTCTCTATGTCGTTGTCTTGTACCATTTTTATAAACCAATCTTGTGTTTCATCTACTTCTTGACCCCACACTTGATTGACTAAGTTCTTATAAGGTTGCACAATATCATTGTAAGTCAAAGTTGGATTTGTGTAATTACCAAACATAGCAAGTCTTTGTTGCTCTAGGTATGCTTTTAATTGTTCTTCTGCATCAGGATCAGACCTTAACAATCCTGCTTTTTCTGCAATCTCTGTATCACTAGCACTACCAAGAGAAGGTCCTAAATATCTTCTGTATAAATCTCTTACTGTCTTTTCTCCTACAGATAATCTATCAAGAGTTCCTACGCCTACACCTTCTATAAAGTTCACCATACCTGTATCTCTAGTGCCTGGTTTGTAAGGATCAGCAAGTAAAGCTATCTGTTGGTCTGTATAAACTTGTGTCCACATACCTGTAACTGCTTTATCTGCAACCCAATTAACTAAAGCATCAGGTGGACTTGCAATACCATTTGCTTCCATAGCTATTTTTACTTCTATTTGTTTATCTTGTATATCTTGTTCAGCTTGTGCTGGTTGTGTAAGTAAAGTTGTAAGCCAAGTTTTTTGTGCAGTAGTAGATTTTTGATACCAGTCAGAACCCTCATATCTAACTTGTGTTTGTTCAGGTGTAAATTGTTCTAATGCTTGTTCTGCTAAAAACTCTATAGCTTCTTGTTGATAAGTAACACCTGTGTTAGGATTTATCTCTGTGTCTGCTAACCAAGGATTAACTCTTTTACCTGCTTCAAAGTTTTCTACAAATCTAATAAAAGGGTGTTCTACATCATCAGTAAGTTCATCTGTTCCACCAACAACTATTCCGTATTGGTTAAGGTCTTGTTTAGAACCTAATGATACATTGACTTGTGGACTTGCACCTTGTGTTAATATACCTGCTTCAAATACATCATTACTTAATACTTCGTAAAGCATATAAATAGGATTACCATTGTACAGTTGTCCATATGCACCAGGTACTTCATACCCTAAAAATAATTCACCACCTGCATCAATTAAGACTGCATTTTTTGGTATATTGTTAAACTCATTTAGTTGATCACTAACAAGTTGTCCTGTGCCTGTATCATCATCTATAACTTCTTCATCTTCTACTACAACTTCTTCTTCAGGTTTTGTTGTACTCCAACCATCATCTAAAAATGATTGTACTGCTCTAAAATCTACAGTTTTTGATTGTCCATCTTTGTATATTGTTACAGTATATTTATCTATATCTTGTGATTTTTCTAATGGTTCAGGATCAGGGTCGCCTATATTTGTAACACCAGGATTTAAACCTCTACCTGGTGGATTATCAAACTTATATTCGTAACCTTCGTTGCTTTGTCCTCTAGGTCCTTTTTGACCAATAGCATTATATGCTTGACCTGTAGGAGCAGTAGGTGCTTTTTCACTTTCAGTAGTTACAACTGGTGTTGTGTCTGTTGTATCTGTTGCATCAACGGCATCTGTATTTTTATTTTCTGTTTCTTTATCTCCTTTAGCCTTGCCTATTGTTGCAATAGTTTCTCCTGTAGATATATCAACCATAGAATTAGTAAAAGCATCATATCTATAAGTTCCATATTTGTCTATCCACCAATCACTAAAAACATTCTCTCCTGATTTTCCTAATGCTGCATCTATAAAAGCATCTGCTGCACCACCTACATCTGGTTCTACTATGTCATATAAAGTATTTAGTCCAGCACCAAATACTTCTTCCATAGCAACACCTACGGCTTTCGCAGTAACTCCTGCTGCTGTTGCTGCTAAATTAACAAAACTTCCAAGTCTTGCTGCAACGCTTTTATCAGCGTTCATCATTTCAATCCACGCTGTTCCTATAGATTTAACTAATGCGTTGTATTCATCTTCTGTATATAAACCTTTTTCAATTCTGTTTTCTGCTCTATTTAATGCACTACCAAATGCAGTATCTGCTATACCTAACTCTGCATTTATTTTGTCTATCTCATATGATGTAGCATCTGCACTAATAGAAGGACCAAATTCTATTTCAGAAATTATTTCATCAAATGTTTTATTTTCTGTTGTTTCTAACATATCTGTTGTTTTAGTTGGATCACTTGTAAACAATAAACCTGCATCAACTAAGTCTTGTGGAAATTTTGCAAAAGTATATTTTGTTCCGTTTTCATCAAATAATATAAATTGTTCAGACATTATTCTATACTAGCTTTCAGTCTGTTAATTCTTGTTTTATATTTTGCATCTTCCATAGAACCTGCTGCTTTTGGAACTTGTGAAGTAAATTCTGGTTTGTTCATAGGAAACTTTTTTCTTCCACCTTCACTCATAGCAGTAGATATTGCATCTAATACAGTTGCTGCTTCTCTATCTACGACTTGTGTTGCATCAATAGGTGTTGTGTAAAATGTTGGTTGTTGTTCTTCTGCTCTAATCAATTTCATATCTTCTTTTGGTTTTTGTTTCTTATAATGATCTAGTGCAGTATTTACATACTTGCCTATGTCAGTTCCTGTAGCATCTTTTATATTTATTACAGAATCTATACCATTATTTTTTGCTTCAAAAGCAGTTGTTCTTCCACCAAAATGTGCAATAGCTGCAAGTTCCCAAGAACCCAAATCATTGTAATTTCTGTTGAACCAATATCTAGCAACTGCATCTTGTACTGTTGGATCTTCTATATCTGCATCAGGATAACCAGCAGTAGTAGAATGATATTCCCAATATTTTGGTAAAAATTGATAAGCACCATATGCACCAGTTATAGTATTTACTTGTGTGTAATCTATCTTGCCACCACCTTCAGTCAATGCTATTGCAATTCTAAATGCTTCTAATTCTTGTGGACTTGCCATATTATCTCCTTGTACCGAGAATAGTACCAAGCATATTGCGACCAGTTGTTTGTATATCAGCATTAGCTCCTAATCTCTCTTTCTCTTTTGCAACTAAGTTGTTAAAGTTTTCGTACAATCTACCTGTTGGTGATATTTCTTGTAAACCTGTTTCTAATACTACATCTTGTATATCTTTACTTCCTACATTTCCTGCTTCTAATTCTTCAACAGTAGGTCCAAGAGCTAATTCTGCTAACTCTGATTGTTGTTGTGATTGTAAAGAAGCATCATTATAAAATTGTTCTGCTAATAATTTTAGTTCATAACCTTTAGGTTGTCTGTTTAATTCTTGTGTAAATAAATTTTTAATTCTTGTTGATACTTCTGCATAATCAGGTGGTAAAAACACAGATACTTCTGATCCACTTGGTAGTGGTTCATTTTGATAAAGTAACAATGCTTCATTCCAAGCAGTTGATTTCTCTCCTGATTTAACACCTATTCTATTTTGTCTGCCTAATACTGTTCTCATAGCTTCAGCAGTTGCTTTGTCAAAATCACCAGGAGTAAAGTTACCTCTAGCTAACAAACCACCTTGTATTAATCTAGCTTGTAATGAATATAAGTCCTCTACAGGTAAGTTAGCAAAGATATTATATTCATCACCTTGTCTGTAAAAATCTGTGTCAGCAGGATTTCTAGGTGTGTAATCGCTAGGTAATCCACCGATAATAGAATCCTCTGTACCAAAACCAAACAATCCTGATATATCTCCTAATGGATCAGCAACTGCATCTATTCCTGAACTAATTAATGCACTATTTACTTTTGCAGAAGGTATGCCTTTAGATATTGCAAACTGTTGCACTTCATCTGTTGATCCCATAAGTTTCATTTGTTGTATATCATTTTCTGTCAATATGGGATTTTGACCTGCTACTGTATCTTGTTCTACTATCGCTTGTACTAATTTATCTATATCGTTCATTTACATACCTAATAACTCTTGGTCTGATACTTCTTCCCTTAATTCGTTTTCCAAGATACTGTTGTATAAAGGTCCAAATTCAGGGTACTCTAATATTAGTTTAGTCGCATAATCTCGTAAGTATTGTCTTGCTTTTACTAATTCTCTATTTGTTCTAATTGATGAAGGTGCGTAATTTCTTTTTATAGCTTCTGCAACAATCTTGTCATACACTTGTCTGTATTTACCATAAGCGATAGCAGCATTATTGTTTTTTAATTTATCTATAGGTGTATAGTCTGCTTTTATCCAACCTTGTTTAAAACTAGATGTACGATCTGGTAAGTATGTTTGTCCACCCATTTCTTGTAGCAAAAAGTCTGTATCAGGTTTATCTACTTCAAAACCTGCATCTTGTCCATATCCCCAATACTGATTCATTAACTGTGATTGTTTTGTCCATTTAAGTAACTGTGCAGTTTTTGTGTTTGTATTCATAAGTGTTACTCCACCTACTTTTGTATTACGCAAAAAGTTTTCATATGCGATAGAGCCTAATAATCTGTTTTTAGCTAATACCCATTGTTCAGGTGTTCTTGGTGCAAGTGTTCCTTCTTCTAGTGCATTAAGGTAAGCATCATAACTAAACTCTCTATCTACATCTGTAGGTGTTAAGTAAAATGCAGTAGAGTTAAAATCATCATACAAATCTTTGTTTTGTCTTGCCCATTCAGAACTAAATACTGTTTGTGGTCTAGCAATTACAGACCTTGATTTAGATGTAAGCATAGCAGTAGGATCAAGACCAAACTCTTGTACAAATCGTAATGTTGCTTCGTAGTCATCTCCATCTGCTGCTGCTTTATAATCTCTGTATGTGTCTGCTAAAGATTCAATAAATAATGATTTACCTGATTGTTCTGTAACAGACCATATTGGAGAAGCAGCACCTGTTGGACCTATAAGTTGTGATGCACCTCTAATAACAAATATTTTTCTTGCGTAATTAGTTGCTAGTTCTAATCCTTCCTCTGTTCCTTGTGGTGTACTATCATCTACTGCACCTGCATAAACTAATGCTTTGTAAGTGTCTATAACTGTATTGTTAAATAATCTATTTAAGTCTGCATTACCTGTTCCACCACCTTTGTATGCTTGATAAAACTTTTTAAGCCAAGCAGGAAATGGAGCTACACCATTTATAAATCCTTTAGGTGGTGTAAAATCACCAAATATAAATTGATTCACTACGCTTTCTTCAGGAAAGTTTTTTCGTAAATAACTAGCAGGAACTCTGATAATAGGTCCTACACCTGGCATAATATCTGCAACTAAGTTTACTGATGATATATACACAGGAAATGATGCTTCTACACCTGTATCTTGTAATTCAGGAAACATATGTTTTTGTATAAGACCTGTGCCTGGATAAGCAAACACTTCTTCACCATTTATAGGATTAGTGTAAAAGAAACCTCTTTGACCTGTAGGATCAGCTAATGGGTTAGGTTCGCTACCACTTTGCACTAGCTTGTTTAGGTTTACCAAGTTTTTACCACCTGCTTTATTTGTAATGTCTGACCAGGTTTTAAATATTTCAAGGTATGCTTCTAAGAATGGAAATGCAAATCTAAGTGAATCTCCTACTACAGTTCGTTCTGATATATCATAAAGTAATTTTTTAGTCTGTGTCAAAGCATCAGAAGCAATCATCTTGTCGTATATCTGTACATCTGTAATAGCTTCTTTAGGTCCTGAATATCCTGCACTATTTATTTTTTTCAAGTAACCATCTAGTATTGGGTCGTATTGTGTAAATTCTTTTAATGATTTATTTGCTATCTCTACCATTTCATCTCTAGCATCTTTGCCTAAAAACTCTATAGTTTCTGATACACGCTTCCAATACAATCTTCTAAAAGCAGGTGATCTGGACAACTTGTTTGTTTGTAATGACATTAATACTTGGAAAGCATTGTTAATTGTTTTTTCGTATAGTCCTTCTACTTTAAATGTTGGATCAACAAAACCTCTAGTTATACTTGGTAGCTCATCATAGTAAGTTCCTATAAAAGCATTTACTAAATCATCTTGTGCTTCTTTAAACAATGGTGCAACTATTTTTAAATCTTCATCTGTAATTTTTCCTTTTATGTAATCATCTGCAATTTGTTCAAAATCTTTATCGCCTATTTTCTTTTTAACTTTATCTGCTTTAGCTTTGTTTTTAGCAATAGCAGCAGTTGCAAAGAAATCCATTGATTTTCCTTCTTTAGTAACAAACTTACCTTTGTTAGCTACCATTTCTAACAGTTGCTGACTTGCAGTATCTTGTACCCAATTCAAAGCACTTGTGCCTTCATCTGCTATAACTTTGCCACCAAGACCTTGATTAACATTAGCTCTTAAATAATATACATACTCCAATGCAACTTCATCTGACTGTAATGCTTTATGAAATGGGTGTGATTGTTCTCCTACTACTTTTTCTAACCTTTTTTTCAAATCTCCATTTTTTAATCTGTCTGCTAATTTTCTAAATTCTTGTTGTTTTTGTAGTGGTGATAATCCTGTAGCTTCTATTCTTGCAATATCAACAGCTACATCATCATTAATCATTTGATATATAGTTCTGATAACTGCTGGGTTGTAATCTGCTTCTCCTTTACCAACAGTTCTCCACCTACCAGGATTAACTACTTTTCTCCTCATAGTTCTAACATTGTTTAATCCTGTCAAAGCGTCATTGTGTGCTAAGTCTGATGCAAAAGAACCACCTGCTGCCTCGCTTGGTAATAATGGGTCAACACCTTTTCTTAATTTACCACCATCTTCTGCTCCAACAGAACGACCAAACATTCTAGCTACTATCTGTATTGGTGCTAGTGGTGCAAATGATATACCTCTTGATACAAGTCGTATTTGTTCTTCTCCAATAACTTTTACTGTCCAAGCAGGTTTTAACAATGCAAGTGGTTTGAATATATCAGAGTTGTACCAATCTAAAAATTGTATAAATGCTTCTGATTTTTCTCCACCTATCTGATCTACAAGTTTTGTCATATTACCTTGTAAGTTTTTTGTCATTTGATTAGATGCTTTTATTACTTTATTTAATTCAGGCAAATAAATTGTATTGTTTATTTGTGTACTAAACAAAGCTCTTGAAACATTATTTGCATCTTCAGGACTTACACCATTAGCTCTTAATACTTCGTTAATAGGAAATTTATTTCCTTGACCATCTATTCCATACACACCTTTATTCATATCAGCAGCAATATCTGCATCATCAGAAAACTGCCTAGATATTTTAGTAGCTTGTTTTGCAACAGATTCTTTTACACCTGAATCTATAAGAACTTTATAAAAATCTTGTTCTAGCCAATCAGCTACAACTTTGTTAAGACTTGCACCTATGTCGCCACCTTTACTGTAAGCATCTATTGCATTGTTTAATAATTTATTTGCAAGGTCTGTTCCTTCCTCTGTTTGTTTTAAGAATGATTTAGATTGCAAACTAAATCTATACAAGTTTTGTAAAGCATCAGCAGGGTCATTAGCATCTACTAATCTACCAAAAGATGGTGCAAAATATAACTGTAATGCTTTTTGTAAACCATTACCACGAATAACTTGTGGCACATACATATTAGAAGCATCTATTAATCTTGCTGATCCTATACCCTCTGCTTTATCTATACCTTCTCTAATAACTTTTTCAGACAAAAACTCATCTAAAACACTTTCTGCTCTTTTGTCATAAGTGGTCAAGTTGTTATCTGCAATAGTTTTTTTAAGATCAGCAAAAAAGTTTGCATCTGTAATAGATTGTTTTGTACGAGTTATTATTTCAAAAGGATTGTCTGCATTTTCAAATAATAACTTTTTAAAATCTTTGCCTTTACTACCTGCAAGATATTGTTGTAATGTTGGTCCGTGAAATGTACTTCTTATACCTCTAGTAATTACACCTGCATCATCTAACACCTCTGCTGCTTGGAACATTCTACTTGCTTGTCTTGCTTTACCTATACCAAGTGTTGCCCAGTTTTCAGGAGATGCTAATTGAAAACCAAAATCTAATGCACCTGTTGCAAACTGTGCTTGTTTAGTTCCAGGTTCATATACATTGTACAAACCTAATTCTTGAAATACTTTTCTACCAGGAGATACAGAAGGATTTAATCCTGCATTTTTAAATTGCTCTCCTAGTTCTCCTTGGAACTGCACTATGTTTTCTGCTGTTTCTCTTGATTCTACATCTATCTGCGTACCTAGTACATTATCTAAAACATATTGCCTAGCTTGTATTGGGTCATAACCACTAGCAACTAATCTTTTGTATTCATCTGTATCAGAAGGATCAGTAGATAGTTTTAACCAACCTCTACCCATATCAAAATTTTCTCCTGACCTAATTGCTTCTAACATTTTAGGTGTTCGTAATGTTCCTTTTATAGCTTGTTTATAAGCATCACTAAATGACATATCAGGGTTTTGATTTTGCAACTCCTCTGCTCTAGCTAATGCTGGAAATATTGCTTCGTATATATCTACAAAACCTGTAACAGCACCTCTAACAGTAGGTTTTAATATATTGTCTATAGGACTACCTATTACCTGAAAAAATTTATTGTTTTTTACTTGATTAGCTAATGGGTTTTCTCCTACAAATCTTTTTATTTTATTAAAATGTGTTTCTCTTTGTAGTTCTACTTTCTTTGCTATTTCAGATAAAGCATTGTTGTCAAAAGGCAAACCCATTTTTGCAGCAGCAGCTATAACACTAGCTGGTAAATTAGGGTAAGTGTTGGCTATCTGTGCAGCCCTGTTAGCTTCTTCCTGTGATACTACAGGAGATACATTTTCTTTAGTTGCAAAAGTTTGTTGAAATTGATCATCAAACAAGTCATCATCATATCCAAAGTCTTTAATTGCCATTAGTCAAAATCCACCAACTGTAACAAAGCAGTATCACCTGTCATAGCGTACATTTGATACAACAAATCATTTACATTTTGTTGTGGTGGTTGTGCTGATCCTACGCCAGGACCAATATCTAATCCTGCTGTAACAGGTTCTGTTGGTCTTTGTGTAGCACCAAACACATCTACATTAGGCATTGGTCTTGGTTGTGCCTGTGGCATTGTGTCTTTAGGTAATGGTGCTGCTTGTTGTTGTTCTACAAGTTCTTTTTGCTCACCATATTCAACACCAGGTATTCTTCTTACAGCTTGTGTTGTATCTTGATAATTTCTTGCTGCTGGTGGTACATTTGTATTTCTACCACTTACACCTCTGTTACTAGAACTCCTTGTAGCCATCTTGCTCCTCATCATCATCATAAAACATAAAAGTAGAACTTATAATCATATAACCAAAAGGAAAAGCTAAAGGTGGCATTTGATCTCTAAACATTCTTGGTTGTAAT
>CEQV01031402.1_pt1 | contig 10202 bp, 5 predicted proteins | sample 530971 | NCBI WGS metagenome assembly CEQV01 (sample SAMEA2621173, study PRJEB7988) | marine metagenome | biome: marine biome (ENVO:00000447); feature: deep chlorophyll maximum layer (ENVO:xxxxxxxx); material: "saline water (ENVO:00002010), including plankton (ENVO:xxxxxxxx)" | depth 100 m
AAAACGAACAGTGAAAGTGCAAGCATGGCGAGAAAGAAACGCATTGTTACTTCGGATGTGTGTTTTTCACTGCGAGAAGCGTCGCTGCCATGTCGTCAGAAAACGCGCCTTGTTTGTACAGGTCGTCCAACTGATCTCCGATATCGGGGTAGTTGCGCCGTCTCATTTCGTCATAGGGATGTGCAGTATTTGACCCGTCGATAATGGCTATTTTAGCTTCCACGGCAGCATCGCCAGTGTCTTGCTCAATCGCTTCTGCTGCGTCCCAAACTGCTGCCACCCAGTTGTCGATCTCAGAGGGCTGCATTTCCCGTCCAAGAATCTCCCTTTGTGCATCGTTCAGATTAAACGCCATGTTATTCTTTCTCCTTATGCCAACAGCGTGACGGACATTTGTGTGTCCGCACCTCCTAAATCGACGACCTGCGAGCCTCCTCCTATCGTTAGTTTGCAGACACACGTATCGCTCGCATCCGCGTCCACTACCATCGCGCCCTCAAGAATCACTGCGTTGTTGTTGTCGCGGCTGGCTCCAGCATTTCCAATCCAAAACCAGTAGCCGTTGCTGCTGTAATTTGAGGTGACAATGCCAAAACTGCCGCGATCATGCGACGCCGTCAGGCCATATACGTACGTTTTGGCGGTTACGAGATATTTCCCCGTGACAGGAAACGTGTACGTATCTGACGAAAAATTTGTGCCGATGTCGTAAACCTCGTTTGGGAACAGCAGGGTATACTGCGTGTTGTCGCCCGTGACATTGGACACATCGCCGCCTCGAACCAGACACATTGGTTGTGCGCTGGCTGTGTACCGACCCGTAATAGCGAGGGTTGTGCCATCCCACGTTAATCCTGATTCTGCGTCCAGTTCAGTGGTGGTTGAACCGACTGTCACTAACTCCGATTCTGTGGCGTTATTGAGTGCCGTAACGGCTGGGCTGGCTATTGTTTGCCATGACAGGACCCCCGCGTCAGTTGATTGAAGGTATTTGCTGGATGCCGGGAAGGCGGCTGGAAGTTGATATACGGAGGTTCCTGTGATCGAGTCAGGCGCTTTAAATCCGGCATAGTTGTTGCCATTTGCAGCTAATTCCAGAAAGCGCATTTCCGTTGTGTTGCCACTGCTGGTCCCGTGAGGAGACATCGTTAGGCCACCAGCACCAACCACTCGCGTCGTGTCCAGGCCATCTTCGTCGTATTCGATGGTTAGGTCTTGATCGTTGCCGAACTTGAGTGCCTTGTCATCGGCGATGTATACATCACCCCATTCAGCGGATGTTGATCCAAGATCAGCGCCACCAGCTGCATCAGGAATAATCGAGGTGCTGGCTGTGACAGTTGTGAAAGTTGGTGAGTCACCTGTTCCTAACCCCAATGATGTTCGTGCTGTGGCTCCGCTTTCGGCTACTGGATCACCAGAGCCATCGCCCACCAGAAACTCACCATCACCGAGAACAGCCATTGCCGTAATGGCGGCTGTGCCACTGCCCAGCAGAACACCACCATCGGTTAAACTGGAGGCACCAGTACCACCGTCTGCGACTGGCACATCCGTGCCACCAGCCCTGTAGACAATGTTCCCCTCAACATTCAGATCTCCGGCACTGGCCCGAGTAACCGTGGTATCAGTAGCATGGCCGACATTAACGCCTGTAAACTGTGGGCTGTCCCCTGTCCCCAATCCAAGTGTCGTCTGTGCCGCTGCCTGTGTGGTGTCATCGAGCACTGTCGCCATGAAATCAGTGACAGTAACCTGGTCGGCTGTACCAATCGCACTTTCCAGTGCATCGGCATCTGCATTCCATTTAATAAAATGAGAGGCGACTGGAGCAGGAAGCTCGACAGATACACTGTCCGCCGTTCCCTTGCCCAGACGCATGGAACGAGCGATATCCCGCTGGTTCTGCTGGGTCAGCATTGTGTTTCTATCGAGGGCGCTCTCGTGGGTTTCTGCGCTGAAACTGTCAGATTCCACATAATCGGTGCTTTGCGTATAGGAAACCGATCGCTCGATGACGAGGGTTTCGCCGCTGGCAGGAGCCGATCCCATTGTCACATTGCCACCAGAGGCATCACCTGCCCCTGATACACTGTAATGCGTCGTCAGTGTCTTGAGTGTTGCAACACCAGCACTGCTAACAATGTAAACTTTGAGGTCGCCATCAGCGAATATACGGAACGTGTACGCAAACGCTGTTGTCGAGCCGTTACCAGAATATTCTACACGCGAAATTGTCGTTGAAACTACCATAACACCACCCTATACCACAATATATAGTACTACGTCACTAATTAGACACTACATCTAGTATTCCTTATCGAATCGACTGCTCTCCCGTTCTGGCACTTGGAGATATCTCCATAAGGAGTTGCTTTCCCGTATCCTCGTCCTGAACAATGAAATGACCTGGGTTGCCGTCGAGGGTTCTCATCAGCATTTGGTCAAATTTATTTAAGCTGTTCCGATCAAAGTCCGGCTTCTCCTGAGCAGTCAAAAGTTGGGCCATCCGGTCAGCTGTCTTCTGGTAAAAACCGGACTGCTCTGCCTTGCTGAACGTATTGCGCTCAGCCGCTTGCATGTCGGGAGTGGCAAATTCTCTGATCTGATCCATCCAGTTATCAAATTGAATTAGATTTCCAAGTTTTAACGGAGGTAAATTATTGCCAGGAACAAGACGCCAAGCACTTCTCCGTGTTCGCCAATCTGCATCGCCCGAAACAACATCCTTCATAATGTCGCCTATACGGGTTACTTGACTTGCTGTAGGACCAAAGACTGAACCCAGCTTCCAACGCATAGAGGTCGGCCACCATGGGCCTACTCCAAGACTGGGACGTACACCGTATCGATTGTCGCTCCATGCTTCGATGGCGTTGTTAGCAACGAAGAACCAGCTGGTCACACCAGACTGGTCTATCCCGTCAACAATGAATTCAAGTGGCCCGTCAGCTACGGGTACGCCATTTTGTTTGTCCCGTATCATTGTCACGAGACCACCCATAAAGACCATCATCATCATGCCCATCATGGTCTGGGCATCACGCATCTGCATGCCGGGAATCAGAACCTTGTGAAATGCAGAAGCGATAAAGGATTTGTACTGAGCTAGAATCCGGCCCCAGATTTTATAAGCAAAAAGCGGCAAGTCTCCTGCTTCCGGCGTCACAATCGCCTGGTCCACATCCCTGGCGAGTGCTGCACGGAAAACTTTTTGTGCTCTGAGGTTCTCCGATGCTCTTCTGCCATCAGATACCGGCGGAATTTCTGGTGGAGAAACTCCTTGTCCAGCATCTGGCATTCCTTCCTCTGCCATTTTGTCGATATGATGCCTTGCTAAAGATCTAATTTTTTCAGTGGTTTCAATGAAATCAAGTTTGGCATAACGAACTTCGTTAGGCTTTCTACCAGCCTTATAATCACGGAGATCTGCCTCCATTTTCGGAAGAATGTCGCCAGCCCATTGTTCGCTGAATAAAGCTCTAATTTTTTCATCAGCAAGAAAATTCTCATAGTGTGCGATAGCCTCTTTACGATTTTTGTACGGAAGTTTTTTTACTCTTGTCTCCACTCCCATTGAACCAATCGGGGTACCGGTCGTGACATCTATCTCTCTTTTCCCTGCGATACCAGCTATGATCTCGTCAAATAACCGCCGCACTTCTAAAAGCTCTTTCGCCCTAGAGCGTGATCCTTCCCCCATAAATGCCCTCGCAAGTGCCTGCCTAGCAAGAGAGGTGGAGCGACCTATAATTTTTTCTGATTTCATCAGATCGTCTAATACAGCGTATGAACCCCCAATATCGAGGTCTTCTTCGGGTAATTTTCGAACAAGATTATTTAGAGCAATCGTTATATCTGTTGTGTCTCCAGTATCGATTGCACGGCGAAGTGCATTGATTTCATCCACCAGCCTTTCCGGCGTCAATTCTCTTACAACCTGACCCGGAACAAAGAATTCCGAAGCAGCAGCAATACCCGCATTCGGGTTTTCTTTTATGGTTCTGTCGATGGATGTCGCTAAATCAATAATATCCTCAAAAACCATCCCCGGGACTGTAGATTCATGGTCTATCGGCTCCTCAGTGCGAGTGGGCCTTGTCGGATCTTCGGCCCACCTTTCCGTGTTAGGGATCTTCAAACCATTGACCGTTTCGCCGTGCTTGTTGAAGGCGTTATCAATATGTCGGGAATCCTCAAGGCTTATATATGCTGCTCGAAGACGGGCACGGTTCTTGGCACTAATCGTCCCATTAAGGTCTTGTTTAACAAGTTCCAGAATACGATGACCTGTTGAAACACCGACTGCTTGCTTCATAAAAGCGTTCCAGGGTGAAAGCATGTTGGCAATAAAGAACCCGTTGGTCATATAACCAGCGACCCGCTCGACCTTTGTGTAGCGTTGCGGAAGATCGCCTGTCATGGCTAATGCCAGTGCTCGTGTCTGAAGCATCATATCGAGGGCTGTACCGGCGGTTTTAACTTCTTTAGCCGCAACCTTCCATGTATCGAAATCGCTGATTAAAGCCCGTACCCCTTGAAACGTCGGTTCAAAACCGTTCATCATTACGGATCGGCCAATATCGGGTATTGACGAAAGCGTAGCCCCGCCAAGCATAGTCCATGTATTAAAATCAAGAACGAGTCGGGCTGTTCGTGATGGGATGCTGTAAGGATCGGTTGGAAGCTGATAGACGCCCCTCAGAATATCGCGGTAGGCTGATAAATACTCGATATGCTTTTCTGCAATCTTCTGGTGTTTTACGCCCGAAGCAGTCTTTGCATCCATATCCGCTGCTTCACGGCGTATTCCTTGAAATGTGCTTTCCATCGAAACGGAGCCAAATTTTCTGGAGATCTCAATATCGGCGCTGGCAAGCCGAACATAAGACCGCATAATGTGATCGATATCGCCTACCAGAAATTCAGCAATAACCTCATCCGGTACGTTTATTGAGCGTTGTTTAAATATTCCCTTTTTAGATTGAAGTGCCGCTTCGGTAATATTTTCAATGCCATCAATAGAGGAATTAATCGCGTTTAACTTAGCAGTAATCGACTGAATAGAATCGCGCTCAGCAATCGGTAAATTGTTTCTTTGCCAGGTTAAAATAATATTTTTCAGCTCATCTTGTCGTTGGAATACAAGAGGCTGATCCCACATGCGGGGCACAAAATTAGGCCTGTAATCACCCTTGTCTAAAACACCCGCAATAACAGCTTCATTAAAAATGTAATCGTTGGTGTCACGTACCCGTTGAGCCATCTGCTCGATTTCAGGAATATCATGCTTAATTTTGCCGTCTGTCTGAGCCTGTCTAAGCGTGGCTGTAACTTCCTCCCGAAATCTTATAATCGAAAGAGGACCATCTGGATCGGCCCGACCTGGAGCGCCTGTCAGATTTTTAGGGTGGTTTATACGTTGAGCAACATCCTGGGCAACTATCGTTGCCTTATCCATAAATGTTGGTTTACCTTTTGCTCCCCGTATTCGCATGCGATATGCCGTATGAGCATGGTTGATATCGCTTAAAAACTCGGCAAGTGTCGCGTCCCATGTTTTCATGGCACGAGCTACAGGCAGATCCGTTGCAATATTCTCAAAGTTCTTTCTAAGATATGATGGTGTTGTGACAAGGTTTTCCATAGCTGTTGCAGATGACGGGATTTCACCATTAAGAACCAGATCCCGTTTTGAAAGTGCATTGGAAATACGTTCTGCTCCATAAGCATTAAAGCCTGTAGGTGCAGCAGTAGTGCTAGGAGCATCAGGCGCAACGCGAGAGCCGGGAGAAGCAGGGTTATTGATGCCAGGCGCCCACCTTCTTTCCCCAGGCCTCTCCGGTCTCCAACCAGGGTTTATATGACCAGTAAAACCTGTAGTAGTTCCTGTCCGCAGCTCCTCACGCAATGAATCGTCCATTGCCTTCAGCAACTCCGGATGATCGACTTCCATCCGGCTGTAAAGTTTTTTGCCAATCGCAATAATGGGTAAAATCGATGCACCAGCAACAGAAGACAAACTAACATCGAGCACACTTTGCTCGATTGTGCGGTCTTGTTGAAAAGTATGAAGAGCTGTTTCAACGACACCTGCTTGAGTTGCACCATATTTAAGACCCGTCTTAGCACTCTGAAGCAGACTTTTACCTACGGAGGTCATAACGCCGGGAGCTGCACCAAAAATAAGATTAAGCGGCTCTACCATTCCAGCCACCAAACCCGTTCCCAACAACTCTGGCATACCAGCTCGTGCAAATACCGCTTGATGTTTTTGTGCCTGATCGATGCGTCTTTTTATCCAGTCAGTTTCTTGAGGACTTCTGGAAAAAGAGAACGATAGAGCGTAGGCCTCATAAGGCGTCCCCATAATATCATCGACACCGTTATACCCGTCGAGAGGAGAAAACTCCGGCGTTGGTTGCTTATCGAGGCTGGCACCAAGGGTTGTTTCTGTCCGCAGCATTAAGCCCAGGACTTCAGTAAAATCAGGTTTCCAATCAAGTGTGGGTCCGCCGTAATTACCAAACATATTAACGCGGTTGTGTGCCGTAAGCGTATTTTGATAACCCTGATCGGTTGTAGGATCGTAGCTGTCTTGAAAGGTCATTTTGGCAGCCATCGCTGGTTCATGCGTGGAGGTGATTTCGTTTGGTTTTTCGGGGGCGGCACAACCTCATTCGGCATTTCGTCCTGCCAAAGCTGTTCAAACGGACGATCCGTCATCTCTTGTGCTGGCATATTCGGACCAAGATTCTGGTCGGCAAAGACACCCTTCATAAATTGTCCTAGCCCAGTAGAACCTAAATGCTGAAGAGCACGAGCTGTTGTTGTTGTGGAATACGGTGCGACTGTATTTCGCAAAGTCGGTTGCCAGTCACGCATAATAAGAACGCCGTCAAACCAAACCTGATATTCAGGATGACCACTAGTGTTTTGCGCCGCCTCTCTAGCGGCTTGCTCAGCCTTTCCTATGCTTTCTTTTGTATAATTTGTATCGTCAGTTACTACACCATACTGTGTAATAAAACTTGGTAATATCCGCCGATATTCCTTTTCAACACCTTCTGGTATTCGATGACCTGTATAAGCAATGTGAAGCATACTGTTATCGGTTTTCCAAATCTCACTAAGCGGTTTTATTGGGGCCGTTCCGAGAGGTGGCGGAAGATCCTCTGTGGTCATACCGTCTAGTCGAGAATGTAGAAAATGAATTGGAATACCGTGTTGCTCACGCACAAATTCGTTTTCAAGGACGTTATTCAGTTTTTCTCTGGTCTGGTCTGTAAGGGCAGCATTAGCGCCCCACTCTTTAAGTACACCGATTAATTCTTCGCGGATAAACCTGTCAGCATGTCTTCCGCCAAAACCCAGACCAGGGTTTGTTGGTGCCCATTTCATAAGCCTCCGTTCACCCGTTAGTGCAGTTATGCTCCAACTTGGATTTACGCGCTCGATAGCCTCATCATACATTTCCTCAGGGGTTCTTGGGATGTGGCCAGGACCTATACTAATGTGGTTGTTTCCGCTGGCAGCAATGTCTTGGGCTGTGGCGGTAACTTCTGCTTTATAAGCAGGATAGTGATACTGACTCATAAGATCGGTATCGACGAGTGTTGCCGATTTACCTAGCCATTCACGGGAATCGTCCTCAAGCGCAAGCAGATTCATTGTTCTTAAAATGCGCTGATCTGTATTTTCCATTACGTATCACCCGTTAAAAATTGATTCATTTGATTAATTGAATCTTCTATATCGGGTGGTAGTTGTCCTGGCTTAGCGAGACGGTTTACATAAGCCCTTCCCCACTCCAGAGAACGACCCTTTAGCCTGTCCAGAGAAGTCGAATGGGCGAGTGCCAATATGTTGCTATCAATGGCTTTTTCAGCAGCCGTTTTATCGGTTCGGTAAAGCATTTTTACAAAAGCGATAAGTTCTCCTGCCGCCGAAAGATCCTGATCGGAAGATGCAACCTCTAATTGCTCAAAATGTTGACTGATTACATTTGCAACAGGTTGCGGAACAAACCCGGCGCTTTTAGTTATGTTAACGATATCGGTCGTAACAGGACCTAACATTCCGGTATCTGTAATAAGTTCTCTTGCCAATTTAAAACCGTAAGGTTCTCCAAAAGCGTCTTGTCTGCTTAAAACTCGGTTATAAACTTCTTCTGCTTGCTGTTTTGTTCCGGTCCATTCGCCGCTTTCAATCAACCCAATATCACGCACATCTTGCAACGCCTGACCACGTTTATCAGTTTGTTTAATTTCCTGGTTAAGCATTTTCAGGCGTGAAGAAATAAATTGTTTTGTTCGTATTTTTTTCTTGTCTGTCTGTTCGTTGATTGTTGTAAGTTCAGTCCGAAGCGTTTGAAGAAACTTTTTATGCACTGCAAGATCTTGCGTGTTTTCAAAAGCGTTAATTTTTGCAAACGAAGCAACAAAGTCCTCCATCGCATCAAGAGTTCCGTGTGTTTTTTCACTGTGTTCAATCAACTGTTTTCTTTCTGCCACTAACTTTTTAAGGCGAGGGAATTGTTTGCTAAGAGCCGTAGCCAATCGCCCAGACGCTTTGCCAACCTCGTCACTTCCGGCATACATTTCAAAAGAAGACATAATTTGATCGAGCTGATCGATGTCATTTGTTTTAACAATCATCGTTGCAAAATGACTGGCCTGTCGCAGTGCAGTTAGATCGCTTCGATAATTTGTAAGATTGTTATAAATAGATGGGTCCGAAGCTGGCTGAGACTGCAACATTTTATTGATCTCATCGCCTAAAGCATCAATGGAACCATACGCGTTCTTCACCCATCCCCCCTGATTCCATTGGGAGTCGTTTGCGTTGCTTAATCGATCTCCCAGATTTCCAATAGTGGTACTAAGTGCAGATACTTTTGCTTTAAAAGCACTCTTCACTTTTCCTGCATTGCTTGTAAGAATGCCAGCGGCTTGTTTTCTGTATTTCTCGCCGTCTAGTGAATAGCTGGTTGTGTATCCAAGCATTCGCTCCGGATCTCTTTCGACTAAATGCTCCATGTACTGATTTTCTTTTTGTACAAACCAGCCTCGAGGACCGTTTAAATATCTATTTAAATCCGCTTCTGGAATGACACCTTTTGCAGCGTCAATAGCTTGTTGAATAGTTTGTGTTCCCTGCTTTACAATCCCATCGCTATCGTTAAAACCACGGGTTTCTGTTCGTCGTAACTGCTCTTCAATAACATTTGGAATGTTGTTTCTATGCCAGTCTATTTCTTGTGTTCTGGCAGTTTTTAGTGCACTGATTTCTGCTTGTGCTGCTTGCGTGGTTAGGTTTTTTTCTAAGGCACTTATATTTTCAGAACGCCACCCCTGACGTTGAGCAGCAGCAAGAAACTCATTTTTTAAATTTAATGCTGCGTCTCGAACCTGTGTGCTGCGGTTGCCGTAATCATTAGGTGATATACCGTCGCTGACTTTCTGCAGATCGACATTAAACGCACTTATCATTGCCGTGGCTCTACCTAACTCCCAGCGATCTTTCATATCTGTTGCGATAGTAGAAAGTTGATCGCCAACCTTGATTAATTGCTCACCTGCAGGTGAACCTGGTTGTGTAAGTTGCGGCCTTAGAGTTGGCTCAGTTTGTGGTGTTCTTCCCCGTGTTGTAGGAAGCTCCCGCGATCTAAAATCAGGTAATTGTATTGCCATGATTAAGCCCCGCTGCCCTGTGTCATTACACGCTGTTCAACTTCAATGGGCGATAGGCCTTGCTGTATTAGCTGGCCGGCCAACGTGTCTGCGTAGGTTTGTCCGCCACCTCCAGGGAATGATTGTCTTAGCTGGTCATTACTTGCTGGCAAACCAAGCCGGGTTCGAGCAGCGGAATTTTGCTGTGCCAGTCGATCCGTTTGTAATTCAAGTGCCGATTCAAGAATAGCGCGGCTTTCAGGTGGCAGTGATTCGATGCCGCCAGCTTGTTTTATAAGATTTTCTACACCCCATATCCTTGCACCAGTTCCAGGGTTCGGATCTTTAAAGGTATTCGGCAATCCAAGCAGTGCTTTTGCCCGTTCAAGGTTATGCCCTGTGCGAAGAAGATCGACGGTTTTATCTGTTGCTATCTGCTGTGCTAGTGCCGTGTTATCCGTACTAAACGCACCTCCCAAATACATAATGCCAAGTATGGCGGCTATTGGTGGCGCAACTGTTCCAAGGAAT
>CEQV01015224.1_pt1 | contig 10172 bp, 15 predicted proteins | sample 530971 | NCBI WGS metagenome assembly CEQV01 (sample SAMEA2621173, study PRJEB7988) | marine metagenome | biome: marine biome (ENVO:00000447); feature: deep chlorophyll maximum layer (ENVO:xxxxxxxx); material: "saline water (ENVO:00002010), including plankton (ENVO:xxxxxxxx)" | depth 100 m
TACTACTACAAACACAAATTTTGATATTATAGATAGGTTAATAAATGGCGTAGGTTCAATAACTTTAACTGGAACAACTACTACACTAACAACAAGCGATGGCAGTTTATCGGAAGGAATGTACAAAGTTCTTGTTCTAGGTGGATCGCCCTCTGGAACAAACACAATAACAATAAGCCCTAATGATGCAGACAAGCTATACTTTGTAAAGAACGGAACAAGCCAAACGGCTACATTTACACAAGGCTCTGGTGCTAACGTAAGTATTTTAGCAGGAGATTCAGCTATTATATTTGCAGATGGTGCAGGATCAGGAGCAGCAGTCACTGATTTAACTTCAGGACTTAAAGTTAAAGGTATTAAAACCTCTAGTTCTGATGATATTGATTTAGATGCAGCAGGAGGAGATTTTAAATTTTCTGTTAGTGATACAGAAATACTACGAATTACTAACTCTTCTAGCGATGTGATTATCAGACCTGTTGTTGATGAAAAAGACATAATATTTCAACAAAGAGATGGAACAGAGGTTGCTAGAATAGAAGATAACGGCACGTTTAACGTGGTTACAGGTAAACTTGCTATTAACGCTACGGCTGTAACTGCTACAGCAGCCGAGTTAAATTTACTAGACGGAGGCACATCTGTAGGTAGTTCTATAACTATAGCAGACACTGATGGTGTGGTTGTTAACGATGGTGGTACTATGAAATCAGTACCTGCGAGTGACTTTAAGGAATATATTATGCCTACTGGTGCAGTGTTACCTTATGCAGGATCGTCTGCCCCAACAGGATTTTTGTTATGTTATGGACAGGCTATTTCACGATCTACTTATGCAGACCTTTTTTCTGCTATAAGCACTACATATGGAACAGGTGATGGGTCGTCAACTTTTAACTTACCAGATTTACGAGGAAGAGTTGTTGCAGGTCAAGATGACATGGGTGGATCATCAGCAGATAGACTTACTGACCAAACTGGGGGTCTTAATGGTGATACATTGGGAGACACAGGAGGTTCTGAAACGCATACATTGTCCACAGCACAGATGCCTGCACACACGCACACTGTTGCAGCTCAACAACAAGTATCTGGCGATTCTACAAACAGGGGTGGTAGTGGTCAGTTAGGTGCAGCAGCTACGATTACAACATCTAGCACTGGCAGTGGTTCGGCACATAACAACGTACAGCCTACGATAATATTAAACTATATTATTAGAACATAAGAGAATGGTATGGCTTTAACTAAATTACAGTTTAGAGCAGGTATAAACAGAGACTCAACATCCTATACAAACGAAGGTGGTTGGTTTGACTGTAATAAAATTAGGTTTAGAGCAGGTCTTCCAGAAAAGATAGGTGGTTGGACAAAGTATTCTGATACACAGTTTCAAGGTAGTTGTCGTGCTTTGCATACTTGGACAGCATTAGATAACACAAACTTTATAGGTATAGGTACAAGTGAAAAGTATTACTTAAACGCAGGTGGTGTGTATTATGACGTAACGCCTATAAGATTAACTACTTCAGCAGGAGATGTAACATTTTCAGCTACTAATGGAAGTTCGACAATTACAGTAACAGACACAGATCATGGGGCAAATATAAATGACTATGTAACATTTTCTGGAGCCGCTACTCTAGGAGGAACAGTAACTGCAACCGTGTTAAATCAAGAGTATAAAATAGCCTCAGTAACAGCGTCAAATACATACACAATTACAGCAAAAGATACTAGTGGAGATACTGTAACAGCTAATGCTTCTGACAGTGGTAATGGTGGTAGTTCTACAGTTGGCACATATCAACTAAACGTAGGTTTAGAAGATAACTCATACGGAACAGGATGGGGTGCAGGTATATGGGGTGGTATTAGTGGTTCAGCGGCTACTACAGCCGTAAACGATGGCAGTGGAATGACAGCATCTGCAACATCAGTAACAGTAGATTCAGCGGCTAATTTTGAGTCAGCAGGATATATCTTAATAGATAGCGAACTAATTCAACATACAGGCAAAACATCAACAACCTTTACAGGTTTAACAAGGGGTTTGTTTGGAACGTCAGCGGCTACCCATGCTGATGATGCTACAGTAACAGAGGCACTAGGTGGTTGGGGTATTCCTGCGACAACAACCGTATCAGGAGCGCAGTTACGTCATTGGTCACACGATAACTTTGGCGAAGACCTTGTTATGAATGTTAGAGATGGTGGAATATTCTATTGGGATAGATCAGGTGGTACATCGGCAAGGGCTGTCAATATAACATCATTATCAGGCTCTACTAATGCACCTACTGTAGCCAAGAAAATAATAGTCTCTGAAAGAGACAGACACGTTTTAGCCTTTGGTTGCGACAGTGAAACAAACAGTGGTGTTCAAGACCCATTACTGATTCGTTTTGGTTCTCAGGAAAGTCTTACAGTGTGGAACGCTTTAGCTACTAATACAGCAGGAGAATTGCGTATTGGTACAGGGTCAGAGATTGTTACAGCCGTACAAACCAAACAACAGACATTAGTTATTACAGATGTGTCTGTTCATGCACTACAGTTTATCGGACCTCCGTTTACATTTGGTATTACAGAGGTTGGCAGAAATACCACCATAATATCTGAAAACTCTGCCGTAGCTGTAGAGGAATCAGTTTACTGGATGGGTTACAGAGAGTTCTATGTTTATAATGGTCGTACACAAAAGTTACCATGCACAGTGCAAGATTATGTATTTAATAATTTAAACAGAGATCAAGACACTAAAATAGTGTCTGGTCAGAATAGTGCTTATTCAGAGGTATGGTGGTTCTACCCATCATCAGAATCAACAACCAATGATAGTTACGTTGTTTATAACTATGAGCAAAATGTTTGGTATTATGGCACATTAGCAAGAACAGCGTGGGTGGATAGAGGTGTTCTTTTGTACCCTGTAGCCGCATCAACAGATAATTACTTATATTATCAAGAGTTTGGTTTAGATGACGGTTCACAGTCTCCTGCTTCAGGAATAACATCGTATATAGAATCTAGTCAAATAACCATAGGGGAGGGGGATAGATTTTTCTCAGCTAACAGAGTTATACCAGATGTTACATTTAGAGAATCAACGGCAACATCGCCAAGTGTTAATTTTACAGTAAAGGCTAGAAGATTTCCTGGTACTACCTATGAAAACTCAGATTCAAGCACTGTCACGCAATCAGCTAGTACGCCTATAGAGTTATACACTGAGAAGGCTGATATACGCCTTAGAGGGCGTTCATTTGCTGTTAGGTTAGAAAGTACAGATGCAGGTGTTACATGGCGTTTAGGAACGCCTAGAATAGATATCAGGCAAGATGGTAGAAGATAATGGTGGGCAAAGTACCTATACCGTTTTTTCCGTCTGCTCCTACAGAATATGATCCTCAATATATTACACAGATAGTAAGAGCTTTTGCTTTGTATACAGAGCAACAGAACTCAGGAGGACAAGGTAGGCATACTGAGATGGTATTAACTAACTTACAATCACATGACGATAACTTAGAAATTGGATCAATATTTGAACATAATGGTTTTTTAAAAATTAGTAAGGTTAATACCCCTCATCCACAAGGTATATCTGGAACATCAGCTTTAGGTTCAGTAACAGTAAGTCTTCCATAAAATGGGCAAAAGAAGTAACTTTGAGAGAATCCCAAGGGATTATTATCCGACTCCAAAAGAGGCAGTAGAGCCATTGTTTCCTCATTTAAAAAACGTAAAACATTTTATAGAGCCTTGTGCAGGTAATGGTGCATTAATAGATCATTTAGAGAACATAAACGTAATGCAATTAGATGAGTTACGTTTTATATGCAGTTATGCTTGTGATATTGAGCCACAAAGGAAAGATATAGTTAAGAAAAATGCACTAAGTTTAATGGCAGAAGATGTGCCAGTTGGTGATTGTTTTATAACTAATCCACCTTGGGATAGAGAGGTTCTTCATCCACTTATATTTCACTTAACATCAATAAAACCTGCATGGTTATTGTTTGATGCAGATTGGATGCATACTAAACAAAGCAGTATTTTTCAGAAAATGTTGAAGAAAGTTGTAAGTATTGGTAGAATAAAGTGGATAGAAGGTAGTAAGAACACTGGTAAGGATAATTGTTGTTGGTATTATTTTGATGAGAATAACAAAGATCAGACTAAATTTTACGGAAGAGTAGAATGAAACAAAAACAATTAGAAAAAGGTTCTATATGGGAAAAAGCTGACACCAACGGTGATGGTATAGTATCAGATCAAGAAATGGCTATGCGAGAGCGTATGGTTCTTTTAGAAAATCGAGATAAAAAAGAAGATCAACAAAGATATCTGGTTTGGTTTTCTGCATTAACAGTAACAACTTTTATTATAGTGTTAATGACACCCCTTGTTCCTATTGAAAGAATTGACCACCTCTCAGGAATTGCCGAAATTTGGGTGTTAAGTAACATGGGCGTTTTGGCTTCTTTCATCGGGTTTAATCAACTTGCAAAAAGAACTGCACCTAAAGAAAATGGCTAAAGAAAAGATAATAAAAAATTCGATTGATAAAACATTAAAAAAAATAAAAAATCAAAGACTACACAGAGAATGGCTTTTAGAAAAACTTAGAAAAGAAGAAAGTAAAAAAAATGACAGCAAGAGCTAAAAAAGTAATAAAAAAAGTAGCAAGTAAATTAACAAAAGCTAGTCAAGCACACGCAGGACAAGCAAAAGCACTAAAAGCCCTAGAGTTGAAAAGAGGTGGCTTGCCAAAGAAAAAAAGTAAATCAAGAGTTAATGAAGCAGGTAACTACACAAAACCTGAGATGAGAAAAAAAATATTTAATAGAATAAAAGCAGGTTCTAAGGGGGGCAAGCCTGGTCAATGGAGTGCTAGAAAAGCTCAAATGTTGGCTGCGGCATACAAAAAAGCAGGTGGTGGTTATAGAAGTTAATGAAAAAAGACCCAAAAGTAGGCACAGGAAAAAAACCAAAAGGCTCTGGAAGGAGGCTATATACAGATGAAAATCCCAAAGATACAGTCAATATTAGATTTGCCACTGTGGCAGATGCCCAAGCAACTGCTCGTAAGGTTAAAAGAATTAATAAGCCGTTTGCTAGAAAGATTCAAATCCTTACTGTCATGGAACAAAGGGCAAAAGTCTCAGGAAAAACCAAACAAGCTCAAATCGCCAAAAAAGCAAAAGAAGACATTAGAGCAAAGCACAAAACGAAAAAGGGGAAGACCTAAGAAAAATGGCACTAGCTAAAAGCCAAAAAAGTCTCAAAAGGTGGACAAAACAAAAATGGCGAACAAAGTCAGGTAAAAAGTCGGCTAAAACAGGTGAGCGTTATCTTCCTGAAGCGGCTATAAAAGCTTTGTCACCAAAAGAATATGCCGCCACTACAAGAGCAAAACGCAGAGGAACAAAAAAAGGCAAACAATTTGTCAAACAACCTAAAAGAATAGCTAAAAAAGTTAGGAAATATAGATAATGTTACAAAGTTTAATTGCACCTGTTACAGGTTTACTAGATAAATTTATTGAAGATAAAGATCAAAAGGCTAAATTGGCACATGAGATAGCCACGATTGGACAGAAACACGCCCAAGAATTGGCACTTTCTCAAATAGAAGTTAATAAGGCAGAGGCACAGTCAGGGTCATTGTTTAAGGGTGGCTGGCGACCAGCAGTTGGCTGGGTTTGTGCGATTGCTTTCCTATATCATTTTCTTCTAAAAGACATAATTATTTTTGTTTGTGCCTTTGTGGGTGTGGATGTTCCAGATTTGCCAGATTTCGATATGAGTACACTGCTTACGGTTTTAGGTGGAATGCTAGGAATTGGTGGACTACGCACATACGAAAAGCAAAAAGGATTAACAAAATGAAATGTTGGCATTGTAAGAATGAGTTAATATGGGGTGGTGACCATGATGTTGAAGACAATGAAGAATATACAATGGTTACAAATTTATCCTGCCCACAATGTAATTCCTATGTGGAAGTGTATCTTCCAAAGGATAAAGAGAATAATAACGCCACCATCAATTAGGTGCGAAGTATGTGGTCATACTATGGAGAAAGTGGATGATCAGCTTACTTGCAAGTATTGTGAGGGTTTCTACTCCTACGACATGGCAAAGGATTGGATGGATTTTATTGTAAAAAATGCTACTATAGTAAAAAAGGAGGAAGACAATGAAAGATAATTTTGACGAGTGTTTAAAAATGCTACTACACCACGAAGGGGGCTATGTGAATCATCCGAAAGACCCTGGAGGCGAAACAAACCTCGGAGTTACCAAAAGAGTGTATGAGAAATGGGGTGGCACTAAGGACATGAAAGACCTTACAGTTGAAGATGTAGCTCCTATATATAAGAAAAACTACTGGAATCGCTGTAAATGTGATGACCTAGAATCTGGCGTTGATTGGGTGGTTTTCGACTGGGCTGTGAACAGCGGCACTGGTAGGGCAGCTAAAGCCATACAAAAGATATGTGGTGCATCGCAAGATGGTGCTATAGGTCCTAAGACACTAGCGTTGATTAAAACACAAGATACAGAATATGTTATAGAAGAGTTTGGCAAGATACGTCAGAACTTCTATGAGTCATTAAAGACATTTGATACCTTTGGTAAAGGTTGGACAAGACGAAACAAAGAAACAACTGAAAAAGCCATAAAAATGATGGAAATCAATGAGTAGAGACCCAAGACTAGCTAGGGCAGGGGTATCTGGATATAACAAGCCTAAAAGAACCCCTAATCACCCTAAAAAGTCACATATTGTTGTGGCTAAAGAGGGAGACAAGATTAAAACAATACGTTTTGGACAGCAAGGAAAGAAGGTTGGCACTGTTAAAGGCACAGCAGGAAAGCCAAAATCAGGAGAATCAAGGACAATGAAGATGAAAAGGAAAAGCTTTAAGGCAAGGCATGGTAGAAATATTGCTAAAGGCAAGATGTCAGCGGCATATTGGGCAGATAAAGTAAAATGGTAAAAGGTATAAAATTTTTTTTAATGTTTAATTTATGTTATTTTGAGCTTTTGGCTTACGAAATAGTGTGGTAAAAGTTATATAGAACTTTTTTGAAAGGTTATTGATGGCACTTCCTTTAATACTAGGATTACTAGGATCAACACTCGGCACTGGATCAGCTATAGGAGCTTTGGGAGCAGGAGCTTTAGGTTCAGGTCTAGGTAGGTTTTTAGAGACTGGAGACTTTGAGGAAGGGTTAAAAACAGGTGCAACAAGCTTCCTAGGGGGTAAAGTCTTGGGAAGCGTACTTGGTGGTATGGGTGGAAAGGTAGCAGAAGAAGGAGCAAAAGCATCTACATACGCTGAAGCTGCTAACATTAACCCAAAGTTCTTATCTAGTGGCGTAGGAAACGTAGGAGAGGCATCCAAGTACTTTGGTCAGTCAAATCTTATGGGTGGACTGCAAGCCGCAGCCACAAACCCAATAACTATAGGACAGGCTACTATAGGACAGGCTATGTCAAAACCACCTGGTATGCCAGAAGATGAAGACATACCTTTTGAGAATAGAGAAGCTATGCCCCCACCAAGAATGAGAAGAAGACAGCCACCACCTGGTTTTAGAGCAGGATACATGGGTGAGTTAGACTATGGTGTAGCTCCAAACTATAATGTGAGGTATATGTCAGAAGGTGGTCTGCAAAATGTAGAAAAAGCTGATTTAGACAATGATGGTAAACTTTCCTCTTATGAAAGAAAGAGAGGAGAAGCTATAGAGAAATCTATGGCAGGTCAAGGCAAGAACATAGGTGGATTAGTAGGGTTGCTAGGAAACGAAAAATTTAGAAACTTTATTGGTCAGATGGGCAAGACAGGAATGGGTTTTGGTTTGGCTAGTGCTTTAGCCACTCCTCAAGCTAGAGATGAGTACAACTATATGCAAACAGGAGAGTACACTCCAGAGATGCAAGGTATGAGGGAAGGTGGCATGGCTGAAGACACAGGCATGACAGAAGATGAAGAAAAAATTATTATAGATGCAGCCAATGCTCTTATGGGTAAATTAGAAAATCCTGATGAAGCGATACAATTATTTATAGAAACATTTGGATATGCAGCCTTAAAAGACTTAGAAATGTTGATTGCTACAGGTAAGATGGGGGGAAAAAAAGAAGGATTGCCTGGTTTGATAGAAGGAGAAGGAGACGGGATGAGTGACAGCATAGATGCTGAACTTGTTGAGGAAAGAGGTAGAGAAGGTGGCAGGAAGCAACCTATGAAGATTGCTGATGGAGAGTACATTGTAGCGGCTGATGCTGTTGCTGATATAGGGAATGGCTCTACAGATGCAGGTGCTAAGAAGCTAGATGACTTAATGAAGAAAGTAAGAATGGCTAGACATGGCACTGACAAGCAACCTCCAGAAAAAGATATGATGGCTGTTATGAAGAGGGCAATCGCATGATGTTTAGTGCAGTGCCAAAGCAAGTGTTAGATGTAGTATGGGAAGATGTTAAGAAATTGTTAGAACCTGCTGTAGAGACAGCTAAAGGAAAAATGACAATTAAAGATGTCTATCAATATATAAAGAATGACTTTTATAACTTATGGGTTGTTATGGAAGATACAAAAATAGTAGCTTGTGTTACAACTCGTGTGATACAATATCCAGAAAGTAGAGCATTAGCACTAGATTTTATTGGTGGCAGAAAAATGAAAGAATGGTTGCCAGAAGCACAAGGAATTATTACAAGATTTGCTAGAGACAATGGCTGTAGACATCTAGAAGGATACGGAAGAAAAGCGTGGATTAGATGGGGAAGACAACATGGTTGGAAGCAAGATTACATAGCATATAAGATGGAGTTATAAAATGGGTGGTGGTGGAGGCTCAACAGAAACCAAATCAACAGTTACTCAGACTAATCTGCCTGAGTATGTAAGACCGTATTTTGAAAGGCTTTTAGGAAGAACAGAAGCAGAGTCAAAAAGAGAATACGAGCCTTACGGAGGACAGCGAATAGCTGACCCTAGTCAAGATTTATTGACATCTGAAGGTATGGTTAGAGACATTGCAGGAGCAGGATTGCCTGGTTTAGACAAGGCGATGACTAGAGTCGGTCAATCTTTAGACTATGAGCCTCGGCAATTTACTGGAGAAGAAGTAGACAAGTATATGTCACCGTATATGGATTCTGTTATTAGAAGACAGAAGGATGCCGCTACAGAGGATTACCTTGCATCTATGCCTGGTCAAGCATCTCAAGCTATAGGAGCAGGTGCGTTTGGTGGTTCAAGAGAAGGCGTTGAGAAAGGAATAGCTAGAAGTAAATATCTAGATAGACTAGGTGATATAGAGGCTACAGGAAGACAAAAAGCATATGAGCAAGCCGCAGGACTATTCCAAGCAGACAGAGCGGCTGACTTCCAAGGTCAGCAGTTAGGTCTAGGGGCGGCAAGTCAGTATGCTAATTTATCAGAAAGAGCCAGAGCAGGTGATGTAGATGCGGCTCGTATGCTAGAGCAGATAGGTAAGGCACAGATGGGAAGAGACCAAGCTTCTTTAGATATGGGTTATCAAGATTTTATGAGACAGCAAGCATATCCTGGCGAAAAGCTAGGATTATTTTCATCTGTTCTTAGAGGTATTCCTGTGACACCCTCACAGACTACCTCAACAAGAATGCCTTATGATCCATTCGGAAGGGCTATAGGGCTAGGTTTAACAGCACTTGGTGGTGCTAAATATTTTGGTTAAGTAATGTATGATCTTATAGAATTACAAGATGCCCTAAAAGGGCTTCAGGATGAGCAAGTTCAAAATTTGTTAGGTGGTGACCCTCGTGTTCCTGATTTTATGATTTTAGGAGAGTTAAAAAGAAGAGATGACGACAAAAAAGAAGTAGCTAGGAGAAAAGCTGAGAATCAAACTACTGTAGCAGAAGATGTTATTGCGTCAGCAGGGATACCTATTAAAGAATCATCACAGATGGCTATGGCTATGTCTCCTAAATCAGATATAGCAGGTAACACAGGTATGGATGAAGGTCTTATGGCAATGAGACAAATGGCTGATCTACCCTCAGAAGAGGATGAGATAGATATTATGGAAGAACCTATAAGGGCTAGTAGTGGTGGATTTATGCAGTTTGGCAGGATGGGTCTTGCTAACATGGGAATG
>CEQV01041032.1_pt1 | contig 10119 bp, 12 predicted proteins | sample 530971 | NCBI WGS metagenome assembly CEQV01 (sample SAMEA2621173, study PRJEB7988) | marine metagenome | biome: marine biome (ENVO:00000447); feature: deep chlorophyll maximum layer (ENVO:xxxxxxxx); material: "saline water (ENVO:00002010), including plankton (ENVO:xxxxxxxx)" | depth 100 m
CCTCCAAGTAGTCAGGAGGCAAATAGGGGCCAAAGGTGAGGAGTGGGATTTGAATTTCTCATTCGCCGCTCCTGATAACGAGGATTACATTGTCACATGGAGAAGGGTAAACACAAGAAGTGAATTGCCCGGTAGTGGCCTTTTACAAGCAAAAACAGGAAAAGCCAGACCTAAAGTCAGAGGATTCGGACATAATGATGCACCCAGAGGGATAGTTGTGTTTGATAGCATATACCCCACAGACGTTAATGCATATGATGACCCAATAGGAAATATAGAAGCAAAGATGGCGGCTAATGAGGTCACTGATATTTTCCCTCTTTGGCCGAATGATGCCGAGAGATGGAAGAAAGTCAAGGGACAAGAAGAGGACGAGCCTGAAGTTACTTGGACAGAGCGAGATGAGAAAGACTTGGAGTCATATAAAAAGAAACAAAGGAAATACGAAGCGAAAAAACGAGAGTTAGGGAACAAATACAAAGGCGATGGTCAGTATGAATTCCGAAAGACTGAGATAGCACGACTAGAACAGAAAAGAACAAAGGCAATGGGTGAGGATAAGAAGCAAATCGATAACAAGAGAAGGCGAAAAGGAGGAGGAGGGCCACCTAATCCATTCGGGGGTAAGACCTGATGGAACTAGATGACATGGACTTCGTTTCTGCAATGGACATGGAGATGTCCAAGACATCCTTCCCATACTTCTTCCAGAACGTCCTCGGTATGATGTTCCCACCATACATGGAGGAATGGCTTGAGTCGATGCAGACGACTGATAGGACTGTCATCATCTGTAGTCGTGACCACGGCAAGTCCGTCTTCATGCATTGTTGGGTTGTATGGAACCTAGTATTCCAAGAGCCACCATATCAGATGCTATACATCTCATCGAACCAGAAGCAGACTCTTGTTCACATGCGCGAGATTGACAGATACTTCAATCATCCAGCATTGAAGAAGTTCCGCCCCAGTAGGAACTGGGCCATTGGTAACATACAACTCACTAATGGCAACGCAATCCTAGAGAGGTCAGTTGGCTCTCAGATTAGAGGACTCCATCCACAGGAGATTATCATTGACGACCCCTTGAAGGAGTTCAGTCTATCTGCTATCCAAAGAGTGACTGACTGGTTCTTCGGTGACATGATACCCACTCTTCACCACACATCCAACCTGCGAATGATTGGGACACCATTCACATACACTGACATCTTCGCACAATTGGAAGAGAACCAAGCATACACCGTAACCAAGTATCCCTGTTTCAATGCATTGAACGAACCACTATGGCCTGAGAGATGGGATAGTGATGCTCTGTTACAAAGGAAGGCTGAGATTGGTTCCCTCAAGTTTACCCGTGAGTATCTGTGTGTTCCCATATCAACTGGAACCTCGCTGTTCAATCCAGAATTCATACAGAACTGTAAGAACAAGGAATACGTTCTGAAACTAGGAAATAGGAAGGACAAGGGATACAAGTATTACGTTGGGGTTGACCCAGCGATATCCACTGATGGTGACTACAATGTGATAACAGTCTTGGAAGTGGATGATGAGGCAAACAAAACCATTGTCCATGTAGACCGAGCAAAGAACGTTGAGTTCAGGGAAAACATAGAGAAGATTAGACTGATTGGTAAGATATTCCAACCGGAAGTGGTTCTCTATGAAACTAACACTTTCGCCAAGGCATTTACTCAGGAGTTGAGAAGTATTTCTGACTTGAACATCAAGGACTTTGACACCACTCGTAAGAAGAAGCAAGAGATAATACTCAACCTACAAATGAACATAGAGAATGGGAAATTGAATTTCCCCTATGGCGATAATGCCAGCAGAAGGTTGACTAACCTGTTGATTGAGGAACTATCCATGTTCAGCATCACGGAGTCTGGTCGCTTTGAGGGAGTAGGCGCACATGACGACTTGGTTATGAGCCTCGCTTTAGCCAATGCCGCGACTCAAGCACCAAGCGAGAACTTTATCCTCCTAGATGATATGGACTTGTTTGATACGACTCCGGTAAGACCTATGGGCAACGTTATGCCCGGAGGAATAATGGGATTGAATATCTAGGTGATACTATGGGTGTGAAAGGAGACAAACTAAGGGAAGTTGCCGCTCTTGCTGACGAAGAGGAGACATTAGTAGAAGAGCAACAGAGACTCACTGAAGAACTAAGGCGTTCTTGGTTGTCTGACCAACCCGTATCAAACCATTTTGACATTGAGAAGAAATTCGCAGTAGAGAACAAGGTTTCCCTATCCGATGCTAAGAAGCAACTGAATGAGGATTTCAAGAAATACGAGGTAGAGGGGAAGGACATTCCATCGTTAATCAAGGAACTCAAGAACTACCGTAGGACTTTGAAAGGCGAGGAGAAAGTCAAGATTACACAATCCATTGACAATCTCATCAAGGGCTATGCATCCCATTTGGATGAGACAATAGAGAAGATATACTGGCTTGCCAAATACAAGCCTGTGGTCAAGGAGATGGTTTGTTCCGAGGAGCAACTAATCAAACTCTCATACATCCACGATGAGAACACTCGTAGAGAAGCATTGGACTCCCTCTGCAAGTATTGGGAAGCGAGGTTGGATAGAGCAGAAAGCCCATACAACTCTAGATACTCCTCGTTGACCAAGGAGATGACCAATAGCAAGAAGGCATTCAAGAAGACAATCAAGGAACACATGCCAAGCATTGGGCCGAAGGATATCATCAAGCAAGAGATTCTACATGCAGTATGTGAAGAGCCGGGAATATCTGCTAGGCAGATACATGAGAGACTACCTAAGAACCTCTTCAAGAAAACGTCACCTAGTATCATCTCTAAGATGGCTAGGACTCAGAATATCACCACGGTTGATGGTGCGTTCTACAAGTTCAGTGATGACATCAAGAAGGACATCTATGCATACACTGCCGCTTTCATTGACTCAGATGGATACATTACAATGGACAAAAATTTTAATCCAAGAGTTGGACTCGTTGCCACTGGCGATAGGGGGAAGGCATTCATGCTAGAGATGCACAAGTCGCTAGGTTGTGGTAGACTGCACTTAGACCAAAAATCCCCACAAGATACGAAACCCGTTAATAGACTGAATTTTTACTCTGCGGCAGATGTCGGAGAAATACTTACGAAATGTAGGCCTTTCCTGAAGATGAAAGGGACTAATGCTGACATTCTCCTTGAGTTGCTGAGAATGAAGAAATCCCATAAGAAGGCTGATTGGTATAAGCCCAGAAGGGAAGAACTTTTCCAACTGATGAAGTATGAGAACCACAAGGATAACACGAATTACGATTTCGCTAAATATGGGATAGACAGAGAAACAGTCTTCAAGTTCCATGATAACTCTAAGATGACAGAGATGGATGTAATCGAAGGAGTCATCAAGGGTGCAGATGAGGCCATTGATGATTTAGAGGAGATTGCTGAGGAGCATGACCTATCAGAGGATGAGTGGAGTTCAGTAGATGATGCGTCTGACTATCTTTTTGAGCATAAGGTGATGGAGGAAGAGTAGGTATGGCAGACGAGAAAAGGAGATTCAGCATTGGAAATTTGTTTAGGAGGACTACCCCTAAGCCAGCAGATAGGACGGTATACAATCCGGGGATTCAAGAGAAGGACACATCATACCTATTGACTTCACCTGTTATCTATCACATTGCCCAACAGTCAGTGATTGTCAGGACATGTGTAACCCAGTTGAAGAATGAGGTATTCAGAAGAGGATATCTCTGGGAAGAGAAGTTCGTCAAGAAGTGCATGGATTGCGGTAAGGAACACCAATCACCAGTAGACCAATGTGCAGAGTGTGAATCCCCCAATCTAGAGAAGCCCAACCCTGAGCAGTTGAAGTATGCGCAGAAGTTCCTAGAGGGCTATGTCAACAAGGCAGAGCAACTGTTCATTGACGTATTGAAGGAATTGGAGGATGACTTGAACATCATGGATGATGCCTATTTGGTTTTAGTTAAGGAATACTTCATGGATAACAACAACCAGATTCGTATGCATAGAATCAAGGAGGTCTATCGTGGCGACCCTGTGACTATGCACATCTACTCTAACGACTTAGGGGAAAGGGGCAAGGGAGGGTATGTCTGTGTAAAACACAGAGATAGAATAGAAACGAGTTCGACTGGACTCTGTGAGGAATGCAACTCAGAACTTCATCCAGTTCACTATGTCAATAGAGTGAAGGGAGAGGAGCAATACTTCACGAAGGGAGAGGTGTTGCATTTCAGCAAATACTCTCCCGGTAGGATGTATGGGCTATCTCCAATAATCACACTATGGAATCATGTGACTACGCTAATCGCAATGGAGAACTACGTTAACTCATCATACACCAAGGCTAGAATGCCGAAGGGATTGCTCGCAGTCCAGACTAGGAACATTGACTCCATGAAGTCCTTCTGGCGAAGCGTCAAGGAGAAGATGGAGACTGACCCACACTTCATTCCTGTAATGGGAATCGAGGCAGAGAACGGTAAGGGTTCGATTGAGTGGGTGAAGTTCATGGATAGCCTCAAGGAGATGGATTACATCTCTGTCAAGGATGACTTGAGAGATAGGATATCAGGTTTCTATGGAGTGAGCAAGGTCTTCATGGCAGATAACTCTGCAAGTGGTGGCCTGAACAATGAGGGTATGCAGATTCTAGTTACGAACAGAGCGGTTGAGATGGCCCAGACAATCTGGAACAACTACGTCTTCCCATTCGTCACGCAGGAATTCGGAATCTTAGATTGGGAACTGAAACTCCCACCTTCCGAGGAAGAGGATGAGATAGCCAAACTCCGTAAGAGGGAGATTGAAGTCAACGTTGCATCCGCTATCAAGAACCTTGGATTTGAGGTCAATATGGATGACGAAGGACGTTTCACCTATGTGAAGCCACCACAACCAGAAGACCAACAGGGACAAGACGAAGTAGAACTAGACCCATACGCTGGAACCAATATCGATGCTGGTCATTTAGGTCAGATGATGGAAGCGGGTAATAAACCCTCAATGGCAGATGCGGGTAAACCAGCAGAGGTAAAATCTAGGAATAAGCCTAGTATGAGCGTTGGGCCTGATAAGAGATTCAGTGGATTGCCGAAAGACGCAGGTAATGAAAACGTGGATAAGCGAACAGAGAGGCGAGTCGGTTGAGCGATTTGCTTGAGATAGCGAAAAGATGGAAAGAAGAAATTGACAAATTGAATGCAGAGACTGATGAAAGATTAAGAAAATATTTGGAGGAAGGAAAATGAGTGAAGAAAAAGGCGTAAGACAATTGGAACGAGAACTGAAAGCCGCAAGGAGCAGACAAAGAGCGGAGCATGAGAATAAGGTCACGAAAACCCGTGACTTCTCTGTGGGTGGGGTAGACCCTAACACGAAGAAAAAGGATAAGCCTGATTCAGCAGATATTCCAAATGCAATCTTACTACCAAAGAAGAAGAAACCAAGGAAAGAGAACATACCATTCTAAGGGGGCTGATTAGTTGTCATACATGGATATCCTCAGAAAGCAGGGTGGGGAAGTCCATGATGACATCTATGACATCAAGGGGAATCTCACCCCAAAGCAATTGAGGACTGCATCTAGCAAATGGAATGAGGAACAATTTGGCCCTAACCTACTAGCACAACCTGCTCCACTAAAAGACAGAAGGGCGAGAGCAGATGGAGATTGGAAAACCAATCCCGGCTTCATGGCTAATTCAAGTAAGGTTCTAGATAGAATAGAGGCATTGCCATCCGCTACTACTCCCGAAGAGATGATGAGTGCAGAATACTCATTGAGAGGCGAGATAGAAGAAATCCTAGAAGGCTTGCAAGAAGGCTATGTAAAGGAGATGGAACGCAGAGGCAAGCAAAAAGAGCAATTCAAACAACGGGTCTTCGATGTAGACGCAATGGAAGAGATACTCCGGATGACTGCCAAGTTCGATAACCCAGCCATGTTAGAGGAGAAGTTCCCACAGAAAGAGAAGTTCATCAAGGATTGGGGAACGGATTTCGCTTCCTACAAGGACAAGATAGATGCCTTCCTGTATTACGGTGAGCCAGTAGCAGGTTCGGTCAGAGAGATGTTCCTTGAATCTCCGAATGCTTCTAGATTCGATAAGGAGTCCTCTGAGTGGATGGAAGGAGAGGAATCAGCATACAAGAAGTATAATGGCAAACTCTCCAAAGAGGTATGGGAGGACTTGATGAACTTCTTGGGCTTAGAAATCATGCGTGGTTCTGATAAGGATATTTCTAGAGGAAGATTAGAACAACACATACAATTCGATGAGAAGAACCTTGACCAGATTTTCCACTTGATACCAGAGGACAATCTACTAGAGAAATTCCCAGTATTGTTTGAAGAGGACTCATTCGATGATTTAGAGAGTGCGCTCTACATTCTAATAGAAGATGTCATGGAAATGCATGATGACTATCTGGATGCTGATGAAACCGATGAGAAGACAGAAGATAACATCGAGAAGTATCTAACAGCAATAGAGTTCCTGATGCATGTCTTTGAGATAACAAAGACGGATGATTACGTTAATGAGAAAGTATTGAAGGAACTAGAAGAGATAGAGAGTCCAAGGCCATTCCAACCCCATAGAGAATTCAGAAATATAATAGACGCACATGATGTGTGGGATGAAGAGGAGGAGTCTGAATGAGTTGGCAATCTATCCTAAAAACCAATGGTCTAGTAGAGAAACTAGAGCCTAAACAGAAGAAGAGAATAAAGAAACTCCTACAGGCGGCTCAACCAACAGAGTTCATGGGTCAGGAGATAGCGCAATTGTCTGATTTGTTGGAAGAGATGAAGGGTCTTGACTTAGTGAAGAACGATAAGAACATGCAGAAGAAGTTTGAGAAGTTCGATGAAAACAACTTAGACCTAGTTGCTACAGCCTCCGAACTACGGAAGGATTACGAGACACTATACAATCAGTTGAGAAAAGAGATTTACCCAAAGAAGGAGAGGAAGAAATGAGTTGGCAAGATATATTGAAGAAGATTCCCATCCCTAAAGAAACCGAAGGTAACTTTAGAGGAAAAGAACCTGCTACTGCTGAAGGCAGATACGGCACTAAAGTCACACCCGAAGACATAGAAAGGGAAATGGAAGAAAGAAGAAAGGAAGATGAGGAACAAGGGATTCCTCCGATGGATTGATTGAAATGAACATGAGAGGAATACTACAGGACAACCTTCGCAAGCAGAAGTGGTTCAGCATCATTAAGCAAGATATTGGTGACCTCGCTGGTGAGATTGCTGACATGCTGGACAACAACGAGGCCATTATGGGTGTGACTCCCGATGGTGACTACGATGACATGCTGGATGGATACAGGGACAGTGGTGAAACACATGTTACAGACTACATCTCATTAGAGCCAACATACCAACACGAAGAGGATGAGGAAGTGACAATAGAATTCGATTTGAACTTCTGGGACTACAAAAATCACCTTAGACTAGGTTCATATACAGGTGATAGTGGCTACTACATAGCGATGGAAGATTGGGGCGAGGAAGATAGAGAAGCACTACTGGCCCTGAAGGAACATTTGGAGGAGATATAATGACAAGCGAAGAAAACAATGAGATGATACTACTACTGAAGGAACTAGTCAATAAAGTCAAGTCACTTGAGGAGGTCGTCTATCAGAAAGATAATCTACTTATGAAAAGTGGACTCGTAGTAGTTGATAGCCCAACGCCATCACTAGGCAATGAAACAACCGCATTCTCAGGAGATACAGTAGCAAAGATGGATTGGTCACAGATTAGCGATATCATAGAGACAATAGAGGGATAGTATGGCATGGAGAGAACTTCTGAAGAAAAACCTCGATGAAGAAGAGGAAGAACTTGAGAAGATACTACCCGCAGTGGCGGCAGGGGCAAGAGCCGCCGCCTCTTCACCTACAGGAAAGAAAGTAATAGCACAAGGCGCACAGATGGGTGCTAATTATGCAATGGACAAATATCAACAAAACAAAAAGCAGTGATGAAAAATGGCAACGAATCTACAGAATGTAAACAAGGCTATAGCAAAGGCCAAGGCAATTCTACAAGAAGCCGAACATCTAGGCATTATTGAGAACAAGGATGACTTGAAGGGTGAGGAAGTGAAGGTCAAGAAGCCCAAGAAAAATCCAGCAGAGGAGAAGATAAAGAATCCTACTGCCAAGGATGATACGTCATCTGGCTATGGTCACGTTGGTGACAAGCACTACATTGGTAAGACGGATAATTAGGTGTGGGGATGAATGCCTCACTCTGGTCTAGCGTTTGAGAAGGAAGAAGACGGACTCACGAAAAGAGTTCTAGATTTCTTTGAGCGAACCAGATTCGCCTATCTTTCTGCTAGGGAAGACCCATCTGAGTATGGCCCTAAGTGGAAGAAGATTGTCAAGAAACTCAGAGAGGACTTCGACCAGATAAGCAACTTCGCTAGGGAGTTGAAGAAATACGTCCAAGAGAAGGAACTCTTCGATGATGATGTATATGACCCAAAGTCCAGAACTGCTGAGACACTGTTCTCACAAGTGAAGGAGATGCGATTCAAGTCAGAGAAGATAAGCGACCCATTCTCAAAACTACTAGGGGATGATGTGATTGATACCTTCATGCAAAAACCAGACGTATTCATATCATTCATTCACTATGCGATGCGTTCACATCCCAATACCCTACCTGACAAGATTTGGGAGAAGCACGACTTGAAGCCTGATGAGATTACACAGGGAACAATGGGATTGGATTTGAAGGTAGAGGATATCCCATTATACATCATAGAGCATTATGGGGCTGAGGGTAAAGATACTCGTAGGGTGAAATCGAAGTTCAAGGGAGCGTTTGCGAGATTGAAGGAGATGTATAATGATACATATCCTGAAGACAAGTGGGACTCATTGGTGGATTTGGATGTCGTCAAGGCAGAGAAGAGTGAAGAGGAGAAGCAAGAGGTAGATTTTCTGGTTCCTAACAAGCCCATGTATCGCATATTTGAAACAGATGATTTGAAGCAACTCAAGGGATTTAGTGGTGATTGGCTAGTTCAAGAGAAGTATGATGGAATGAGAATACAGATACACAAGGAAAAGGAAGACATCAAAATCTACTCCTATAACAAGAAGGACATAACCGAGAAATGTAAACTGCAAGTGAAGGAGATGCAGAAGAAGAACTTCGGGGATTGCATACTAGACGCTGAGTTAACATTGTTCCTTGATGATGAGCCACTACATAGAGCAGACACCGTATCCCATGTATTCAAGAAAGAAACCAAGGGTAGGTTATCTGCTCACGTTTTTGACATCATGAAGCATGAGGGCAAGATGATTGCAGATGAGCCATTGAGGGAGAGAATCAACATACTCTTCTACCAATACAGTTCCCACTCCACTGAGAACCTAGCCTTCCCATCGAAGAAGGACACTAGGATTGCTGATTCAATCAAGGAGGTCGAGGACTATTCAAAGGAGATAATGTCCCTACCTGCTTCTGAAGGAGTCGTCATCAAGGACATTGAATCGACATACATACTAGGAAAACAGAAGAACCCCAAGTGGATTAAGTGGAAGAAGTTCGTTGACTTGGATGTAGTTGTATTGGATGACAAGAAAACGAAGAAGGGACTACATTCCTATAGCATGGGAATAGGGCCAGTCAATGCTGAAACCGCAAGAAACTACAAGACTGTTGAGATGGGAGATAAGGCATACCTTCCTGTGGGGAAGGCTCTGAATACCAAGGAGAAGGTTAGTGTTGGTGATATCGTCAGAGTCAAGGTCGATGAGGTTAAGAAGACAAAGAATGGTTTCAGCCTGTATTCTGCCAAGGTCATTGAGATACCAGAAGTGACAGAATCCGATAAGGTGGATACTCTAGAACAACTCTCTACTAAGACGAAGAAGTCTCTTGAGTCTGCAATAGAGTATGTTGCTGGTAAGGCAATGGGTGATAGGTTCAAGGTTATGAGCGGGGTTCAAACTGCGGCCAAAGTAAAGACTGCTGGTGATATAGCCAGAAATAAAAAGAAGAAGAAGGTGAAGAAGGGCATCTACATCACTGATGGTATACACGGAACTGCT
>CEQV01032599.1_pt1 | contig 10094 bp, 16 predicted proteins | sample 530971 | NCBI WGS metagenome assembly CEQV01 (sample SAMEA2621173, study PRJEB7988) | marine metagenome | biome: marine biome (ENVO:00000447); feature: deep chlorophyll maximum layer (ENVO:xxxxxxxx); material: "saline water (ENVO:00002010), including plankton (ENVO:xxxxxxxx)" | depth 100 m
GTCAGTTTCAATCCATATATAATAACTATCAATTTCATCATTTCCGTTTAAATCGTGTAAAGGTACTAAATAATCAGTATATCCGTATTCATATGCAAGATACCACCAAGGGTCTTCATAATCTTCGTATGCAGGATGTCCATACACAGGATGTCCCATAATATTTCCACCTAAAGATAATAATACTGCTCCTAATTCTAGCTTATATCTAGCATCATAAGAAGCGTATTGCAAGTCCCTGCTTACTTTATCTAAATATTTAAATTTAGTTACAAAGCTCTTATTTGACCATTTAAGCCAATATTCTTGGTCAATGTACTCATGACCTCTATTTCTAATAAAACTAGCAGAAAACAGGTATTCTAAGCCTTCAACAGCGCCAAATAAAGCATTGTCACTTAAAGCTTTTTCATTTCCTTTGTAAAATCTACTTCTTGATTGATTTGGAAATAAAGCTATTTTTCTTATTCCTACGTTATATCTGTAATCGTCTTCTATTTGAATATTTCCTTTTACATAGGGCGTACCCATAGATGCAGAGCCATATATAGTCGAGTTACTGAATATACCAGAAAAAAGTAAACTAATAGACGTAGCCACATACGCAATATAATTTTTATATCTTCCACCAAGCATTACTAAAATCTCCCTCCACCTGAGTTACGTTTTTCTAATTTTTTTACTCTTTCTTCAAATTTACCAATCTTTATATTTAAATCATCTAACTTATCTTTACAATCATCAATGCCTGATAAATCAATGTCAGGTATATCTATTTTTTTGTTTTTTAATTTATTTAATTCTTTATTTACTTTAATTAATTCTGAATTAAGTTTTTGAATTTCTTCTTTAATATAAGATAAATCAGCTGCTAAAGGAGTTAAACTTGAAGACAATGCTTTTAAATCTTTAAATGTTTCATCATATTCATCTAATTTATAAGATATTATTTTTAAATCTCCCATAGACTTAATATTGTTAATTTCTTTAGTATTATCTTCTACTGCTCCTGTTAATGTAAAATATACACCAACTCCTGATACTACTACAAACATAATAGTAACAAGGAATTTTAAGTCCATTTGAAATGCTGTATTCTCGCCTATTTTTGTTGCCACTTCTTTCTCCTCTTTAACTTTTTCAGTTATTTTTATTTGTTGGTCATTTAATGCTTCTGCTACTTCATCAACAGTTACATGTCCTTCTTCTATTAAAACTTTACCTAACGGTACAGACCTATTATAATTAATTGCTTCATCAGCTTGTTTACTTAAAGCAGATGTTAATTGTTTTTTATTAATATAGCCTTTTAATAATAATAAATCTCCAATTTTCATTTTTAACTACAAACAACCACTTCAACATCACATGTGCCTGAGTTTGCTTTTGCAGTAACAGCTACTATATCGTTATCTCCACTTCCTAATGTTATAGCTGCTCCAGCTGTAGCATCCATTGAAGCTAAATGTCCCCATAATATAAATGATTTTCCAGCTCCAAGCTTATAAGAAAATTCATCATCATTTGCATTTTTAAGTCTTAATGTAACATAATTAGTAGCATCGTGATTTGTTATTCTTGCATATGTTACATTTTCATCGTCAAATTGTTGCCCAGATATATGCGCACCATTATCATTAGTAGTATATAAAGTATGTTCAGCTGTATGAAGTACGCTTATTACTCTAGCTAATATATCATTAACAGCTACAACTTCTGCTATACTCGTACTTAAATTAGTCGCTGTAGTTCCACTACTTATACCTGTTTGATTAGTGCCAAAATCTTCAGTAATAGTTATTGTTAAATTTTGCGCTCCTATTGCCATCTATTTTCCTCTTTCCTTATTTATGTATATTTATACGTTTATAATTTAGTAAATTTTAATGTTCTTTCAAATTCATGCATTAAACTTCTATTTATTGCCATCTATTAACTCTCCCCAAAGAGAAGTTCTTCCGTTTATTATTTGCACCATATGAACTGTAAAAAGCCCACCTCTAAAAAAATCTACAACTGCAAACGCATGCGCCCATGTTATAGCTTTTCCACCCAACCACTTATTTTTTTCATGACTCATATCTTTCAAACAACCAGCACTCCAAGCTGATTTTGGGCCATCTATATGAGTAACAGATGCTTGTTGTAAACTATGATGATGACCATACATAACATTTCCACCTAATTGAAGATGTGCTTTTGCATGATGAAGACCAGATTTGTGATGACCATGGTAAAAATGAAGTTTACCTACCTTTAACCATTTTTCTGGTGGCAATCCTGCATCATATACTTTGTATCCTCTTTCTTTAAATTTGCAAGCATCTTTAAATTTATATTGAGGTAAATATGGATGTTCAGCTACAAACATATCTAACCAAGCGTCATGATTGCCTTGACAAATATACCTTTCTTTGCATCCTGCCTTATCTAAAGATTTATCAATGTCATCTAAATATTCATTTACATCATGTATATCTTTTTCTATTCTAGGAGTAATATACTCTAATGGTGGTTTTTTCTTTCTCGCCCATTGCCAATGCGATGCGCTTCCCCATTCTCCTAAATCACCTAAATCAATATATATGTCAGGTTTTACTATTTCTATTGCTTGTTTTACTACACTTATTGCAGCTTTATCATGCAATGGAACGTGCTTATCTGGTGTGACTATAGCTCTTTTAACTATGCCACTTTTTTGTTTGGCCATTTTTACCTCTATTTCAAAAAACTATTTTTTATTGTCTTTATTTTCTTTCTTTGATTTTTCTTCGCTTTGCAATGTAAGTAATAATTCTAAAGCACCATCAATTTTATTTAATAATGTTTCGCTATTAAGCATTGCTTCTTCTATTTCATTCATTTCTGATTTTACTTGTTTTCTTTGATTTTTTAAGTTTTCTATTTTTTCTTTATACACTTTACTTTCCTTTATTTATTGTAAAATTCCTATTGCTATTAAATCTGTTATAAGTGTTGCTAATACATCTGTTGTATCTGCTGCACTTGTAGAACCTGTAATAGTTCTGTTAGTACTAAAACTAGAAGAAGTATAATCAGGAGCTGCTGCTGGTGACGCACCATTGCATGCAAATTGCCCAAGTATCTTTAAATTACCACTTGTATCTAATTCAAATTTATTTTCTGAAAAACCAGCATCTGTTCCTATGCAAAATAAATCATCAGAAGAACCCCCAGTCACATCATTCCCTATAACCCATTTTAATGCTGCTATTTCATATAAACCAATTTCTGCATCTCCGAATGAACGTATATTAAATCTCATGTTATCTGTAGTAGTCAAAGAATAATTAAGCCATGCTACACTAGTACCACTATCTGAATCACCCGTAAAGTTTGGGCCATTTAAAAAAATAGAATTTGTTGTTAAATTTCCAGCAATTGTAACATTGCCACTTGTATCTAATTCAAATTTATTTGCTATAAAATTAAGACCTGTACCTATGCAAAATAAATCATCAGAAGAGCCACCAGTTGCATCATTTCCTATAGTCCACTTTGGTGAACCTCCTTCATATAAAGCAATTTCTACATCTTGGTTAGAATATGAACGTATAATAAATCTCATTTTATCTGTAGTAGTCGAATCATAACTTGCTTGCATCGTAGATAATCCACCTGTAGAACCACCACTTAATATTGTGTTTCCATTTAATGTTATAATTCCACCTGTTGTTAAACCTCCATCTATTTGTAAATCACCACTTTCATTTAACGTGGCTATTTCTGTAGTGTCATTATAAAAATAAAACTTTTGACCTGTTTCATCATTATCATCATCTAAAATAAATGATATATTGCCATCAGAATGAATAGCTAAATCAGCATCAGTAGCTCCTGTAATATCTCCACCTAATACAGTTAAATCTCCAGCAATAGTTGCATTACTACTTGTATCTAACGTTATAGCTGTTCCACCATCAGATGCGTATATAATGTTATTACCTAGTTTTATACCACTTGTAAAAGTTGCTAATCCTTGAAAAGATGAAGAATCAGCAAAAGATGCAGTTTCATTTACAGTTAAATCTGTACCTACAACAAGTTCTGCACCAGTTTCTAAATCATCATTAACTGTTACATTTCGACCATTTAGTGTTATTGCTGTTTCACCACCGTATGAATTTATTGTATTACTGTCAATAGCTAAATTACCAGTAATTCTTGTATTAGCAGCATCTAAAAAAATAATGCCTGCAACATCTAAAGTTAAATTACCTGATGATACATCAATTTCATTATCTGTTAATGTCATATAAGAATTAGAACCAAGATTTAAAGAACTTTTTACATCAAGTGTCCCAGTAATTGTTGAATTTGCTCCAACGTTTAAATCGCCTGCAGTTGTTGCATTACCTGTTGCATTATCAACTTCAAATCTATTTATCCCTGATTGATTTTTAATAAGAAATGATTTATTATTATCAAGCGTAAGTGTTGTATCTATAGTAGATACTGTAGATGCTGCTTGAGTATTGCTTTCTGTAGTCCAAGTTGTTGCCACTTAGGATTCCTTTATAATCTTGGTACTGCTAAACTTCTTATTCCTGAACGTCTTGACCTATGTTTTTTAACATCTCTTTCATACATTGCTCTGAAATATTGAGCTTTTTGAAAATCTCCCATATCCTCAAATAATCTTGCTTTTACATAGCATACAACAGAATTATGTAATGCACTATCAAGCCCTACATTTGTATATAAATTATTTGTGATGTCTGTCACTTCTTCGTATTTTGAATGATATGTTATTCTTAATCCGTTTATAACATTATCGCTGCTCCATGTACCGTTTTCTCCTGCAGTAGATGCCCATGTAGCTGTAAAATAAAAACTATTATCGTCAATTCTTGTTATTGTTTCTGTAGCATCAAAATTAGTTGTACCTGCAATTGTTATACTATCACCTGTTAAAAGTCCATGGCTTAAAGAAGTAGCTTTAACAGTTCCTGTTACTTCACTTCCATGATTTTCAAAAGAAGATATAGTGCCATTGCTTCCATTTCCTTCAAAAGTATCATATTTTTCAGTAGTTCTTTCGTTTGATGCAGATTCTACATCTTCTACAAGAATAGCTACTCTGTTATCGTCATTATACCATGTAAAGTAATTATTTGGATATGTTCTTTTGTCTGTTGCCATTTCTCTCCTACATTAAAGAATTTGATGCATCATCTGTATCAGCTCTTAATAAATTATGTGGGTCTGATAATTTAGGTATCATAACATACCTATTATTTGTATCTTTTATCTCAACCCTTATAATGTCAATAATATTATCTGACAATGTATACCATCTTTGTTTTGGAACTAAATCTTGTTTTGCTGAAACTGTATAATGTTGTTTTTTAGACCCTATATCAAGCAATGCATCATTAATTAAACGCATCATATATTTTTCTGGCTGTCTACCAAATGAATGTTCTACTTGTAATATTACATCTTTTGCTGTTAAACTTTTTGCCATAATAACCCCTATTTGCTAGCTACAAATACTTCAACATCGACTGCTGCTGTATCTGCTTCTGCAGTTATATCTACTAAATCTCCAAATCCTGCTGCATATGTACTTGTACCATTTGTATCAGAAGAACCAGATGTATGACTAGCTATAGTAGAAGTAGTTTCTGCTCCTGTAGTTGAATTTCTAGTAACAAGCCCAACTTGAGTACCTCTGTATCCATCAGTAGAATCACCACCTGTTACACTACCTACACTACTGCCTGAAGGAACTTGTGCATTGTCATGAGAAACTCTTAATCCAGGTATAATTTTATTTGTTGCTGTAATATTAGTTATATTTGCACTACTATCAGTCGTATCTCCAGTTGCTTCAGTAAATCCTAATGCTACTTGATTAGCAAGCATTGTATCAATTACACCACTATTTTTGTCACCATTATATATAAAGCTTTGTCCTGACCCTAATTTCATGCAACATTCATTATTGTATTCATTTTTAAATACTAAATATATAAAATTAGAATCGTCTTTATTTGTTATTCTAATATATCTAACGTCAGATTCTATATATGTTCCTGCTGCTACAGCAGTAGAAAATGCTAATAATTGAATTTCACTTGTAGGAACTGTAACAATTCTTTTTGATATTTCTGCTACACTTGGTATAGTCATTGTATTCATTGCACCTTGTTGAGTTCCATTTAAACTAATTGTTTCTGTTATTGTAACCTTTAATGGTTGTGCTGTAAGTCTTGTTGCCATCTAACTTGCCTTTCCTTGATTTGGCTGTACTAATGATTTGCTTTTAATGACATTAACTTTTAGTACATAATCTTGTTTTAAATTTCCTATTAATGAATTGTATAATTCTGGGTCTTCTTCTGTTGCTGATAAATATTCTAAAGCTTTTATAGATGCGTTTAAAACAACTAATTCTTGGGCTTCATATGGAAAATCATTAATTTCATTATCAGATTCTAATACATTCAATAATTCATCTTTATCTAAATTATCTTTTGTTAAATTATATGAAGCATATCTACATTCATAACCATAAGGCAATACATTAATTTTTCCACCTTCTAAATAATATGCTGGGTCTGTTGATGTTGCGTATAATATATCAGAAGAATCTTCTAATTTCCCTTTTTGTGTTGGATGCACAAACCTGCATTGTATCATTTTTGAACCATTATGCATAGTAACATTGCTTACGTCACATTCAGGTGATTCTATTTCTGCTCCTGCAGGATTTGATTCAAAAGTAAAATAAGTTTTTGCTCTTTCAAGCATATCTTCAGGAAGCAATTTTAATACTTCCATTATACCTTCTTTTAACCATTGAGTAGTTAAAGAACTAAAAGTAGTAGTATCAAATGCATTTCTAGAAGAATCTGCATCAAATCCAGACAATGCTTTTACTCTATCTCCTAGTGTTAATCCTGAACTATATATATTTGCATTAGCCATTATATACTCGCTATAAATACTTCAATATCGCATGCTGCTGTAGGAGCTGTAGCTTTAAGAGATGATATGTCATGCCAACCAGTACCTATATCTATAGTTGCTGCTGTTGCAGCGTTCATTGTTCCTTCATGTTGATATAAAAGGAAAGATTCTCCTGAGTTTAATTTATAAGCAAACTCATCATTATCAGCATTTTTAACTCTTAAAACTATGTAATTTTCATCATCTAAATTTGTAATCCTAACGTATTTAATATTATCATCATCAAAAGTACTTCCTGCTACATTTGAGTCATGAGTATCATATAATAAAAGTTCACTTGTAGGAACTGATATAATTCTTTTAAATATTTCATCAATATTAGATATGGATAATGTTTGACTACCACCTTGGTTTTTACCATTTAAATAACATTGTTCTGTTATTGTTACTTTCAATGTTCCATTTGTTACTGTTGTAGCCATGCTATCCCTTCATAGTTTTAATTGATTCATCAATTGTTGTTGTACTAAATTCCATTTTTGTAGTTCCACTTAAAGTGTTGCGCATATTAATATAATTAGATATTTTACCTGATGTGCCAAAAACTTTTCCACATTCACATTCCTTAACAACCCCTTTAGGTACTTCAGTTCTAATTCCACATGAACAATAATATATCCTCATAATTATTTGCTCTGTTTAATTAATTTGTCAATAGCACTATGTGCAGTAGATTGTTTTTTACTATGGGTATACCCTTTTTTACTTAAACTTAAATGTTCTGCTTTAGTATTAGCTTTTACTGCTTTACCATTATCGTACATCATGTGAGGTTTAAAATTTTTTTTAATTTTACCTCCATCTTTATATGTATTGCTAGGCATACTAGAAGCATCCATTAAATCAATTGTAGGAGCATCAGGCTGTATAGGAATTTCACCTCCTGTACCATCAGGTAATTCTACTTTAATAGCTTTTTCTTGCTGTTCTCCTGAACCTTTTTTAATTAAATTAGCCATTAATAAAAACCTTTCATTTATTTGACTTTTTTAAAGCCCATTTATTAAATCTTTGTGGGTCTTTTTGTTTTAACATTTTTTCATTAATTTCTAAAGCTCGCTTATTAAATCTTTGTGGGTCTTTAGAATCTTTTTTCTTAGATTTTTTAGGTTTATCTAAATCTTTAGGAGATGCTTCAGTAACCCCATCTAATGCTTCTAAATCTTTTTTAGGCATATCAGTAACTTTGTTATCAGATTTAACTTTAGATTTAGATTTAGATTTAGGTTTGTCCTTAGGTTTGTCCTTAGGTTTGTCATCAGCTCTATTAGTTGAGTATTTACGACCATTCCATTCAAAAGTTCCACCAGGGCCTTGAGCTTTTCTAGCAGCTGCAAAAGCTTCACTAAAACTTTTTGCTTGCTTAGTGTCTTTTTTATAAGTAGGATAAGCTCCACCTTCAGTAACTTCAACTTTTTTGATATTTTTCTTATCTTTAAGTTTACCTTTATAATCTAGCTTATCTTTGTCTTTTAAAGTTTTAGCTGTAGTTGTAACTTCTACACCCTTGTCTTTTAATTTTTGTATTTTCTTCTTATTTTTATCAGCCCTTCTAGAAGCTCTTTTGTCTTTACGAGCTTGCCTTCTTGCTTTACGTTTTGCTTTTCTTTCTTGACGTTTTTTTTCTGCATCTGCAGATTTCTTTTTCAATTCGTCACGTTTAGCCTGATTTTTTTCATAAATACTTTTAACTTCTCCACCATCTTCATATTTTGCACTAGGAGCTGTATTACCCCTATTACTAGCATTACTTATTGGCCAGTCATAATATAATTCTTCTTTACCCTTGGGCATTATTTTCTCCTTTTCCTTGCATCTCTAATTAAACCACCATATTTATAGTTTTTTCCTGATGGTAATGTACCATATTTATTAATATATTCCAAAAAAGGTTGAGTTTTAGGATTTACTGATTTTTCCTTAATTACAAACTCTCCTCCTTCTGCTTCTTGAATTTCTCCATTAGGCAATTCAAAATCAATACCACCTTTTTCATGAGATGGCCCTCTTAATTTACCTTCTAATTTTTTAGCCATCTACATTAGCTCCAGCATAATAAGCTAAAACAGTACCACTATCTAATTCAATAGATGGAAAATATCCATAAATAGTTTCTTTAGCAGCAAACTCAATAGTTGCTGGAGCATCATCTATTCCTATTTGACATTCCGATGTATCTATTACTGCTGTTGCATGTACATATATAGCACAAAAAGGCCCAACATGCTCATCAGTATCATCTATCCATACCATTCCTGCATTTCCTAATTTTGCATTTTGCGCTTCTTGTACTGTAAATCTTTGTAAACCTCTTCTAAAATTGTCTGTTATTGACGATGCCATATTCCCTCCCTGCTCTAAGGACTGGCTGTCCGTGAATGAGCTAGTTAAATTTTATTATTGTCTTTAGTAGATTCGGGAGCTGCCCTTTATACGACAACCCCCATAGTTCTACAAAACTATTAAACCTTATTGATTTGGTTTATTCATTACCTGTAAATTAACTAAAGATATGAGTTGCTGTGCCATCACCGAATGTGTCGCCACTAAGAACCCATTTAGATTCTGATATACATTGGAATTTTATCATACCACCAATAAATCTTCCATCTGTATCTGCATCCATTGTTAAGATGTAGTCAGATGCTGCTGGAAAATTCCAGCCATCAGTATCTATACCTTCATTTAACGCTTTAACAGTTCCAAGATGGTCTTTATCATGTATTGCAACAACACCTTGATAAGTATCTGCATCTGAAGCAGCTGTTATAGTTAAAGTACCAGTAAAAGTAGTTCCTATGTGAAACTCGTATACTAAACCAGGTTCTGCTGCTGGAAGAGTAATTGCTATCCCAGCTGCCCTATTTAAATCATAAACTGTTCCTGAATCAGCTGCTAACACAGTATATGTTGCAACATCAATATTTACAATTTTTTGATTAGTTTCACCAAAACTACCACTATTTACATTTAATTTATCGCTTCTCATTATTTGTAACCTCCTACGTTATTGTTTCAAAGTTATACAAGCAATGTGTTTCTGGAAGAGTTATTTCAAGACCTGCTTCTGTAAGAATCATATCTTTTCTTAAATCTTC
>CEQV01019110.1_pt1 | contig 10045 bp, 15 predicted proteins | sample 530971 | NCBI WGS metagenome assembly CEQV01 (sample SAMEA2621173, study PRJEB7988) | marine metagenome | biome: marine biome (ENVO:00000447); feature: deep chlorophyll maximum layer (ENVO:xxxxxxxx); material: "saline water (ENVO:00002010), including plankton (ENVO:xxxxxxxx)" | depth 100 m
TGCATTTATGTTTAGGAGAGGTTAATGCTTAATAAATTATGGAAATGGTTTGTTGAAGCAATCAAAGAAACTTTAAATTTAAGCTGGACACTTGTAGGTTTGGTTATTGCGACCCTAACGCTTACTGGAAGTGCCCAGCAGATTACTGGTCTTGCGACTTTAATTACTCTTGGTATTTGGTTACTCACAATAAGATTTAGAAAATAATGTGTAAATGTGAAATTTTATGTTGTGGGTGTAAACTACATTGTAAAGGACATAAATGAAAATACAGGTTATTAGAACTCAGCTAGGAAAAGATGCGACAAATGGTTTGGTATTTATAGACGGCCAATTTGAATGTTATAGTCTTGAGGACCAATATCAAGCAGTAAAAGTAATGCACGAAACTTGTATTCCAGAAGGAGAATATAAAATTAAATTAAGGACTGTTGGAGGTTTTAATGAAAGATACACTAAGAAATATCCGACGTTTCACAGAGGTATGCTTTGGATCAAGGACGTTCCTGGTTTTGAATATATACTCATACACCAGGGGAACACTGACGAGCACACCTCGGGTTGTCTCATTGTCGGAAATTCCCAACAAGATTTAGATGTTAATTTTAATGGTATGGTCGGATCTAGCGCTGATGCGTATCAGAAACTATACAAAAAAGTTTCTGCTGCAGTACTTAAAGGTGATGACGTAACCATAGAATACAGTAAGATCAATTTGGAAGAAGGCGGCGCAGGAGTGTGTTGCGAGTGTAAGAAAATAGATAATATTGAAGACACGGTAAAACGAATTGAAACTAAGTTAAAATTAAGTAAATTAATAAAATAAGGAGACATATGTCAGACGAATTGAAAGATATGCTTGAGAGAGCATTTTGGACTTTTGTTGAAGCCTTTATTGGTGCATTAACAGTTGCTCCCCTTGTAGGAATAGAAGCTGAAACAGTTCAGCTTGCTGCTCTTTCAGGTGGTGCTGCTGCCTTATCTGTAGTGAAAACTTTCGCTAAGAAACAGGTGAGTAAGTAATGCCTAAATACGGATCAAAGAAGCTTAAGAAAAAAGCTAAAGTCGGCGGCTTCAAGAAAAAAAGATAATAAAAAAAAGACCTGAGCAATTGCTTGTCCAGGTCTTTTTTACATATCTACGAGAGTAGTATGTTAACTTTATTATAGCTTAGAAAGGAACGTCTGAGTCCTTTTCTACTTTTGTTGAGCCGACTGTTGGGAAAGTCTTAACAATATTAAGGTATTCACTACCTTCTTCTTTATCTAATTCAACACCGATAAAGCTACCGATATAATCATTAGGATCAAAAGAAGTTTCTCCAGCAGATACATCTATCTTTAGAGCTTTCATTACCTCAATCATCTTCCATTTGGAATTTTTAGTGAACATTGTCCACATTTTGAAATTAATACCTTTAACTTCAATCTCCCAAACCCAACCTTCGTTTCCGCTCTCGCTTAAGTGATCTTTCACAGAAACAATCTTACCTTCGTAATCTCCTGCTTCTAGATCGAACTTAGCTGAGCCTTTAAGGTCGTCTTCAGCTATTATTATTTTCTTTGGTTGTACCATTTTTTACCTCCAATTGGTCATAGAGAAAGTAATCATCTTGAGCCCACAAATGTAAACCTAGTCCTACTCTCATAGCACAACGTTTGTGAGCGTCAGATATAGCAAGTTTTAATCTCTCGCCATTGTTCATACGTTCTCCTGTTTTTCTATTAGTTACTTTATATGGTTTATCAACTGATCCACTCTCTTGAATTGCTACAACTCTATCATCAATGTTTAACACTATTTCAAGAACGACACCAGTTAATGTTTTTCCATATTCCTTATGTTCATCATAGATTTCTCGTACGACAGTTTGATCATAAGGACCGCAATGCAACAACAATCTTTGAGTGACTGCACTATGTTCTACATAGTCGCCAAACTTTCCTGGAGCTGCACCTTTAACTAAACCTGCAAAAGGTTTAGCTAATTCTTTAAGATTTTTCACGTCTTGTTCCTTCCTCCATAGAAATGGCCCACTTAGGAGCAGAAGCAGAATCACAATTAATAACTTGTAATGTCGGCTTATCTGCCCAAGTTCTGTCTATAAAAGTATCTCTTATAGTTTGTGGATTTTTTTCTCTCATAGAAGATATAGCATCTAATGCTCTTAACTTAGGAACAAATGTAGGACCAACAACTGCGCATAAAGCAGAAATTTGATCCTCTGTTACATCTCCTAGTAACCACCTAAAGAACTGTGGTAAGTCCATAACTTTATATTTGTAAGGTTTAGAACTATGAAAAACCGTATCTCCTACTTTATAAGAGCCTCTTTCTTCTACATCTTCACTAATGTACTTGTCTGTAAAAGATTTAACTCTCTTGGTAGCATCTTGAGCGTGCGAAATAGGTATTCTAGCTATTACCAATTTTTCAAGTGGTGCTTCGCTTAGAAAAAAACCGACTTCGGTATTCTCAACTTCATCTGCTGAACTGACTTCTTTAGATAAATCTAAAGCTTCAGATACAGAATCTATACTTTCCATAATTTCCTCTCTACCGTTTAGCAGGTGCTTTGCAACAGGGCTGCTGTTTTTTTTGCACCTGCACAACGGTTAGTATGCCCTAACAGAATAAATAATAAACTTACTAAGTTTATAGTTGTCATAAAATAGACAAATTATCCCAGCCGTCCTTACCAACTGTTAGAGTTAACACTCCTGGGTGCGCCCACAGGCCTGTTCTGGCCTTAAAATCGATACTTTTATCGATTGCGGGACATTGAAACCAAGTTCTATCTCCTTGCTGCATAGAACGAAAATGGTGATAGTGCGCAGAAATTAGTATTTCAGCTTGTCCTGGTGGCAACCAACCAAACATTTGCCCTTTCCACCAATTTAAAATTTTATTTGTTGGATCACCACTACCAGCAGTCATATGTCCGTGAATAAAAGCTACCTTAATTCCATATATTTCTATGACCTGATGAAAATCATCTGACACATTTACCGTTACTTTGTCGTATCTAGGATTTTGTTCCATAATCTCTCCACAAATTCTTAGGTGCATAGTATCGCTATTGTCTAAACGATTTGTAGTCACACTTCCCTTCCCAGAGCGAGACATCTCACCGTGATTTCCTGGAACTCCAGCTAAAATAATTTCATCTACTATTGGTAAAAATGTATCTACGCATTTCATTATTAATTTTCTAGCTAAATGATATTGTTCAGCTAAAGTCAGTTCGATATTAAATGGCTGCGAGTCATAAAAGCCGTGACAGTTTTCAGTTAAATCTCCCATACCTACTAAATACACTTGTTTAATTTTCACACCAGCTTTACGCAAGTGCTTAATGCGATCTACTGCTGAAGTTAAAGCTAACTCTAGTCTTGCAACAGTAGCGTCAACTCCTAAATCAGATTTTCCAAGTTGCCAGTCACTCATCATAAATAAAAATGCCTGGTCTCCACCAAATTTTTTCTTTTTTAATACAGGTTTACGGCTTATTACTTTTTCTAACTTTGCGACATACTCATCACGCAGAGGATTTTTTCTTCTTACAACTCCTTTAAAAGCATAAAAAGTTTCAACAACTCCGCCTTTTAATTGAGCGTTCCAACTACTTGCCCTGACTTTTCCGTCAATTTCATAATGTTTAGGATCAAATCCCCACTGCAGCAATATCTCATCAAATTTATTTTTATAATTTTTATCTGTTCCTACGTGAGTAATTTCTCCAAGACCAGTAGTCTCATCAAAATCATAAGTTGGCCTCCAGCCGCTAGGAAAATAATTATTTCCTAGATCTTCTGGTTTATCGCTCATTAGTCACTACTTTGTAGTAACCAAAAGAGAGTTTCTTCGTCAATAACATAGACAATCCTTTCTCCGTCTGGTTTGCGTCTTTTACCACTACCTACTAATTTTTTCCAAGCCAAGATTACCATTGAGCTAGGACGTTTTTTGTGAGCTTTTTCTTTGGCTTTAAATAATTCTTGAGTAACGTTTAAATTTTGTCTAGCTTTAGCTTCAATAACAAATTCGCAGCTATCAGCAGTAAATTCTATATCACCTATATCGTTAGATCCGCCTTCTGCAAGTCTTTTAGCGTCAGTATATCCCTCCGCAATTAGCTTGTTTACTAGCGAACTTTCAAATGATGTGCCTTGTTTTTTAGGTTTATTCATCTAAGTTAAAATCTTGAAACATTTTTTCTATTTCAAATTTTAACTCAGCTTCTGCCTTAGTGTTAGGATATCGACCAGGGTAATTTTTTTGATTCTTTTGAATTATCTGTTCTGTAATGTATAATGCGCTGCTTACTGTACTCATTAAAAATTCAGGATCCATTTGTGTTCTCATTTCAATGTAAAGCCCACAAACTATCATAAGAACATCTTCAACTGCAACAATGTCTTCCTGTTTTTTTAATTGTTCTTGATAATGATCTAGTATTACAGTAGCAAATTCATTTGGGGCAAAAGGATTAAAATCATCTTCTTCTGAGAAAAAGGGCTGGTTTATATCTGACATATTGTTATAGTAGCATACACGAAGTTATTGGAGGAAAATGAATAATAATATCAAAGATACACTTGACATAATGTCAACTGTCTGGGCTAACGGAGGCGGAGGATATGTATTCTTATCAGAAAAAAATTCTAAATGGACTGACAATAAAGTTCATTGGGCAAATTATTCTAAATTAAAAGATTTTGTTTCGCATCAAAATACTGAATCAGATATTTACTGGACACCTTTAGTTTTTGAAGACACCGATTCAAGAAAAGCAATCAATGTTAAAAAAGAACAAGGAGTGTTATTTGTTGATGTTGATGAACTTAATATTAATTGGGAAGGTGGAATTAAACTAGCGCCCGAGCCCTCAATAGTTTGGACTACAAGTAAGACTCGCTGGCAAGGGATTTGGTTGTTAGATGAATTGATTTCGCTTGAAGAACAACAAGAAACTAATAGAAGACTTGTATATCACATTGATGCAGATAAAGGTGCCTGGGACGCTGCAAGAGTATTGCGTATTCCATTATCAATTAATGCTAAAAGAAATGGTGTTGTGGGAAAGATTAAAAAAATGGATTTTGACTGCACTTACACTTTAGATGATTTTGATGCCATACCAAATGTTAAGACTACGAGTGTTACTCCTGCTGAAGTTCCTACTGAAATAAATGATTTTAAGATTGGTGATCTACCTTTGGAAGTGCAGTACTGGGTTACTATATCTAAAGAGGAATATTTAAATCAAAAAGATATAGATAGAAGTGAATTGTTGTATAGATTAGCCACTAAGTTAATAAAGAATAAATTTTCGGCTGAAGATATTTTTGGAATTTTAGAAGGCACATTGTTTAACAAGTTTAAGAATAGGCCCGAAACTTTAATGAAGGAAATTCAAAAAGCAAAAGCAAACGCAAGTCAATAGTCACATTTCCTTACTGAGAGAAAATACAAAAAAGTTTTTTAAAAAATTTTTTTATATAGTGTGACTAAATTAATAGCCACACTATACAAATTTATATTATTTTAGATTGAGTTTTCTGTTTTTAGTTTGTGATATTTGTACTGGTAAATCGTGTCCAAAACAATCCCACATTGCAGAGTTCCAATCTTTAGTTGTATAATTATTAACTGATATATGAATACCAAATTCACTATACATTTTCTTAAGTAATTCTTTTAATTCATCACTAATTAAATAGTCTGTATCGTAATCATTTGCTTTAAACAATTTTTTACTATCAACTATTTTATTACCATTTTTAAGAACAATACTATTTTTTGGCTCTTTAAGTGTATTAAAGATTTCATTAAGTTTATCTTTATGTCTACGATCTCCAAAGCTATCATAGTAATCTGCAATACTACCAAATTCACCTACAATTTCTATAAGGTCTGCTGGCATAAAATCCTCAAATCTTGAAGGATTATTTGCAACTACTTGACAATATTCTTCATCTTCGTCCCACCAATTATAAGAACTTACATAATTTCTAGCTTTATAACTAGTGTTAGAAAACCAAATACCGTCAACTTCCTCGCCAAATTCTTGATTTAAAATAATTGTATTAGATTTATATGCTGGATTTGTAGTTAAAAACACCATTTTATCTGTTCCAATTATTTCCTCAAGAAATTCAACTATACCTTCGTTATTTAAGAAATTACCTTTAAGATTTTTAAGTACAACTTCATTAAATACTCTTGTATCTGACATATTCTTAGTTGGCTCTACACAAGTTAGAACTCCATTATGTGCAAATACAGTATCTTTGGTTACTTGAAATGGGTGACAATTAGCTTTATTAGTTTTTCCAGATGTAGCAATTCTAGCGTGTATTAATATATCGCTAGTTTTACTCCAATCTTTTTGAATTTGCATAACTTTACTAACAAATTCTTTGTCGTCCATAGTTTTAAATGTAACAATATTGTTATTGTTATCAATGTATGATACTCCGAAACCGTGTCCGTTATTATTAGTCATAGTTTCTAATGTATCTTTATTTATTGTTCCTGTATTTTTAGGAATAGATGCGATTATACACATTATTCATTACCTCCATTATCATCAAGTAGCATTTCCATAAGTCTTGCTACTGCTTGTTCGTTTTCTTGCATTTCTCTATGTTCTTGATAATTATAGATATTGTTATCCTCATAAAATGCTCCCTTAATTACTGGAAACAAATTAGTGTTTATCAATTTCTCTTTCTTTATCCAATTTCTAATAGTTAAATAATTAAATAGATTTGGATAGTTATATCTATTAGCTCTAATAAACAATAAATAATACTTAAGTGTATTATTTTTGAATTTTGCTATATCTTGATAAGTCATAGCACTTGTAAATGTGAACATAGATTGAACTAATTCAAAATTCTTAAGTATTCTATCAACTTTAAGATTACTTCTGAAATATCTTAGTTCTACTGTATTTGTTGTTACATTTACTGCTTGTCTACTATTGCTATTTAATTTATATTTAACAACTCTTGCAAAGTCATCTGGTTTATATAGATAAGCCCATTGGTTATCTGATCCCACACTTCTTTGCGCCATTCCTGCAATAAATTCTGGATTATCATAGTGCATAGATAGAAATGCATAATACTGATAAGTATTAGTAAAACTATCTTTATCTATATGAATATGTCCACCACAAGGTCCATAATATGCTTTTGCATATTTAGCAATTTTTTCAAAAGAATTAAACTTTTGTTTTGCAATTATAAATCCTGCTTTAAATGCTCTAATAGTCATAGGCATACTAACAAATTCAAGATCTACTGTACTGTCACTTTTACATATCCATACTGCATTAGATTTTGTACCAATAGCACCAAAACTTAAATTAAGTTGTGCAAGAAATTTAAACATTTCTTTTTGTGCTTTTGATAAATCAAAATCTTCGTCACTATAACAATAATCAGTTTCACAAAATGATTCTGGTGAATTACCTTCACTATCATCTTCATAAAAACAATCGTCACATTGTTTACCTTTACCTCGATATACTATTTCTAGTTCTAATCCCATAGGTACAAAATTAAGTAATTCTGATTTAGTATTACCTGAGTTATACCTGGATTTATTTCTCCATTCTGATATTGGATAAGTTATAAATTCTCCTGTATTTGGATCAAAGTCTAAAACTTTATCTCCAAAAGGTTTATAACTATAATCGTGTGGTTGAATTTGTTGTATATTAATTGGATAGTATTGTCCAATAGTATTAACTCCTTCATAGTGACTAGTACGATTTCCATAATATCTATGCATATTTTTTGGTAATGATGATTTAGTAAAAGCGTCTCCAATGCTATCAATTAAATCCACTATATTATGCATAGACAATGTATTAATATCTACAAAATTTGCTAAGATTTCCTTACCAAAATTCTTTTGGGCTAGTAATAATGTATTATTTTCTAACCTACTTAGATTACTTGTAGTTTTTCTACTCATTTTTCCTCCATATCTTTTTTCATAATTAGCCAATTAATTAAGAATTCTTCATCTTGTTTGTAATGATGTGAACTTATATTATATAATGCAGTTAAAGCATTAATACAAGTATCACGCATATTTGATGAATTATCCGTAATTTGTGTGGCTAATTCTAATTTTCTTTTTGATTCTGACATTGTTTCCTCCATTTATATATTTCATATTGATGGATACCTGATATGACTTGTTCATAAAGCCAATCTGATATTGTCCACGCTCCTACGAAATATACTGGTAAACATATAGCAAACCATATTTCCCATTTATTCATTTATTTCCTCCATATTTTGTTAGGGCATATCCTTGTGATATACCTACTAACACACATAAGTTGTAGATATTCATTTATCATTATTTAAATAATTGCTTATATGTGTTAGCAGCTATATCCCTTACTCAAAGTATATGACTTTAAAAAACTTAATAAAATAAAAAAAATATAGACTAAGGCGTCATAAAAAAAAAGAAATTGAAAGCTACCTCGAATTAAGGGGATAATCCGAAGTAGCTAACAACTTTGAGTTATTCGACTAACTCAACATTACGAACAATTAAATTAACATAAGTTTTAGCTGGTTTAATGATTTTACCATTATTATCTCGAGTTGCCTCAACATAATTATCCTCAATACCTGCAAAGTCAAACATTACTTTAACTGAATTAGTATCATCAACTTCAAACCAATTAACTGGGTCTTTATCTGCAAAATAAGATTCACACTTATTTTTAATAGTTTCCCATTGTGGATTAGCAAATTGAACAATACTAGCAGTTCTACTAATATTCATACCTTCAACACCTAAATCGGTCACTATAGATAAGCCACCTAAATATTTATCATTTGTATAACTATTAGTTCTAGTTTTAAGATTAGTATTATAACTACCTCCACCTTTATTTTGAAAAGGTACCAAATAACCAACCATTTTTGTATAATTGTTTTCACTCATTTTAATCAAACCTCCTTTTTTATTGATAAATGAATTGTAACGCCGACAATTATACTGCGATTTGTTGCGAGCCAAATCTCTGATTTGGTGGTAGCAAGTGCACCTCTATGTGCACCGAAAGTGCAAAATGTCCAAAGGACACACTAGAATTTTTGTGGTTGCAGCTATGCTGCATATCCACATAAAATAGCTGGCGATCTAGTGCTTGTTTTGTGCTTTTCTACTGAGTAGCCAAACAAGGAGCTCTTGCGACATTGTTTGATTAATTCGTGGTGGTGATTCAATAATTTGTGCCGACTATTTGCTGCGCGTTAGCACTTTGCAGCAAAAGGACAAAGCCAATAGTGAACGAGGATTCGGAGCCCAAATGCGAAATGAGCTCTTATGACGACGAAATGCGAACTATATTTTGCGCGTTAGCTCTTTGCAAAATAAGGCCGTGTGAGGAGGAGTTAGAGATCAATTGTGAAGTCGAACGAGCTTTAGCTCTTCGGCTCTTGCGGAGCTTCACAATCGTATAGCGAGGGACGAGCGGTTGGGTGGAGAACTTGCCTTGTCCTCAGAGAACGATATTGAATGCTTCCACTGAGAGACTATGTTTTGCGCGTAGCTTTTGCAAAACAAGGAACAGTCACGATTTAATGCTACAAGTAGATAACGCAAATTGTAGTATGGTTAGTCGGCGTACAATTCATTTTTTAGCTTTAGCTATCAATAAAAAAGGGGGTTTGATATCACCTACGATATAGTTTAGCAAGGTAAGGTTTTAAGTTTCTTTTGGTCAAGGTTTTCTTTTTAAAGAAAAGATTGTGCACTGTCGTTGCAATACGACTCTTGTTTGGTTACTTTCTAAAAGTAACTGCGTTTGTTTTACTTTGCGCACTCTTGCAAAGTAATTTAATATGTCTATATTTTTATTTATTTTATTAAGTTTATATAAATAACGAGGAGCCACTGCACCGCAGATTATTTATAATGGGAAGGGGACTTCTGGGAAACAAACTGAGAATTAAGGCAAACGACGAATATAAGAAGCCCCTTCCCAAACCTAGAGAAAATAAAT
>CEQV01030490.1_pt1 | contig 10038 bp, 15 predicted proteins | sample 530971 | NCBI WGS metagenome assembly CEQV01 (sample SAMEA2621173, study PRJEB7988) | marine metagenome | biome: marine biome (ENVO:00000447); feature: deep chlorophyll maximum layer (ENVO:xxxxxxxx); material: "saline water (ENVO:00002010), including plankton (ENVO:xxxxxxxx)" | depth 100 m
CAATCTTATCCACCATCTCATCAAAGGCTGGACCTATCCAGTCTACGTATAATTCTGTTCTTAATTTTTGGTCATCGGTGGCAACATATTGGATAATGGCATTTTCATGATCCTTAGTAAAATAGTGCTTACCTGCTTTCCGCTTTCTTGGCATAATTATTCTTCTTCATCTTCTTCATTTTCTTCATCAAAGTCTAACCCTCGTAAAACATCTAAATATTGTTCTGTTTGTTCGCTTACAAACTTTGAGTGTTCTAATAATTTAGATAAAGACTGATCACCGTAATACATTTCCATATTATATATTTCTTCAATGTGTTCACTAAATTGAGTGTGCATATATGCAAACTCCTCTAAATTTTCTCTTAGGTATAAAATATAATCAACTTGAACCTTGCGAATATACCAAACCAATAACACATTAAATGCTAATGATAGTATGAATATTAATGTTAAAAATATTGACATTATTTAAGTTTCCAGTTAATCATATCTTCTTTATATTCTTTGACTTCTTTTTTTGTATCTTTTATAAATTCGTCTACAATGTGTCCGGCTTGTGCCTTTTTATTTTGTTTTTTAAGTAAATTAATCACCTGTGGTATGCGTTCTATTGTAATTGTATCATCGCATCTACTATCTGGATTAATTTCGGAGCAATATTGTACAGTTTCGCTAAACGAATGTACTATTTCATATGTCTCTTCGCACTGAGGACATTTATAGACGTATTTTGGCATTTTAAGTATTTGTAGGTGTTTCTATGGCATCCACATATGCGTCAAAAACAGCGCCGCCATCATCGGCAGAACTTGCATCACCCATATCAACGACAGGGGGGTTTTCTACGACCAGTCTGCCATCGGTTTCTGTAAAATTAAACTCTTTCAATACCGGAACAATATCCGTTTGATTCATGAGAGAGTTTTGTAGTGCGAGCATAACTGCTCCAAGTGCTTGATCTGAAAGTTGCATGTTAATCTCCTTTTTGTATTCTGTAGCTGTCACTATCAAAGTGTTGAGTTGAAAACTCAAATAATTCTGTATCTTGTAGGGCAATCATTTGATGTCGTAATCCACGATATACATGAAAATTATCACCCTTTTCTAATATTACCTCTTTTGCGTTATCGATATCATCCTCATCGGAATATTTTACCAATATCTTTCCTGATTGTATGTAAAAGACTTCATCTTTTAGTTTGTGATAGTGCCAAGAACATCTTCTGTCCTTAACAAAATAAAGTAATTTTCCACAATATTCATCACAATTTACAATCCATTTTTCAAATCCCCATCCTTTAGGGACATATTTCATTGTCAAAGAATTCTGCATCTTTAATCCCCTTGTCGTCTATATAATAATCGCCAGCCGGCTTTCCTAAAAATAATTGGTGATATTGCACACCCCAATCTTCAAGTTGTTTTTTTGTTAAGTCATAAAATTGTTCAATTGCTTTCTTTGCATCGTTTTGGTGTCTACCCATTCCTCTCGCAGTAAAAAGTACAATTTTATTTCTTTTAGCCAAAATATTAACTACTTTTATTCTATCATACAATGGCTCCGCTTTCAAGTAATCACCCTCGGTATTTGTACAAAGAGTTCCGTCTATATCAAAAACATATGTCTTTGTTTTCATTTTAAATTTCCTAATATATTCGTAGTTGAATAATCTCCGATTCTTTCAAAAAATTTTAACTCTTTGGCGTATTCTTGACCTACTACTTCTTTTCCATACCAATCGGAGCCAATCACCATTATGTCAGGTGAAAGTTGTTTTATCTCTTCTTTAAGACACTCTCGTGAATTAAATACTATAACTTTATCTATAAATCTAATGCATTCTAAAGCAAATTTTCTATCCTGTGCAGTATTAAATGGTCTTTCTAAGCCTTTGTCTTTCTTTACTTTGTCGTCAGAATCTATACCAACAACCAGTTTATCGCCTAAAGACTTTGCATATTGAAAAAGTTCAAAATGCCCTCGGTGTAATACATCAAAGCACCCATTAACCCATACAGTAATCATAATATCTTATACGTTTTTTTTATACCATTGTATAGTTCTTTCCAACCCCTCTTTTAAACTGACTGGTTGTTCAATACTTATGGAATAATCCTTCATTCTTGACGAGTCTAAAATCTTTCTATATTGACCATCTGGTCTATCCAAATCCCAAACGATTTTTCCTTTATAATCAACTATATCAGCTATTAACTCTGCTAATTCCAAAATACTAATATCCTTATTATAACCTATATTAATTGGAAAATCAACATCTGAATATTTCTCTAATGCTTGTACTACACCCTCTGCCGCATCATCACAATAAATAAGCTCACGACGAGGCTTTCCAGTGCCCCAACAAACAACTTCTTCGTCACCATGTTCAGATGCGTCCACAAATTTCTTAATAAGGGCGCCGGCGACTTTAGTTTTATTAATATTAAATGAATCATGCGGTCCATAGGCTGTGTTAAAGACAGTGCATACTGCTGTAATATTATGTTGCTTATGAATTTGTTTAGAGTAATAGTAAAGAGCTTTTTTACTTAATCCATGAGCCTCAACACTTTTATCTGGCAGTCCGGCATTAAAATCGCACTCTTTTAACGCATCATTTGTACTTCGATATGCACAAGAAGCCAAGATAGATACAACCTTTTTTACACCTGTCTCAGCACACGCTTTTAACGTGTTAACTCCCATAACAGTTGTATTGTAAAATATGTCAGAAGGGTATAATTTATTAAAATTAATGTTTCCGTTATATCCAGCAGCGTGAATACAATAATCAGGCTTTACTTTATTAAAAACTTCTATAGCTTGTGAGTAATCCAAAAGATCCCACTCTTGATGTAATACGCCATAAACTTTGGCACCGCGTTCTTTTAGTTTTCTTATGACACTTTTACCGATCATAGATCCCGCGCCTGTCACAATTACGGTTTTGTCCTTTAATTCAATCATTTCTTTTTTGCCTCCACATTTAAACTCATGAGTTTGCCATGTTCTTTGTCCATGTGTGGGTAATATGTTTGTGAATAATCATCAATATAAAAATGCTCGGTCTTTCTCCAATCGTATCTTTGTACATCAGTAAACCCTACAGCAGTTAAGTCTTCTTTTAGTTTATTGAAATCCCACCCATTTTTGTGATAATCATACGGATGGCGCTGGCTTCCCCAGAATGTTGAATGCAATGCTCTCAAATCTTTGTGATAGTAGTAGTGTGCAAAATGAGCTTCCATATCTGGTACAGCTAATCGCAAAGTTCCTCCCGGCTTAAGTACTTCATGCCAACGCTTTAAAGCCTCCTCAGACTCAATGTAATCAGCATGTTCTAATACATGACAGGCATAAATTAGATCAACTGTGTTGTTTTTAACTTTAGATAAAGTAAAAACATTATCAAGCAAATCGGGATTAACCTCTTCTCTTATATCAACATTGGTGAAGTCAGGTATTTTTCTATCATAACAACCTAAATTCAATTTTGTTTTCTTCATCCAATACTCCTGTAATGGTCCAATAAGAAATCCACACTCTCTTCTAAGGAGTATTTTGGTGTCCACCCAGATGCGTCATAAAACCTACTAACATCTGGAACTTGCAGTGTAACATCAACTGGTCTTAATAGCTTTGGATCAACCTGGGATTTAATTGGAACCTTAGCTTGTTTTTTTAATTGTTCTAAGAATTCTCCAACAGAAATCACACTATTACCACCAATATTATATGGGATGCCATATTCACATTTTTGACATGCTACCCAATATGATTCCATTGCATCTCTAACATCAATCAAAGTTCTAATTGAATTTAAATTTCCATGAGTTAGAATTTCTCTTTCGCCACGCTCAATTTCAACAATCTTTCTAGCAAATGCACTGGAGAAAATATCTCCTCTTCGTGGGTTTATATAAGCAAACATTCTTGTGAGCACGACTTTTGTCCCATAAGAATGAAAATACGAACTTGCAATTTTTTCTTGAGTTAATTTTGAAACAGCATAAATGTTCACTGGCTGTAATGGATGTTGTTCTGTAATTGGAGTATTTTTCGGATCTACCTGACCATATACCTCTGAAGTTCCGCAAAATTGCACCACCGGGTCAATTCCCACAATACGTATCGCTTCAAACAAATTGATAGTATTATTAATGTTGTTCTGTAAAACCGCTATAGGGTTAGAAAAGCAGACATGAACATTTGCATGTGCCGCTAAATGAAATATGTAATCTGGTTTCGATGCCTCGATGGCACGAATGGTGGCACTAAGATCATTTAGATCACATTCATGCATAATAATATCTTTACTTATCCGTTTTAGATTAGAGTTTGAAGTGGTGCTATGCCATCGTGAAATACCATGAACCTCAACGTCTTCATTATCTACAAGATACTCAGCCAGATGACTGCCTCCTGATCCTGCAATTCCTGTTATTAGTGCTCGTTTCATTCTATTATCCCTCGCAAGCCTTTTTAATTACTTCAGAGATAAAATCAACATCCTCATTGCTCATTTCTGGATAATTTGGCACAAAAAATCCGCAAGAGTGTATCTTGTTGCTCATTTCATCATCAAATGCGCCATACCGTTCTACCCAAAAAGGATGTAATCCCAGATTGCCGGCACTAAATATTCTTGTTTCAATACCTTCACTTACCAAAGCTGAAACTATTTTCTTTCTTGTTTCTGTATCTTTAGCAAGAGCGCCAAATGAAATAGATACGGGATTGTGTCCACACCAATTTTGAAACTTTACAACTCCTTCTAAGTTTTTTGCATATCTTAAATGGTTTTCGTTTCGCCTTTTAGAAACCCAATTAGCTTTATCAATTTGTCTTAATCCCAAGAATGCCTGTAAATCAGTGGACCTTAAATTAAACCCTGGAACGAAAAAGGTGAATGGTTTGTGAAAATCATCCACATTGTGCTCTTTAATTAACTTATCGTAAGCTTCAGTATCCAAGTCTTTAGCCCAACCATGACTACGAAGCATTAGCAACATGTCATACAATTCTTTGTCATCTGTATTAACCATACCACCTTCAATTGTGGAAAGCTGATGTCCAAAATAAAATGAGAATGACGACATATCACCCACGGTGCCAACCATTTGTCCGTCACTATAAGAAGCGCCAAGTGCGGCACACGAATCTTCTAATAAACAAAATCCATATTTTTCTTTAAGTTCTAATAGACGTTCTCTATAGTGAGGAACACCAAGCACTTGTACATAAATAACTGCATCTGGTTTTTCTCTTTTACACACTTCTTCTAATTGATCAAGATCGATACCAAACGTTTCTGAATCTGCACCAACCATAATGGGCTCAAGCCCAAGCTGGATAGCTGGCGATATGGTAGTGACCCAGCCAACTGATGGGACTACGATCTTCTTATTGGCTATACGTCCACAAAAATATGCCGCGGCAACCATCAGAAGATTAGCGGACGAACCAGAATTATTGAAAACTGCATATTCTGTACCAATAAGATCAGCCCATTTATCTTCAACCTGTAACGTCAGTTGTCCCTTGGTTAATCTGGGATAGCTTTTAAGCCACTTACAAAGCGCATCAACGTCCTCTTCATTTATTGTTTCCTTTGCTAATGGATATTTAATTTCTGTCATTGTTTATTTCCCTTTAAAAAACTTAAATTTTATTTTGTTATAATCTAATACATCTGGTGGTAAGAAAAAGTTTTCTTTGATGTAGTCTCTTAATCTATTATCTTTACTAAAACCTTGCTCATCAAATTGTTCTGAATCGTGCATTAAATGTGGCTTTGTGGGAACACATTTACCCTTTGCTATGAAAGGGGGTGCCCATTCTTCATAACCAAGTCCGCATGCATAAGCTTCAGGATCATTAATAATCTCTGCGATTGAACGAGGGGCATTATCATATAATATGTCCCATCCTGCGCCGAATGCCAGGGTGTGCCCATCTAATCCAGCATGTACCGCTGTTTCGTTGCCATGATGACAAAGTACATCGTTTGTTATAACAAATCTTTGTCCTACTGCGGCGGCAAGAAAAGAAAAGATACTCTCTGTACAATAGGATACAAATATATCTGGTAGCGGTCGTCCGTATTCATTGAGTATTTTTTTTGAAAAGATTTTGCAATGTAAGTTTGCAGTAGCACCCAGAGGAACTACAAAGTCTTCGTCACGAGAGAAAACATCCCAAAGATTTTGGCTTTCATCAAAATTAAACCACCAATAATATCCGTTATCTTTATCGATTTCTGGTGATATAATTCCGTTTAGCGGATTATCTGTGCGGGTAGCTAATCTTGTTAATGAATTTTTGTCGTTTGAAAAAGACACATCTGATGCAACGTACATATAGCCATCAAACTCTCCAAAGACTTCTACAGATTTGAGAACAGTATGATTAAAAGTTTGGTTTACAGCTAATTTGTCGTTGGTGAGACAATAGCTTATATCGGAACCAAATTCATCATATAGTTTTTTAAAAGTATTGGGAGGAATATGATCTCCTGAAAAAACAAGTTTCATATCAACATAATCTTGTTCCAAAATTGTTTTTATATTTTTAATATAAAAATTCGAATTATCTGGATTTTTGCGCCCGGTAGCATTATATACAACCAATATAGACATATTTACACCTGGGGTTCTCCTGAGAATCTTCTTGTCCAAACCTTGTCAACATCTTTCCAATTATCAAATTTGACTTTTCTGTCCAAACAACTGGACGAACGCCAGACAGAGGCATAGTAAGGTTGATCATGTTGTAATTGTGCAAAATGAACTGGTGCATGATCTTCGATAGGTCCAACAAATTGTGTGCATTCAAATAACACCTCTTCTAAGAAATGTACATCTGCACCATCAAGTTGAGCACGAGCGCCCCAATCTGCATGTGCCATGGCAGTACATTCAAATTTACAATCTAATCCGCCGAGTTCTTTATAATATTCTAAATCAACTATGCCAACATTTATAATTAAAAACTCGTTAGAATAAAAAGGAGAACGAAGAGGTTCGTGATAATTCATCGTATAATTTCTAAGAGCCAATTCGTTTCCTTCAATATAGTGGCTTGCAAGAACAGATTTTTTATCATTAGCCTCGTTTAATATATCAATGCTTTTTTTCAACATGTCGGGGTAAAACCATCCATCATCAGCAGCCCATATCATATATTTACCACTCGCTTTTGATACAGCTACTTGCTGTGCTCGGGTGGGTGAGCCATAATCTTCTATTATTATAACATTGTTTTTTGTTAAAAGATAGTCATCTAATTTTTTATATGGACCACACAATACTAATTCAAAAGTATATTCTCCTACAGAATTTACTATACTATCGTACAACCTTTTCCAATGTTGTGGGCGTATTGTTGGAACACATACAGATATATCATATTTCATATTTTAAGTCCTATTTCTTAATCGAGTGAGTGTGTCAATGATTTATTATTCTTTGATTCTTTGGCTGGCTTGCGAAATCTTCTAGACCAAATGCGTGGTTGTTCAGTCCAATTCTCATAATCAATTATAATTCTTTCTAAAGGGTTTGGTCTTCCTATAAGTGGCGAGCCCCAAATTTTAGTATATAATGGCTGGTCATGTTCAATTTGAGCGAAATGTACGGGTCCGTGATCTTCGGTATCGCCAGGGAAGTGGGTGCATTCAAAGATAACTCCTACTAATGTTACGTCGATTCCGTCAAGTTGGGCTCTAGCTCCAAAATCAACAAAAGCCATCGGGCAAGTTTCAAACCTGCAATCAAAACCTCCCAAATCTTTAAAATATTGCGTTGGCAAAACTACTGAATTAAAAATTACAAAATCATCTGGATAAAATTCAGATTTTACCGAATCATGAGTATTTATGTAATACATTCCCTTTTCAACTGAGCCAAGTCCATCTTTTGGTATAAGCAGGCCTGTTTCAAGATCTTCGTCCATTCCTTCATTATATTGCGTAACTACACATTTTTTCTCTTTAGGGTTATTATCAAGTATCTCAATACATTTTGATAACCCAGAGGGTAAAAACCACCCGTCATCGGCAGTCCAGGTTATATAACGCCCCTGGGCGTCTTTCATAGAAATTTGTTGTGCCCTTGTGGGAGCACCGTAGTCCTGTATACACCTTACGTTGTCCAATTTTTGTAATCTTTGTGTTAGTTCAGCATGTGGTCCACAAATAATAAGCTCAAATGTGTACTTGCCTATAGATTTGACAATACTATCGTAAAGTCTGTCCCAATTGTCTTTTCGTATGCCCGCTAAACATACTGATAAATCATACATTATTTATCCCTCCTAAATCTTCGGCTCCAAACCGTAGGAGACAGTCTCCAGTTTTGTAAATCCAAAGACGTTCTGTTAACACAGTTGGGATTATTGTATATAGTTTTGTAATGTGGTTCATCATGCTGTAAATGTGCATAATGAATTGGGGCATGGTCTCCTGTGGTACCGGGCATGTGTGTACAGTCCAATATAACCTCATTCAATAATAGTATGTTTGCTCCTGCTCTCTGAGCGCGGGCGGAAATATCAGCATATGCAAGGGGGCACGCTTCGAACGAGCAATCATAGCCGCCTAACTGATGAAAAAATTCTGTATACATGGTTGCAACATTAAACTGGTACCATTCATCTGGAATGTATGGTGTTTTAGGATATGCAACGTTTAGCCTAAGAACATCATCAGGTTGTGCCTGTCCCTCTTCGCGGTAGTTACTTATCACCACGTCGTTAATGCTCTTATTTTCTTGGTTTTCCAAACAATCCATAGCTTTATCTAATGCCCCTTTTTGAAAAGTTCCATCATCAGAAGCCCAAAAAATATATTTACCTTCAGCGATCAAGGAACCAATCTGGGAAGCCCTAACGGGGTTTCCAAAATCTTTGATATATTTAACGTTTATTTTTCTTTGTAGTTCATCGGGCAAATTGTGTGGGCCCACAATAATCAATTCAAAGCTACGTTTAGTAGACTCTTTAATTGAGTTGTAAAGATGAACCCATCTTTCTTTTCGTATTGCCGGTACCAATATTGTAATATCAACTTTCATTATATATTCCCAACTCCTTAACGTTGTGTTTTATTCCTTGATGCAAAGGGATTTTGCATATTTGCAAAAACCTTTTTGATGGTTTTAAATTTATGTTTTTTGGCATCTTAGCCGTTTCGTCATTTTCTCTGGTAATTGGAATCAACAAGTCGGAGTCATAACCGTTAAATTCACAAAATGTTTGTGCTAACTCATATCTATTCACGAATTCTTGTGAGCATGCGTGAAAAATGCCATAATTTTTATTTTCTACAACATCAACTATAAAGTTGGATAAGTCATCCACATGAGTTGGATGAGTGTACACATCTGTATATAGTTCAATTTTAGTGTTGGTGTTCAAATTCTTCATTAGAAATTTCATAAAATTATTTCTTTTATCGTTATAATAACCATATAACATGGATGTTCTTATAATGCTACTTTTTTCTTTGTTTTCGAGCAAATAATCTTCAGCCAGTGATTTAGACAGCCCATAAATTGTTTCTGGCTGTTTTTCTGAATATTCTTCATACTCTTTGATGTTACTTTCTTTAAAAACATAATCAGTTGACAAAAAAATAAAATGTGTATTATTTGAACATAATTTAGCCACTCTTTTAGTAGACTCGTAATTTACCTCGTAGTTCAAGTCCTTATCAGAGGGATGTTTTGCCGCTAAGTGTATCAATATATCGGGAGACTCAAATGTCAAATTTGGATTTGTAAGATCTTCAGACAAGAGTGAGATATTGTATTTTCCCATATTTAATAATTTATTAACCAGCCATTTTCCTAAAAACCCTCGTGATCCGGTTATCATAATTGTTTTCACTTAGGAGCGCTCACTGTAGCTACACCTCTTTTTTGTACCACCTCTGTTGAGCATTTGTTGGCATACATAATTGATTGCTCCATGTCACCAGTTTCAAGATATTTGACAACCACTGCGGAGACAAATGTGTCACCCGCTCCTGACGAATC
>CEQV01014242.1_pt1 | contig 10033 bp, 9 predicted proteins | sample 530971 | NCBI WGS metagenome assembly CEQV01 (sample SAMEA2621173, study PRJEB7988) | marine metagenome | biome: marine biome (ENVO:00000447); feature: deep chlorophyll maximum layer (ENVO:xxxxxxxx); material: "saline water (ENVO:00002010), including plankton (ENVO:xxxxxxxx)" | depth 100 m
CAAAGAAGTTCAGTAAGAATATCTGCTTTAGATGTTGTTGCCGGGACAATGCAAACAGCTAGAAATAGTTATTCTTCTAGTGCAAATTCTGTAGGGGGAAATAGTTCAATATACTCTGGGGGGTCTGGTGGAGGATCTAATGTTTCTACGGTTACAAGCAGTTCATCTGGTGCATCTATGTCATCAACTGGGGGCGTAAGTACAACAAGTTCTCCTAGTTTATCCGACCAATTCGCTTCTGCTTCTGCACAAACACAACAAATATTGTCTATGAGTTCAGATACAGGCACATCTGGGGGGACAACAATAACAATAAATGTTTTGCCCGATGTTGACGGTACACCTCAAGTAGCTATGGCAGATGTTCAAGTTCAAGACATGCAAGGTGAAATAGATACAGCAGTATCAGGAGTTATGACAGCTAGTGAAGCAGATCAAATAGCTGAACAAATAGTAGCCCAAAACATAGAAGCACAACAAGAACAAGCTGAAACGGAACAACAAGAAACAGGAGAATATGGAGACCAATCAACTTTAGTAGCTTATCTAGGTTACGTCGTAGGGTTTGATGCGTACAGAGAAATACAATTACCTACGCAAGATACTTGGTACGAACCTAGAGCTATATATGCTGATTCTGTTATGTCTGATAATACTGAGGCCTTTTATCAATTGGCTAAAGTCAATTTGAATAGCCTTGGAGACATGATAAACTTACAACCAGATATATAATACTTATTAATTAGGAGTGAAAATGGAATGGTTTGAAAACAAAACAACACAACTAATAGCATTAGTGTCTATTGTCGGCACGTTAGCTGGTTTTGGTTATACCGGGGCTACTTACATAAATAGACTTGAAAATTTAGAAGCAGAAATCGGTGGTATTGGGGAAACTGAAAACGCTCAACAAGCAATTGAAGAACGGTTTGCATCTATTGAAACTTCTGTTAATTACATTAATAAAAGTATTGATGAAGGTATTAATCCTTCGTTAAAAGTTATTGCCGAAACATCAAATGAGTCAAATAATAAAATTATTGCTTTGCAAAAAGAAATAGGTTACTTACAAGACCAACTTGACGTTATTAAAGAGGAGAACAAAAATCCTTTGTTAAATTAAAATGGCAAATGATTTTCAAAAAGCCTTTCGTTATGGCATAGATCAACCGACTGAAAATGTAGCAACAACGCTAGAAGCTTTAGGTTTTGATACACAAGCAAAAGAACTCCGCGATCTTATAGAAGCCCCTGAAGATTATGAATCAGCAGCAGCTAGATTTATAAACCCAGAGGGGGAATGGTATGACTACAATTGGAGTGAATTACCTTTAGCTACAGTAGAACAAGCAGGACAGTTAGGAGGCTCTATACTCTCTAGAATAGGTGGAGCTGGTATCGGAGCTGGTGCAGGCTCACTCGTTGGACCGGGGGGTACTGCAATTGGTGGGATAATAGGCGCATTTCTTGGGCCAGCATTATTTGAAGCGGTACAAGTAGCTGGACCAGTAGCTTTTGAACGTGCGAGAAATAATGGTAGAGAAGAACCTAACGCGGAAGATTGGGCAGGTGCATTGGGAACTGCCGGGTTTTCTGGTGTGTTGAATGCTATAGGCATAAAGAACATAGGTCTTTTAAATAGCACTGTAGGTAAAACGCTTAAAGCAGGAGTAAGAGAAGGAGTAACGGAAACAGGTCAAGGTTTTACAGAACAAATAGGTGGCACAGGTTTAACTGTTGCTGGATTACAAATAGATCCTAAAGCAGCCATAGGAGAAGGACTAATTGGCACAAGTTCTGGAACCTCAATCCAAGCACCGATAGCTGGTGCACAAGCTTTAGGGAACTTGCAAGAAGAAATAGTTGATAGCAGTATAAAAAATGCAATGTTAGAGCAGCCCACACCTGACGAAGCGGTAGATCAAATGGATGAAACAATTAATCCTAATCTTGCTATTGTGGAGGATGAGCTACCCACAGAAGTGAATCCAGAAGATTCTGTTGGTCTTGCATTAGAAGGTCTTGCAGAATTTGAAGAGACAGCGTCAGTAAATCCCGGTGGTGTTGGATTTACTAGCGAAAATGTCCAAGAGTTTTTATCTTCCCAAGAACGTTATGTAAAAAATTTAATTGAAACAAATTTTGGGGATAGATTAGACAGTGACACTAGATTTAATATTTTTGTTGATGCTCAACGATACATAAAAGATCATTTTGAACTTTTTGATCCTAGAAATCCAGACAACAACCCTCAACAAATTGTCCAAAGAATTGCACAAACGATTAGAACTGAAGGAGAAAGATATACAGACCAAGCAGATTTAAGTGGGGCTAAAGGTGCCATAGATCCACGTTTTATTGGAGAAAACGCTGCTGTTTTGGATCCTCAAGCTAAAGAACAAGTATATGAAAAACCCTCGTACAGAAGAACAGGCATTACGACTTTAGAACGTGGAATTGATCCTATGTACATGACTCAATCAATTTTGGTGCAAGACAGAATATTAGAACAACGTTTAGCAAAAGATCCTAAAAAACCAATGAACCCAGAAACGGTATTGCAACAATTAGGTATTCGAGAAACAGATGATAATTGGTTTGAAGTAATTAACCGTGAAAAACAGGGTAACAAAGCTATTGCCGATGAAGCAATTAATTTAGAAATAGCCCCATTTTTAAAAGCTAAAAAAGACGCTGGCGAAATGGTAACTAAAGAAGAAATAGAAAACGTTCTTTATAATTCTCTTAACCGTTACTATGATTTTGATACAAAAGGATACGACACACAACATAGTGGTGGGCATACATTTAGAAGCGAAGGTTTAGAGCGTCTATTTCCTGATATTGACAATGTAGAAGATAATTATTGGGAATCTTGGCTGCATTACGAACCTATATTTCCAGAAAATGAAATTTTAAGTGATAGTGTCTATCAACATCGTGACGGTGGGGACCAGATGCACAGTCCACATGGCGATGGAGCACTTATGTGGATGCGCGGTTATAACGTACAACACCCAGAAGGATTGGGATCTGGAAAGTTACTTGCAGAAAGCCAGTCTAAATTACATGGGCACGCACAAGATACTGACCCCAAGAAAAAAGAAACATATCTTTCCAAAGTAACTTCTTTAGAAGAAGCTTCACCAGAACTAGAAGATACAAAAAATAAACTAAGTAGGTTTAGATATGCAAGGGAAGAATTTGTAGAAGAAGTAAAGGAGAAACAAAATTGGAACAATATGACTCCTAACGATGCTAAAGATGTGGCTAATCTTTTAATAGAAGATGTTCTAGAAGAAAATAACATTGTGACACTATATAATGTTAGTAGTTTCGTTGAAAGCGAACTTACGAGTCTTTCAAGTGAATTTGCTGAAAGAAATGGTAAATTAAATGGCGACTACAATAAAAACATAGCATTTGCCCTTGTAGACAAAATTTCTGAACAACAACCTTTTGAAGCAATAGGTATTACAATAAACGAAAAAGAATTTCAAAACTATGTTGATACTCCTCAGAACACTTTTAACGCCAAAGACGGAAAGGGCAGAAAAGAATTAGTTTTTGATTATGTAAGATCTGCTCATAATTTCGACATTGAAGCTGCCAGGTTTGAAGACTCCGTTGATGACATTGATAGAGTACACGATGACGTAGTGGATATGGCTTTTAACCCAGACGATGCAATAGAAGAACAGTACGCAACCGATAGAAAAGAACTTGTAAAAAATTATGTTCCTGTTTTGGCAAATAAATACAGAACAGTGACACCTTTGTTAGCTGAAGCGGCTAATTATCCTACGGCAGATGAAGTTAAAACCTTCCAGGACTACGCAAAAGATCGAAAAGATGCAGAAAGAAACGTAGTTCCAGATTTCCCAATGAAAGAAAACTGGCCAGCTATGAATGTAAGAAGAATGGTAGCGAAGGCGGTAGATGATGGGGATAATTTTATTTTTATAAGCACTAAAGGATATGGAGGAGCTCCACCATCTGTGTACATAGCACAAAAAGCAGAACTTAAAAAAATATCAAAAGTAATAGCTAGTTATAGAGCTGATTTAAAAGCGGATGATTTATTAAAAGAATTACCTAAGTCAAAAAGTATTGCTGGGGGTCCTTATTTTGCATTGGACATAAGACCACTGAGACAGTTAATCTTAGCAGGAGTATTTAAAGGATTTAAAGGTTATAAAAAAGGTGGTTTAGTGACGAAGGCCCAAGGGGCTGGCTACAGCATGAACTACGGTGACTATGGAAGGAGTTATAGATAAATGTATGAATACAGTTGTAAGGTGGAAAGAGTTGTCGATGGAGATACTGTCGACGTTGTGTTGGATCTTGGCTTTGATATTCTTTATAAGTCTCGCGTTCGTTTATATGGTATTGATACTCCCGAGTCACGGACTCGTAATCTTGATGAGAAGGCTAGAGGAAAGTTGGCTACGGCTTTCTTAAAAGAGGCCGTAGATTGTGGAAAACAAATAGTCATTCAAACAAAACTTAAAGACTCTAGAGGTAAGTTTGGCAGAGTGTTAGGTGAAGTTATTATTGATGGGGTAAATATCAATGTGAAGATGGTTGATGAAAACCATGCAGTAGCCTATTATGGACAAAGTAAAGAAGAAATAATTGCAGAACATCGTAAGAATAGAGAGCAATTAATTAAGAGAGGACTATATGTCGAAAACAACTAGAAAAAGAGCGCGCACAACAGAAGGCCAGTTCAAAGCTGACGATCCTTCTACTCCACACGTTAATGAAGCCTGGATCGAAGGACCTAGGTATTCAAGAATTGCTAGTGAAGTTACAGAACGATTGTTGAACTATACTGAAGGATTGCGACGCAAAATATCGGAAACGTCACGGTAAGTATAAAACGGATCTGGGCAAAAAGGTTATTCATAAGTAATATGTATAGTATATCATAAGTAATATCTATGAGGAAGAGTCCACCGAGAAGTTTACGCGACAAACGCGGAACCTCTTATGATGAGTCCAAGAAAAAATCCAAAAAGACCACGCAAGGTCAGTCCCGGAACTCTAAAATGAAGGGGACCAGAAAAAGATACAGGGGGCAAGGCTGAAAACCGAGCTTATTTTAATTGCTGTTAATGTAACTTTTATTGTATCTGTCGTATATATCGTGATACACTTAACATAATTATGAATATATTAAGTTTATTTGACGGAATGAGTTGTGGTCGACTTGCTCTTGACCGTCTAGGAATTAAGGTCGACAAATATTATGCTTCTGAAATAGACAAATACGCTATTCAAGTCTCTTCAGCTAACTATCCAGACATTATCCAAATAGGAGATGTTTGTAATGTTAAAGGAGAGGACTACCCAAACATAGATCTTGTACTTGCAGGATCTCCATGCCAAGGATTTTCTTTTGCAGGCAATCAATTGGCTTTTGATGACCCACGTTCAGCGTTGTTCTTTGAGTTCGTCAGGATCTTAAAAGAGGTGAAGCCTAAATACTTTCTTTTAGAGAACGTAAAGATGAAGAAAGAATTCTTAGATGTTATCTCAGAACAAGTTGGAGTCGAACCTATCTTAATAAATAGTGCTTTAGTTAGCGCACAAAACAGATTGAGATACTACTGGACCAATATACCCGGAGTAGAACAACCTGAAGATAGAGGTATTGTGCTTAGAGATATTTTAGAAACCGAACCTGATAAGAAGTACGATATATCAGAAGCTAAAGTAGATAGAGTGCTTAACGCTAAAAGAGGTAAAGGCTACTTTTACAATGAAGATTCAGAAAAGATCGGTACGGTCATTGCTGGTTATCATAAAGAACCAACGGACGGCAGCTACATTGAGCAACATAAACCAGTCAAGCACACAGAACGTAATCGCAGACATCTTAAAATGCCTGACGAGAAGTCTCTATGTATGACTGCGACTATGTACAAAGGTGCTGGGAACAACGGCATGACTTTAGTTCCAATGAAACCTATTAAAGTAGGTATGGCTGTTGAAGAAGTTAAAGTTAGGAAACACGAAGTAGACCTAGAAAAGCTACAACAATTGTTAAGAGAAGCAAAAGCTAATGTTAAAAAGACCAATAAGCAAATCGCTGAAGAAACGGATCTACCTATTACTAAAGTAGAACATTGGTTTAGAACGGACAGTAGCTTTGCAATACCTAGTGATGACATTTGGTTTAAATTAAAAGAAGTTCTTGATATTAAAGATGATTCTTTTGATGCTCAGATCATGGAGTTTATTTACAGAGATGGTGTGTATGAAAGCACGCAAAGAGTTTACTCAGAAGAAGGCAAGTCTCCTACCATTACGGCTAGTAATAAAGAACAATTGATTGAAGTCAGAGCGTTAACTGAACAAAGGACTGAGGAAAGTAAACGAATAAGGAAGGAACACCGACAAAAGACCGGGAAGGATTGGTCACCAAGAGGTGGAAAAGAAATGGTACCAAGAGAAGACGGCAAAATGAATACGCTGACTACTTCTTTAACCAAGTCTCATATCTTGGAAATTAAAGGAGGAGCATTAAGAGGTCGACAAATAAGCGACGATGATTCATGGACTCAACAACTAGAGACAAGGGACGACGATAAATCAAATGCTTTAACTACCGTGCAGAAAGATAGTATAGTGGTTTCAACTAAACCTAATCAAATCAATCCAAGTAAGAAAGCTAGTGGGAAACAACCTTACATGCAAGACAGAGTATTTCATGAAGAAGGAAAGAGTCATGCACTAACTGCTTCTTTTGCAGATAGGACAAACGTTGGTACCTCTAAAAAACCCAACAAAGCTTTTGATATTTCAAGAGAAGAATTAAAAGATAATGAAAGACAACGAAGAGTGTACGAAACTAATGGTAAATCACCAACAGTTCTTGCTAGGTCAGATAGTCCAAAAATAACAGAAGATGTAGAAAATTTACATTGGCGTAAATTAACCCCTTTAGAATGCGAGCGTCTTCAAACGGTACCAGACAACTATACGAACCACGTTAGCAACACACAAAGATACAAGATGTTGGGTAACGGGTGGACGATAGAAGTTATCGCACATATATTGAAAGGAATAATATGATGACCGTGCCGGGCGGGAGCTTACCCCTATTAGCATAATACCCGGAAGGTGCCAGCAGACGGTGTGCCTTCATAAGAAAAACATCTGCAAAAAGGGCTGGAGTTATAGCGTTTTTAGTTTGTTTATTAGCTAAAGATTTCCGACCCGGTGACCTTTAAGGGCTTGACACTTGTTGAGCCCTTTCTTTATTATGGGAGATGTTATGGACGTTGAAGGCAATTCCCAGAGTCTTGCTGAAAGTCCCTGTATAGGAGTTTGTTCAGCAACTCAATGGGGTGACGCAATCTGTAAGGGTTGTGGGCGTACCTCTACGGAAATTCGAGATTGGGCAGTTCTGCCTTCTGTTTACAAGAAATTAGTAGTTATCCGGGCAATCGGAGAAGGTTACACGCCTAGACAAGTACAACGTTACACGCCTGATAATGCTTTGAAAAAGTCTGCTGTCAGAGTAAAATAAATTTTATGAATGGCGACGGTGGAGACATAGGACCAAGCACGATAGATATAAGTGATTCACTTATACCTATTGCTCCTAGTTATATTGAGGTAGGTGGAGGAATAGGTGGAGCTGATCTAGCTGATTTTGGTTTCACTGCACAACCGGGAAGGTTTATGCCTTCTCCCAGTGATCTTTACGGTCCGGGAAGCGGAATGAACTTTGATCCCAACGTTGGTATGTTCGATCCTTCTTCTTATATTAAAGATTTCATGGGATCTCCTTATGCCAGAACGATTAGGCCTTCTAGAAGAAAGAACAAAGATTCTCAAGAAGCTACAGGATCGGAGCAGACTTTTGAAGAGACGAAGGAACAAGAGACTGGAATCTTCGGCGGTACATGGGGTCCTAAATTTAAAAAATTCTTTGGTAAATTGGCGAGCATTCATCCAGCCACTCGTAATGCTAAGTTTGCTTATGACTTCATCAGGGGACTGCGTAACGCAAAGGACCCTAAGTCTTTTGTCGGTGGTGTGATGAAGCGTCTTGCTTTCGGTAAGGCGTTAGGTGGTCTAGGTCTTTCTGGTATGCAACGTCAAGGACTTGGATCTTTAGTTAACATAGCCAGAGGTAGACAGACTCTTGGACAAGGAATCGGAAGTTTAGCTACATCAGCAGCGTTTAGAAGCGCAGCTCCTAGCTTACTGAAAAGTGCTTATAAAAGTGGTGGTATGAATGGTGTTTACGCAGCAATGGCAGCTTTACAAATGGCACAAAGAGGAATTCAACAGAGAATAGCTAAAGGACCGGGTGGCGGTGGGTAAAGGATCAAAGCCAAGACCCCTATCAGTTTCTTCAGAACAGTTCAGTAGCAATTGGGATAACATCTTTAATAAAGAACGCAGAGACTTTCAAAGGTTTTGTCGTCGTATGTGGTTAGATTACTGCGATGAGTTTTCTTCTTTTGGATCTACTACCCTCGATTACGATACTTACGTCAGTAATTACAAAAACTTTTTGCGCCAAAGATACAATAAGCGGTAGCCTGTCGGGTAGAAATAATATACAATACATCTTGTATAAATTTACCTCCTTGGGATTTATATTGTTAAAAAACACACTGTTTGCCTAGTGTGCTAATTAAAAGGCTAGTTATAGTGAAAGGGGAAGATCTGTTGATCTTCCCTTTTTTCATGGACGAAGGATCTGGGACCAAGTATCTGGGATAAAGGACCTATTTTCTAACCTGAGATCAGAATTAAGAGTTAGCTCTATCCTATTGATTTAGTTGAAGAAAAAAATCTTCTAACTTTGGTAAGGTTAGATCGTAAGCTATTGATTTTATTAGCAATGTTTTTATTCCTATATAACAAAACCTAACCTAACTTCTATTTTTTACAAAAAGTTTTTCTAAATACAAAAATATTACAGAATTTTAGTTTTCTGGGTTAGAAGTGATGAAAATATAGCTCTTATAAGGGTTTCCGTCTAACTTAGTGAAAGTTAGGTCAGGTTAGAAAGTCCAAAAAACCCTTATAGAATAAGGCTTCCCGTCTAACCCGGTAGAAGTTATGAGGTACATATCCCATAAAATAAAAAGATTGGATACTTTTTATTACTTTGGGGTATAATTTTTCTTTTAATTTAGGATAAAACAATGCCAAAAGGAATATCAGGAAACATATCAGGTAAGAACGAAAAGCATCTGACACTTAAACAAGCTAAGTTTGCTAAAGAGTACGTTTACAATGATGGATCTAAAACTCAAACTGAATGTGCGCTTGCGGCTGGTTACGCTGAGAGTTCTGCTGCTGTCAGAGCTTCGGAGTTAACTAACCCTCAAAAGTACCCGCTTGTTGTTCGTTACATTCAGGGTCTTCAGGCAGAGCTGGACAAAAAGTACGAGGTTACGTTCAGTCGTCACGTTAGAGAATTAGCTAAGATTAGAGATCAGGCCATAGACAAAGGTAACTTAACGGCTGCGGTTTCTGCTGAAGTTCAAAGAGGTAGAGCTGCTGGCTTGTATGTTGAACGTAAAGAAGTTCGTACCGGGACGCTTGATTCTCTCAGCGAAATAGAAATAAAAGAAAGGATCCAAAAATTGCTTGGGGATTACAAACCTTTATTGGAAGCAGAAGAAGCTGTAATTATTAATCAGTAAGAATCTATAAGCCCAGCGTCTGCTAAAAGTCTTTTAAATTTATCATAAATAGACTCCTCATAATTTTTTGGATAAGTAGTCCATTTTATCCCGGTGTTGATATTTTCAAACTTAGCTATTCCGTTGTTATAACGAATTTCTCGAACTCCGTCGTTAAAATGATAGTAGTTGATACCTCTACCCCATTTCTCAGCATCTAGTTTAAACTTAGTTAATCTTACTCTGTCTGTGTACTCAGTCATTGATTTCTCTCTTTTTCTTCAACGTATTCTTTAAAGTCTGGAGTCAGTCTTACTTGTTCTACAGGTGTCTCTGCATCATCATACATCTGCCAATCAATACTTAATATAGCTTGC
>CEQV01032970.1_pt1 | contig 10015 bp, 3 predicted proteins | sample 530971 | NCBI WGS metagenome assembly CEQV01 (sample SAMEA2621173, study PRJEB7988) | marine metagenome | biome: marine biome (ENVO:00000447); feature: deep chlorophyll maximum layer (ENVO:xxxxxxxx); material: "saline water (ENVO:00002010), including plankton (ENVO:xxxxxxxx)" | depth 100 m
GCATATTCTTTTGCAGAATATTCAGAATCTGCTACTACCTCTCCTGTAGTCTTTGCCCATTCCTTTGCTGATCCATCCGTAGGTGCATTAGTGCCTGTTACTGAAGCATAAGCCTTTGAAGAGAAGTCTAAATTACTTCCTGTTACTGATCCACCAGAGTATGCTTTTACCTGACCATCATTCTTTTGTGCCCAATCCTTTGCTTCTAGTTTGTAGTCATTCGTAGTTACTTCTGTGGCAGATAGTTGTCCTTTATTTACTGCATCGTTATCTGCAACACCATCAGCAACACTTTTCATAACCTTACTGTTTGCATCCCATTTATCATCGGCAGCAAGTACAACACCACTAAGAGCTATATCCATCGCTTCCTGTGCAACGTGAAGAGTCTGGTTTGTACTGTTATCTAAGTCTTGTTCTCTGATTACAGATCCAGGTGCAAAGTCTACTTGTGCTGCGGAACGATTTGAAAGCCGATAAATCTTTATTGTTCCTGAAGCAGGATTACTTACTAATGAAATTTTAGTAGGGGCAGTAAGACTATCTACATAAAATCCATGTGCAGGAGATTTGTTTCCAGCATCCGTTGCATTTGCTACAGATCCATCTCCTTCTAATTTAACACCATCAACAAGAACTTCTAAGATTTCACCATTGTTTGCATCAAACTTAGCATTTGTTAAGGTATAATTATTTGTTCCTGATCGGCTCAAGGAATCATAACTAAATGGTCCTCGTCTTACTAGTGCTGGCATATTATTACTCTAAATTAATTCTGAAGGGATTGTTGTTTAAGCGCATGTCGTAATTGATCTGATAATTGTTTATTTCTTGGGTATTTAATAGGATTCGTTAAAAACTTCAAAGCTCGTTGCTTATTACGAATAAGTTGTGATTTTACAAGATCTCGTAATCTGTATTTAGTTCTCCTATTTTCCGGAAGATCCATAACCCCACTGTTTATTGCAGCCACCTGACTACTAAAATAACTATCATTAAATAGTTCTTTATTTAGTCTTCCTGCTTCTACAGCCCATGAATATCTTTGCTCTGGTGTAAGAACAACTCCAGGCCCTGCATTCCATTTTCTAGGATCTTCATAATTAACTTCTAATCCTAAAATTAAATCTGAAGTATTTGTACTAACTTGTTTTCTTCCAAATACAGGAATTCCTAGTGTTTTAAGTCCTAATGCAATTGAATCTACTTTGGTATCAGGAAGGTACTTAACTAAATTTCCTTCAGGACCAACTAACCCATATAGTGCCTGTCCTACTTTTGGATTTCTAATATCAGTCCTGTCCATTAGAGCAACCTTCTCTGTTGCTTCTATAAATTCATCAATAATCTTCTGAAGAAAAGTCCGTTTCTTAACCATTTCTGGTCTTTTGTCATCTCTGAGTCCTCCCCTTGCATCAATGTATTGTGGATCTGGTATTGACTTTTCATACATTTCCTTCTCTCCTTTTGAGGACATTGTTCTATAAGGCTGAAGAATTTTATGTCCTGCTCTACGGAGACTTGAGTAATTTGCAACCCAAGGGTTTACGAAATTGTTTAAGAACTTTGTAATTTCTCTTTGAGGATCTGGACCATACGGAGAGATTCCAGGAACAAAGTTCCCTGCAGATTCTTGAATTCCTTGCATCATTGGGACATCCATAATCCAATCACCAAGTGCATATAGAAACTTTTCTTTTAACTCTTCTCTTCGATCTAGGGATTCCTGTTGTAACTGTTCATCATCCATTAATGCCAGAGCATCTTCCCATTGGTCATGATACGATCCAAAGATTGCTCCTAAAGCCATAGAAGCTTTTAAAGGATCTAAACGGTCTAAAGGCATAGTGTACTCTTCTCCATTTTCATCCCTATACATGATCTCTGGACTTCTTGTTCCTTCTACTTGTTTAACGTGTCTGGTCTTAGGATCTGCAGCATCAATCCCCTCCATAGTTAATTCAACTCCAGTTACTCCCTCTATAACTTTTTCTGGAATAGAAAGTACATTGTCTATGAACCATCCTCCCATTCCTTGATCATCCAATTTACTGCCTATGGTGTAACCCATTGAAGTAATCATTGCTCCTGATCCTATCTTTGCAAGAGTTTCCTGACGGTACAGTTCATCACTCATGAACCTCTTAGCATTCTCTGGGTGAAGCTGCCTGAGAAACTTAGGAATTCCTCTTTCCCACAAGTACTGTTTGTAAATGTTGGTCATTGTACGCATGAAGGAAAACTTGGATGCAACAAAAGTTCTTGCAGTATTATCTGTAATATTTACTGCACCTTTGACTACATTTTCTCCTATATTAAGCGCACTTTGAGTTACATTTTTAGCAAGACTGTCTTTGTTTGTTACAATCCAATCCTTTGCTCCCCTGAAGTCTGAGGTTTCATTTTTATACTTTTCTACATTTCTCAGAACCCCATTAGGAGTTTCCTGCATTAATCCTATCTGTGCTCCACTCCTTGCTCTTTTAAGAATTTCTTCATCAGGATTCCTGATCATGTACATATATGTTTCCTCTACCTTTTTAGGATCTAAAGCTTCTCCTGCTTGCTCTGCAATTTTTCTTTCGATATTTGTTGCTTCGATATAGGAGAGTTTATGTAACTCCATTCGTTCAATAATGTTTCTCCAGAAACCATCAGTTGCTACAATAGCTCTTCCTGCGGCAGTTTGGATCAATCCTGCACTATTGACCATCAACTTCATGACTGATCCTATATCTCCTCTCATAAATGCAGTGTCCAAATACTCTCCAAATACTTCTGCAGTTAAACCTCTGGAAAGTGCAACATCTCCTACCCAAGGTAAGTTTATGGATTGTCCAGTTGTTCTTAACTGATCTGATAGTTCATGTTTGGTTACGGAATCTACTTGCAGATTCTTTGCTGCTCGATATGCAGAACCTAAAGGTGATCTCTTACCAAAATGTGCTCCTGCAAATGTTTCCAAAAGAGCTTGAGATAATCCAAAGTTTGATGCGTTTACTGCACCAAAAGTCATCCCCTCTCCTTTACCTAACCATGTCTTACCAGTTCTTTTTCGGAATTCTCCTGAGATAGTATTCATTGTTGCCATAAAAAGACTTTCAAATCTTTCATTGATGGCATACGACATGATCCCAAGATTTGCAGCGGATTGAGTCATGATATTACTTATCATTCCATTAACTGCACCTGACTTGATAGTTTCAAAAATATTGTATAATGGTCCTTTTCTCTTCAGTAAATTAGCTGCCTGAAGAGGATCAGTTATCTCACCAGCATTTTCTGCAATTTCAATAAGATGTTCTTTTCCAGATTTACCAGAAGCTGAAGCACCTTGTATTATTTTTTCTAATACAGCTTCCGAAGATCCTAAGATGTTATTTCTGACTTGAAGCGTTCTACCAATATTTCCTGCAATCTTGACATCAGCTTCCATTGCTCCCATGTACTTGAACAAATCTAGAAAGTATTCTGCATATTCTTTATTAGTAATATCTCTTTTTCCTTCGTTCCTTATTGCATTTATTTTGTCTGAAGCTTTTATAAAATGATTAAATTCTGATGCAAGATACTGTCTTGATGCGTGCATTATGGCAGGAAAGGACGTTGATGTATCAGCGAATTTCTTTAACCACGAGCCAATATTATCTTCACCTATCCATGCTGTTATTTGTCTTTCTGCTACTTCTGCTTCTTCAAAAGTCTCATCCCATTTTTTAGTTCCTTGTTTGTAAAGGGAACCAAATATATCTGTAGCTTGAGCAAAATATTTTTTTCGATCTGCATCACTGGTTATCCTATCAACATTAAATATCTCATGAGTAGTACCCTCAAAGTTTGCAGGATCTTTTACCGCTTTTTCTGCAATTTCTTTTTTTAAAGCTTTGACGGATATCTTTCTATTTTTTGCTTCTATATCGAGATCTTTAAGTGTAAGTGGTTCTCTTGTCCCTCCAGGAATATCAATAGTTGTTCCTCCCTTTAAAGGTTGTTTTGGAACAACAGCTTTAATTGGAACAATGGATTTAGTAGTCTCATCCCAATCATATCCCTTGGAACGCATAATTCCACGCAGACTTCCATCTTGATCTGCTTTAAGTAATTGCTGTACTTCTGTTCTTGCTCTCTCTTTAATTATTTCTATTTCTGCAAGTTTTCCTTCTTGTTTAGCTTTTCTAGCTGCATGTGGAACCCTTTCAGAAGCTTCTTTTGGAACCAAATATTTAATTTTATCCCACCATGATGATCCAGTTTTAAGCATATCTCCTGCTTTACTTACTGCTTCATCTGTTAGTGGTTTACTCCAGTTATACGCAACTCTTCCCATCAAAAGAAGAGTAGGCATAAAAGCATTTAATCCTGTGGCTTCAAAGGATGTATCTATAAATGCTTTATACCTTTTTGCAAAGGTAGAATCATCTGGAGAATCTTTCATAAATTCAATCCACTCTCCTGATGCTCCTAATTCTTCCAGAAAAGGAATTAGTCTATGTTCAGGAGATTGGAGTAATGTTCCTCCTGCTACTGGAGCTAGAAGATCTTTTACTTTTTTATTAGCCTGTTGAAGTGCTTGTCCTGTAGTAAGTGGTTTGTTGCCCTTATGCATAAGTATGGGTTTCCACTTACTTATGAATTTTGTACCCCATTTTACCATTGGTCCACCTAGCATTATAGACAATCCAAATTCACCCATTGGTGCGGCGAATTGTCCTGTCATAGAATTTGGTTGAGGTTTCTCTCCTGCAAATACTCCGTAATCAAATAGCTTTTGGACTAGTTCTGTTGCTTCTTCATCTGCTAATGCAACAGCTTCTTCTTGTCCCATCCCCTTCATCTTATTACCAATAGTAAGTACTTGATGTATAGGAGTGTATGCAATCAATCCAACAGCATCTGCAATAGCTTCTCCTGCAGAATAACCAATGTTTCCTCCAATAGCAGGAAGATCTAAAACTACCTTTGCAGATTCTTCTGCAGATCCTTTAACAAAGGTTTTAATACTTTCGGCAACCTTAAAATTACTGACTAGAGGACTTTCCTGTGGAAGAAGAAGAGGACGTTTTTTCTCATTAATCTCTTCTCTTAGATATTCCTTCAGTAACTCTGCACCTGGAGTTGAATTAGAAACTGGAAACCGTTGTTCAATTTGTTTCAATAGTGTCGAGTTATCTTTTGACAATACTGGTTTACTACCGTCTCCTGACATCTTTAATAATGGAAACTCTCGTGTCAGATCCATACCAGCAAATTGACCAGTTTCAGGATCAAAACCTATAGTTTTGGAATCTCTTGCATTTAAAAAATTTTCTATTGATTTATAACTGGCAGTAGGATGACTTGCTAAATTTGTCATCACTGTTGCCAACCCATTATAATTGACACTAACTTCATCAGGTAATAATGCAGAAGTAAGAGATATTTCCTGTTTATCTCTTTCCTGTTGTGAAAGTTGTTGTTTGTAACTATGATCTCTTCTAAGTTGATCAATAGTGTCACTCAATTGTTTACTGTATTGATCAGCTTCTTCTTGGGTATCAAAAAGTAAGTAATCATCTTCCACAAAGGCACGGTCATAGACATCTTGATCTTCCAATTTAACTAGGTGCTTTTCTCCTTCTGGAGTAGTCTCTTGTCTTATTGACGGAGCTAGTATGAATTTACCATCTTGTTCAGGCCCAAAAGTCATAGTCTTAACAGACTCATTCTCTTCTGTAGTTTTAGAAGTAGGATCTAATGCTCTGTCCAACCATCCAAAAGAAGATTTACCTCTCATCGGATCAGTTTTGGGAATATTTTCTGTTGGTTCCATATGTTTTACTTAACTACCTTCTGGAATGTACTGTTTGGTGTGTTTAGCAACTTCAAATCCAAAAAATTCATATATAGAGTTGTAACTTTGGTTTGGTCCTGCATTAACAATATTAGTGGTGTCTCCTTCCTTACCTTTTTCTGTAGCAATTGGTGGTAAATTTGTATCCGTATTCTTACTGTCCCAGAATGCATCCCAATTATTATCATAGGTTTTAAAACTAGAATTCCATTTTGGACCCATTACACGTTTTTCAGCTTCTTCATTAAATATTCTGTCTACATACTCTTGAACAGCTTCTTGTTTTTGGCTTTTTGTTTTTGCTGTCCATTCAGGTTTTGCTGTTTCTGCGGTATACCATCCTTCAAATGTACTTCTTGCTTGATCGTATAATTGGTTTCCTTCTCTTCCTCCTTTGTCTAAGAACTCACTAGGATCATCAAATTTACCCCAACGTCCTTTAAAGTACGAAGAAATAGTCTTTAAGCCATCAATCCTTGGATCAACTGTAGTTGGATCTTTTGGGTCTATAGCTTTTAGCATTCCTGTAAGATCGTCATACGCTTGTGTAGGAAGACCATACGCTTGATAATCTTCTCGAAGTTTAATCTTTATTCGAGCAATCTCATCTTTTATTTTTTTATCAGTATCTAAGGTTGCTATTTTTTCTATTTCCGTTTCATATTTTACATATTTCTTTGGATCTAAATCTTTGGAATCAGGAACCTTATCTGAATTCTTGACTTTTAAATCATCAATTTCTCCTCGTAAAGCATCTCTTCTTCCCTCATCAAAAACAAAAGTATTTACAGAATCTGCACCTTCTAACTGAAACTTATCGTATTTCATTGAGATTGCATCTTCGGCAGCTTTTACATTCTCAGGTGTGTAATCTGTTTTTAGAAGTCTAACTGCTTTAATTGCATTCTCTTCAAGTTTTGCATGTTCAAGTTTAGATTCTTCTACAAACTTTGTTCTCTCTTCTAACTCTGCTTCTTTTTGTTCTGGAGATTTCTTAGCTTCAAGTATATTGTGTATCTTGGCAATCTCATCTAAGTAACTCCTGTTGGCAGGATCATTACCCATGATAGTTTGAAAATCCTCATCTTCTTTGTATTTTCTCTCAAGGTCTAGTAATGCTGTTTGACCCTTTGTACTGTCCATTTCTTTTATAACACCCAATTCTTTTGTCAAACCCGACATTCTTTTGTTGGCAGCTTTTCGATCTATTTTTATCTTATTTAATTTTTCTCTGGCTTTATCTGCACTTAATACTCCATTGGCACGTTCAGTAACAATTCTTCCTAGTTCCTTCCTAAGAGAAGGATTCTTAATTTTTCCAACTATTTTCTGTAAGTTTTGTACGTTTCCTGTCTCTGGATCAAATGCCTGATCTGCCTCAAAAAACTTATCTTGTTGGGCAGAATCGTGTAGATTATCTTTATCCTGTTGATCTTTTTCTTCTGTATCTTCTTTCGTTAAAATAAGTGCTTCTCTTTCACCAAGAAGTCTTTCTTTGTCTACAGCTTCAAGATCTTCTCTTGCAAGAATCTTTTTTTGATAATCATCAAAACCATCTCTTAATTCTGTAGATGATTTTTCTTTGGTAGATACTCTGGCAGAAGTTTGTAGTTTTGCAGTCTCCTGTGTGCTTATATTTTTTTCTATTACATCTTGAGCTTTTTTAAGTTCAAGTTTTTTAGTTAGAGTTTTTTCATAACCTTCCAATGCTTTTATTTTTGCATTAAACTCTCTTCCATTCATACCACCAAACATTCCAAGAATTTCTCGTTTCTTATCCTGTAACTCTATGGGATCATCTATGTTTGAAATTTCTTCTACAAATACATTTACTTTATTTTGTTCATCTTCTGTAAGTTGTTGCCGTGTTGCTTTTGTTGGGTCCATTCCTTCAAGTTGAATAATTACATCTCCAATATCATCAATTAAACCCAGATCACCTTTCTGCCATGATTCTCTATCTTTATAAAGTGTTTTTAATGCTTCTAAGTCATCTAAATCCAAAGTACCCTGTGTTCTTAGAATTTGTGCTTGAGCGTGCATACTCTTAACTGTTTCAGTATGCTTATCCTTAATATTTTGAGTTTCAGTATCAGACTTACTTTTTTCTTCTCTTTCTAATTCTATTATTCTTTTATTTGCAGCATCCCTAAGATTTGCATACTGTTTTCCAGTTCCATTCGGATCATTCGGATCTAGATCAAGAATTTTATGTGCATCTGGACTATTAAAAACTGCTTCAATAGAATCAAAAATAGGATCATCTGAGGATTTTGCTAAGAATATCTTATCTGAAAATTCTTTTATGAAAGCACCGTGTACTTCTTTCTTAGTAAATATTCCTCGTTCTTCACCATGTTCTGTAAGTTGCTTACCTCTTAATTGGTCTACTTGCCTAAGTAAATCTGTAGCCGCAGAAATTGTTTTTCCTGACTTTGTTTTTGTAGTAGGAAGTTTCCTATCTTCATACCAACTTTGAACTCCATCAGTTAAAAGCTTTCCTTTTACTTCTGCACGATGCGCTTGAGTTTCTTTAGCAATTGCTAACTCATACGAATTGTAATTTATCTTGTCTGCAAATTCGCCTATATGAGGAAGGTGTCCAAGAGAGTCTGCATAATTTTTATTCTTTTGCTCAGTTAATGCTGTTGCAGCCCACTTATCAAACGGTGTCCCTTGCCATCCAGATTTTTCATCATAGTACCCTTTTTCCCAAACCTTCCGCATTTCTGAGACACGCTTATCTGCACCAGCATCTAGTTTCTTTTGAAACTTCTCAACTTTCCGTCCAGTAAATGCTTTCTCGTACTCCTCTCTGTATACTGGATTCATAATGTCAGGATTACCCTTAACATTAAACTTTGTAAGGTCAGGGTCAGGAGGTGCTCCACTATCTAATTCTGATATTCCATGTGCAGTCTTATAATCTTGTCCACCAGATTCTAATAGTCTTCTATTGGCTTCAATTCTTAATCTTGATCTCTCCTCATCTGCCCTTTTAATTTCAAGTTCTTCTGCAAGTTTATCTTCTTTTTCCTGTTTAGCCTTTTGCATCTGGTAGGCTCGTATACCTTTATCCGTTAAGGTAGATACATTGTCTGCAAAACTTTGTAACTGTTGACTTCTGGAATGGTCAGGACCACCTTGGTGTAATTGGGGAACACTTCTTCTCTGAGCTGCACCTGAGATATTAAGTCCTTGTCGAGCCATTAAATACCTTTCTTATGACATTGCATATGCATCTGCTCCTGCACCAGCGAGATCCATAAATAACTGTGCTCCTCCATCACCTCTTCGATAACTAGTACTGGCAATAGAAGCTTGTGCATCAAGAAACGCCATATCCATTCCAAATTTTATTTCTCGTTCCTGAATCCCATACTGAGTTTCTTTGTCTTCCATTTCTTTAATAAATTTATTTTCTGCCATTAATACTTCACCCACTGCCCTATCCGCTGCGAATTCAGTACTCTGTCCTTCTGGTGCTCCTGAAGCTTTTACACTTGCAGTTCTTCTTAACATTTCTAAATTATTTTCTACTTTCTGTTCGGCTGTAATATCTTCATCACTAACCCTCATTCGGTCAATATCAGCGTAACTCTGCCTTGCACCAGCATATTGGATTCTAAGTCTCTTTTTAGTTGCTAAGTCTTTTCGTTGCTTCCAAACATTGTATTCTTTATTCGCTACGTTTCTAGCATGCTGACCTAAAATTGCCCGAAAAGCTCCTGCACCACCTTTTGCTGCTGCTGCGCTCATAAATATTCCTTATACTTTTCAAATTTAATAAAAGGGATTCTAAGAAATCCGTAATGTTCTACAGTTTGTGTAAACTGAAATCCTAAATGTTTAAGCCAAATGATTGATTCTTTATTTCTTTTGTCTACATAGTTATACATTGCAGGGTACATCTCTCCCATATGTTCTATCCAAGACCTACTACTTTTAAGAAAACTTCTTTTGTTCTTTTGTTTCCAAACATTAAAATGTTCTGTTCTCAAAAACCAAGGGATACCTTCCCCACGTTGCTCTACACCTACTCCTCCAATTCCAAGTAGCTCATCGTCATCAAAATAACATATTAACTGGTCACTACTCATTATGGATGAAACAAGAGCTTCTTTAGGATTTTGTCCAGAGGTTGCAAATACTTCATCTCTATCCCCTTTACACATGTTCTCCGCT